>JAEEGL012773186.1_pt1 | contig 14217 bp, 18 predicted proteins | sample 9134231 | NCBI WGS metagenome assembly JAEEGL01 (sample SAMN16246548, study PRJNA631951) | gut metagenome | biome: gut microbiome; feature: rumen; material: fiber-attached | host: Bos | place: Iran: Karaj | collected 2018-10 | reverse complement strand
GTAGATGAATATGAATTGCCTATCTTCCACGGAAGTGACACTGACCTTGCAGCACTTGAGACATATTATAAAAGATTAGACCTTTATTTCCAATTTTCTAGAAAAATGAAAAAAGATATTAATAGAGAAAATATAGGTCTTCTTAAAAAAGATACTGTTAATAAAATAAATAAAATTTTAAAAACCACATATAAAGATTTTTCAAAAAAATGTAATATTTGTGGCAAACCACTTCCGTTAAATTACAAATATGGAATGTGCAAAAGATGTTTTGATAGAAAATTTTATTTTAATTAGGGGGAAAATTTTATGAAATTATATGGTGTAGTAGTAAATATTAGTGGTTTAGAACCAATGATTAAGCTTGTGGAAGAAGATGTCTTTGCTTGGATTGAAAAACCAGTCAATACAAAAGCAAAAGTGGACCCAGTGCCATTTAGCGTATATGATAAAATGGAAGCAGAAAATAAATATATGCGCTATTTTAAAGATAATACAAACGACCTTCTTATTCCAAAAGATTACGAAAACACAAAAGCTGACATCGCACCAGCTTTCAAAACAGGATTTGATGATATTGAAAGTGCAAAAGCATTTTGTAAAGAAAATGGTTATCAATATGCTGGCACTACAATTAAATACCTTCAAAGTTAAAACTGCCATTCTGGCAGTTTTTTTGTATTTTGTAATAAAAACTTAAAAATCATATTGTTTATATCAAAGCTGATAGGAGTTTTTGCTTTGTCTAATTATTATTTTAAAAGAAAAGGAGAAAATAAAATGGAAGAAAGAGACAAAACAAGTTCACAGGCAATTCAGGATGCATTAAATTCTGACACAGATATTAAGGTTGATGATAATATATCTGTAGAGGAAGATAAGAATGCTGGCGAAAAAATGCTTCGTGGCATAGCTAAAAAGCTTGACAATCTTATCGGAAGAATAAAAAGTACTTTCCACGGATTTTTTGGAGTTCTTATAGTACTTGCAGTAATAGCTGCTGCTATTCTTTATAAGACAAATAATACAGGAATTATAACTATTACGCTTCCTGTATTAAAACTTTCTTATCTTCGTGTTGCTATTATTATTGCAATAGCATCGCTTCTTGGAATGCTTAGTACTGGCAAAACTAAAAAGTAATTTTTTAAACCTGGAAATTTTTTCCAGGTTTTTTTATAAAAAAAGTTCTTTTTTTTAAAAATCTGTCATATTGTTAATGTAATTATAAAAAAATAACTGAAAGGATATGTTTATTATGATTTTAGATTATCAATATACAGAAAGCACAGGAAAAATTCAATGGAGATTTAAAGCACAAGACCAGGAAATTACTGTAAAAAATCCGCAAATCGTTAAGTGTTATGAATATCTTGATAGAATTTTTGTTTTAAGCGTAGAAAATAAGACAAGTGTTCTTTATGTTTACGGTCCAGAAGGTGACCTGCTTGATAAGGTCGTTAGTACAAAAGACTTTTTTATTAGTGGTATAAGGGGTGGCATTATGGACCCTTAATTTATCATTCGTGCAAAAGGCAAAGAGCCTAAAATTTATACATATAATGCTAAGAAAAGAAAATTTAAGGATACTGGCGAAGTAGTAGAGTGTCTTAAAAAAGAAAAATAATTCTGTGTTCAAATCTTTTAATATTTCATACTAAAGGAGTAGAAAAATGTATATAAATAGTGACGATTTATTACTGCCAGAAACCGACGAAACAGTTTATATAAGACAACTTCCTTTGTCAGAATACAATCCAATAATGGTACAAAAGCTTTCTGAATATTTAAAGAAAAGAAAAAACGTAATTTGGATGTATTTGGCAAAAATAGAAACTGTAAATAAAGATATGCAAGTTTTTGAAAAACAGCACTACTGTCTTATTATAAAACCTGATAAAAAATTTAATTATACAAGAGATGCTAATGCGTTTATAGATATAATGTCTCCTTTCGTTAATGAAGAAGACGTTGAAAAATTTATAGATGTCAGCGTGATTGGTTGGCAAGGAACTATGCAATTTGACTTTAATAAAGATGATTGCGTAAAAATAATATAATGTTTATCCCTAATTTTTCTACAAAATTAGGGATTTTTTATGCCTTAAAGAAAGGAATATATTTTTATGTTAAATAATTTTAATCCAGGAATTTTTCTAGAATTTTTGCTTATTATAGGCGGTGCTGCACTTCTTTTATATGGTCTATTAACAGACAAAAAAGATAAAGGGCGTCTTCGTATACAAAGATGTTCTGCAAAAACTGATGCACATATTACAGGTTTTGATGATAGAGATAAAATAATAAAAGTAAAAAAATATAAAGAATACCGTTCTTACAATACTTTTAATTCTAAAAAGACAGAAATTTTTTATGCACCATACGTTAAATTCCAAGATGAAAAAGGTGAAATTTATGAAGTAAAATATCCTTATCCACTTGAAAGACGATTGTCCAACAATCAAAAGATAAGTATAAAATATAATCCCAATAATCCTTATGATTTTTATATTGTAGGCGATAAAAAAGTTCAAATTTTTAGTACACAAGCTATACTACTTGGTGCAGTTCTTATAATTTCAGGTATTTTACTTCTTTTTAATCTTTTTAAATTATATTAAAAAATCCACGGCTCTCGCCGTGGATTTTATTATTTATGTACTTTTGCTGTAAAATGTTGCGTCCATGACAGGTATTCATCTGGAATATGCGTGTAGCTATTAAACGTATATTTATGGAAACAACTTATAGAAACACCTTGCCAAAGTACTTCGCCTTGTTCTTTACCGTAGAGCATGTTGTGATTATGTCCTGGTGAATTTTTCCAGCCAGTCATTACTTCCTCTGGCGTATGATAACCAGTTGCAAGGTTTTCGCCACCACCGCCATTTTTCCAAATTGAGTTGGTAGTGTTCCATCTTTCACCATTTGGTCTAGTATGTGACCAATAAGCAAGTGCTTCAAGCGCACGAATATTTGATGATTCTTGTGTTGCGGTATTATAGCTAAGAACATTTAAACCATTTTCTGTCCTATAACTATTAACCAAATCAAATACTTGTTTAGCATAATCATCATCAAAATATCCATACAAAACTACTTCGTTGCCATTTTCATCAGTTGTATGATATTCATCATACGGATGAATTTTTGTAACTTTCAAAACTGTTTTGCAGTTGGAACATATTTTATCAACTTCGCCCCAGGTATGGCTATCTGCTTTTGTTACTTCTACATAATCATAAATGTACTGATTATGTGGGCAATCACTAGATTTTGCTTCTCCAAGATTTTCATCACATTTTTCGCAAATCCAATAGAGTTTTCCGTCTATATTAGAAACTTTCTTAGAAGTATGTTCGCAAACAAGTTTAGGAATTTCATATTCTTCTGTATATCCACATAAACTACAAACTTCACGTTTAAGTCCTGTTTGTTTTACGGTAGCATTTCTAATAGTATAATAAAGCTTAGGTCCGTGTGTAGTTCTAGTTATAACTTCATCAGGGTCTTCCCATGCACTATCTGTATAACCGCAGTCATTACATACAATACTATAAACGCCTTTTGTAATACAAGTAGGTGCTTTTATAAGTGTTTTTGTGGCATTAGTATGCTTACAAACAGTTTCAATTTTAGGAATTACATTTGAACCGATTACTTCGCCGCAAATGCTGCAAATATTTTCTTCTAAACCTTCACTTTCGGTAGTAGCTTCTTTTGTTACAACCCACTTACCTTGGTGCTTTGTTTTGGCAATAGTCGTAGTTCTAAGAAGCGCATTGCAGTTTGGACAATAAAGTTTTTTAACACCTGTTTCACTACATGTAGCTTCTTTTTCAATTACATACTGTCCAGACCAATCATGCGCAGTTCTTGCAATTGTACTAAAATAAGTATCATTACAATGACTACAAACATATACAATTTGACCAGTTTTAGCGCATGTTGAAGGTGTGGTTTTTACTACCTTATAATCATGTCCAAGTGATGGAATACTTTCATATTTTACATCACCACATACTGAACATGTAAGTTTTTCTTGTCCAACTTTTAAGCATTCAGCTTCTTTAGTTATTTCTTTAATGCTGTAATCATGTTCTGTTTTTTCAATTTTGCTAACAAATTCTGTTAATCCGCAAGTTTTACAAACTTTTGTTTTAGCGCCTTCTGTTTTACAAGTAGCAGGTGTAATTTTTTCTTCAAAATCATGTGTATGCTGTTTCTTTTCAATAGGCTTTGTTTCAATAGTTTCACCGCAATCATCGCAGATGACTGATTTCAAACCTTCTTTATTTTCAGTTGCTTCTATTATAACAAAATCATGTGTATTTGTATGTGTACAAACAAGTTTTTCAATATTGTTATATCCAAGGATTTTGCCACAATCAAGACATGTAATTGTTGCAATACCGCCGCGCAAAATCGTAGGACGTTTAAGTGTAACTTCTTTTGTATTTGTGTGCTTACATTCACCATCATAACTAAATGTTGCAGAAAGTGAATAACTACTAGCTGTAAAATCACCAGCAAGATTATAAAATGTTGATTTTACATTTTCAAGGTCATTACCAGAAAGTTCGCAACTAATTGTAGCATGTTCGCCACGTGGAATTTTCATTGACGCAAGACCGCTGGAAGTAACGGTTTTACTAGCTGTTACATCACCATTATCGTTCGTAACTTTAAAAGTCGCACTTCCTTCAAAACCATTAAAAGAAACATTTAAATAAATTGTAGTTTTCTGATTTGTAACAGCAAGTTTATTTGATTTAAGCATTGATTCATCAGAAAATTCTTCAATAGTAAAAGTGGTCGTCTCGAGTTTTGGTATTACTTCACTTTCTTTTTCACCGCATTCGCAATACCTTTCTTTTAAACCTTCTTCTTCACTAGTTGCTTCTGTAACAACGGTCCACTCACCAAATTCATGTTCGTGCTGTTTTTCTTCATCTTCTTCCAAGTTTACATTTTCTTCTACTTTTACTTCTTCTTCTGGCTTTACCTCTTCTACGATTTTAGGAATGCTACGTTCTTCTTTTTCGCCGCAGGTACAAGTTCTTTCTTCAAGCCCTTCCTCGTCTATTGTAGCTTCTTTTACAATCGTCCATTCGCCAAATTCGTGGGTATGTTCTTCTGTAGTATCTTCAACCACAGTTTCCATAATTTCTTCATCTTCTTCCAAAGCATAAGGTGTTATGAAACCGTTGGAAATGCTTCCTATTAACATAAAAATTATTAATAAAAAGCCTAAAAAACTATAAATTTTAGTTTTTTTCATAAAAAGCTCCTTTCGCGTTTAACATATATATATTGATATTATATTACTTTTAAAACCACTTTGTCAATTTTTTTAACAAAAAAAGTGCTAAAATAGCACTTTAAATTATTACATCTTTTAAACAATAATAGCATTTATAATTTTTTGTATCGCTGCTTAAAATATTATCTGTATTACAATAAGGACATTTATGTAGAATCATTCCGTTTTCAAGCGTTTCTACGTTTTTCTTTTCTGTTATCTCTTCTACATAGAATGCATCTTCACTTCTATCTAAAATGTCATTAGCATAAATTACTTTATCTTCTACTTCTTCTAGTTTTATATCTAGAAATTTTCCTTTTTTCTTGAATTCTTTAAGCTTTTTAACAAATTCATCATTTGACATTTTAGCGTGCATTGCACAGGCGCTAATAGTGGGAAACATTTTTACATAAAATATTTCAGTAAATATTTGTTCATATTCGGTATTTTTTACAATTTCTTTTGGCTTAATGTGTTTTTTTGAACTATATTCACTTCCCCTTACACTAGAACCGTCTTTTGGAACATAAGAGTAATTTCTGGCAGCTGAATAATAAGTGCTTTTCTTTTGTGAATAACCCACTTTTTTCTTATGTGGATTTTTTTCAATAGTTTCTTCTTTATCAAATTTTAAAATATTTTCATCAATTTCTTCTTCGTTTTCTTCTTTTAACTCTTTCTTCTTACCAAATATTTTATCTAATAATATATATAATATAAGTACTCCTATTAAACTAAATATTAACATATAATTAGCTTTTAAAAACTCTAGTAAATTAAAATTCATAATTTTTTCTCCTATAATTTTTAAATTTTATAAAAATAATATGCTTTTTTATATTTCTAAATGTCATAATAATTTTGTAACAAAAAAATTTTTTGGAGGAAATTATGAAAGTTAAAGGTCTTATCTCAATTGTTATTTCAATAATAATTATTTTTATATTATCACTTTTTGTATATAACACAGTTTTATATTATGATTTAGAATCATTTCTTTTCGTAGGAGTTCCACTTTTATTAGTTATTCGTTTTGCGGATTTAGCTATACGTGATTTTATTACAAATGAAAGACATAAACAAGTTTTAGTTTCTACTTTTATCACAACACTTGTTTTAATTATCCTCTTTGTTGCTAGTTATTTTGTTTACACAAGCGTTTTACAAAATATGGATATTTTTAAAACAATTATAGAAACGTTTAATATCACACCACTCTTAAAATACGTTAAATAATCTTGAAAAAGTCCATCTCTTTTGCTATACTTAATATAGTAAAGGAGATTTTTTTATGGTTGGAAAGTCACATGTAGCATTTGGTGCTATAACAGGTGCAGCTCTCTCTGCTTTTGTAATTAGCAAAACTGGTTCTATGGAAATGCAATTTATTAATATCCCACTTGTTCTAATAGGCTCGCTTCTTCCAGATATAGATAATCCAGAAAGCTCTATTGGAATAAAATTTCCCATAACTTCAAGAATATTAAATAAAGCATTTGGACATAGATTTTTTATACATTCGCTTTTCTTTCTTGCATTAATATATCTTACCATGTATTACTTTACTAAACCATTCGCAATTATAATAGGTGCATTTCTAGCTATTTTTATTTTTAAATCATTAAGAATGTCACTTGTTCCAAAAATTTTATTTGGTCCAATAATTGCTTTTGCAATAACTGCTATTCTTGTTAGTAACTCATTTTTACTTATTACAGGATTATTTTTTGGCTTCCTAGGACACACATTCTTAGACCTTTTCACAGCAGATGGGTCTGGTATTCTTTTCCCTATTTTGCCTAAAATAAGTCTTTGTGATGTAGCATCTGGTGACCCTAAAAAATTTAATTTTAGAGAACTTATGTTTTGCATATCCGTAGGAATTATTTGTGCATCACTAATTTTTCTTTTTAAAGATTCGAAGGGAGCTGAATTTTTATGCAATTACCTTACACAATAGAAGATTTTATAAATTCAAAATTATTTAATAATAATTTATTTAAAATCAAGTTACTTGCCTTTTCTGATTTTAGAGCAAACAATGTCAAATTTACAGACCTTTATATAAAATCACATAATGATTATTTTGTAATTTACACTGCAACTGATTTAAAAACTAATAAACAAAATATTGAAATTTTTAAAATCGACAGCATTTGGGAGTTAAGATTACATAATATAATATATAATACAAAATACAATAAACTTCATAAAATACCTTTTTATATACCTAAAAAAGATAAAATAGTAACAATTATAGAAAAAGAAGATGGCTTTTTAAAAAATAATATCTTTTCATTATCTAAAAATCATATTAATATTGATGTAAAAAAATCAGAATATAATAAAACAAACAGTATTGAATTTGCCACTAAATATTTTTCAGATGACAAAGACTTTTCAACGTTAATATTTAGGATAAAAGAAAATGATAAATTTACGGCATCATCAGTAAGGAGTAAAGATGTATAATTTCGTTAACCACTTTTTTAAAGATAAACAAAAAACTATTGGAAAACTTATTCCAACAATTTTTATAGCTTCTATTCTTTTTCTTATATGTAATATAATAAAACGCTTTTTGATTTCGGAAATGTTTTCTATATTTTCTATTGTCCTTGGTATAACCATTTTTCTTATGATTATGACACTTATTATGCTTGTTTATTATGATGCAAAAGAAGTTCAAGAAAAAAGAACCGAAATGCTTTTAGAAGAACATAATAAAAGATACCCAAAATAATTTTCAAAAGCCGCTACGCGGCTTTTTTTTTATTTCTTTAATTTCTTTCAATAAAAAATCATACTTAAAATATAATTTTTTAAGGAGGGATTTTTATGAGAAAAATTCATAAATTACTAGCATTATCACTAACATCAATTTCTTTATTACTATCAGGTTGTAGTTTCGAAATAGGTGATACTACAAGTTTTTTATCAAGCGGTATCGTAAAATACAACGATGTCAATATTTTTGAACAAGTTGAAGATTTCGAAGTTGCTGTAAAGCCTATTTCTTACAAACAAAGCAGCAAAAAAGATGATAAAGAGCTTACCTTTACTTTTGAATTTGAAAACAAAGGTGAAGACATTCAAACGCTTACTTTCGCAGACTTTGCAGGTTATGACAACCAAGCAAACAAACTTGATGTCGAATTTGAAAGCAAAAACAGTATAAAATTAGATAGCGAAGAAACAAAAGAAATGGAAATTTCTATTTCAGGAAAAGATGCAAATGTTTTAGAAGGTTATGAATTTACTATTGATAACACAGTCAAAAAATATAAACTTGAAATTTCTAATTTTGATGAATTCAATTACAGAATTTTTGATATAACAGATGCTGTTCCTTTACCTGAAGTACAAGAAGTAATGGAAGAAGAACCTTCATCTGATTACGATATGACCCCTTATCGTACTAAATGGGGAAATGACACATTCGGCTATGTGACACTTTCTGATGACTGGGCACTTTATGAATCAGAAGACATTGATAATTCTAAAATGTTACAGTATGGTCTTGAAAAAGACGGTATAACATATCTTGTAACACTTAGTGCAACAGATAAAACAGGTGATGAAATTATAGAAAAAATTGCACAAGATGATGCAGAAAATGACAATGTCATAACACTTGGAAAAGAAAGTGCAGGTTCAATTGAAGAAAATGGTGCACGCATTAATATGTATATGTCACTTGAATCAAATGAAGATTCTGCTAATATTTGTACTATTTGCACAACAGATAGAAAAGAATCTAAAAACGCACATTACTTTGCTTTTGAAGCAATTGTTGATAATTCAAAAAGTTATGATGATGTAGATACTAATGAATTTATGGAAGTGTTTAATAACGTTATAAGTACTTATAGTGAATTTTTAATACTTGACGAATATTATGGTGGTGTTTTTGAAGATGCAAATATTTTAACGCAGGAAGACACGTCATCAGAAAAAGCTTCTTCTGATATTATAGAAGACACAAACATAGAAAAAGCTTCAATAAAAAAAGATGAAAATAGCTATTATCTTAAAGACCTTAAAGATGCTGTTACTGGTTATGTAAAAGTTCCAGAAGGATTTGATTTTGAAATAAAAGAGACATCTTACGGCATTTCTTTTGTAAATGAAGGATATTATACCAGTATTTTTGCAACTGGCTATGCAGATAAAGAAGACATAGATTTTATAGCAGGAAAACCTTTTGATGATAAAGCAAACGGTTTTGATTATTATAAATCTGTAACACAAAAAGACCTTGGTAAATATGAATCAGAACAAGGAACGGTTTATATGCTTTGCTATGATAAAGAAAATCCAAACACTACTGTTAAGACTTATAAAGCAGTTCTTGCAACACCAGATGGTAATTATGCAAGTGCATTCTTTGATGGCTTTTATATCGAATCTGATGAAGACGCAATTAAAATTTTAAAACAGCTATTTTGATTGACAAAATTTTAAAACTATGATAAGCTTAAAATACAAAAACAATCTTTTTTTTAAAGGAGGCACATATGTGGATTGTAAAAGCTATAGATGAAGTAAATGATGTTTGTCTTGAAGAAAATAAGGCATGGCGTGAAGTTGAGATTGAAGGATTAATTGCTGAATATAAAATCACAAGACCAAATGCAAAGGTCGTAGTAGAAGAATATAAACCAAGAACGAAAGAAACTGCTGAAGAAGAAATTAGACAAAAGGCTGCTGCCCTTGGTCTTCCAGACCCATTTAAGGAACTGGCTAAAAAGAAATCTTCTAAAAAATAAAACTATTAAGCCCGCTAAGCGGGCTTGTTTTTCGAAGGAGAAAAAATGGAGAATAATTTATCATTAATTACAATTTTTATACAAGGTTTATTAAGCTTCTTTTCACCTTGCGTTTTACCGCTTCTTCCTGTATATATTGGATATCTTTCGGGTGGTATTATTAAAAAAGATGAAAATGGAAAATATATAATAGAAAAGAAAAAAGTCGTAATTAATACTTTCTTTTTTGTATTTGGGATAGCATTTGCATTTTTAGTACTAGCTTTTGGTATTTCACAACTTGGCAGATTTTTTGCAGGTAATCAAAAAACATTTACAATTATAGGCGGTATTATTGTAATACTTTTTGGTCTTTATCAACTTGGAATTTTTGGATATAACAAAATTTTAAGTAGCGAATATAAGCTTCCAATAAAAATAGAAAAATTGAATATGTCACCTTTAACGGCGCTTTTATTTGGCTTTATTTTCTCATTTGCATGGACGCCATGTGTAGGACCAACACTTTCTAGTGTGCTTATTTTGGCTGCTACTTCAAAAAGTGCATATTTCTATATTTTTGTTTATACACTTGGCTACGTACTTCCGTTTTTAGCAACTGGAATTTTTACAAGCACTATTTTATCATTTTTTGCAAAACATAAAAATGTTGTAAAATATACAACAAAAATAGGTGCATTACTTCTTATTTTAATTGGTCTTCTTATGGTAACTGGCAATTTTAAAAATATTTCTAATATTTTTTCTGCTTTTCCGTCGCAAAATGTAGCAACGTCTAATAACGAAGAAACAATAGAAGAAGAAACAAAAGTAGAAGAAGAAAATATTGATGACGCCAGTTTAGAAGAAAGCATTGATGAAACACAAGAAGAAAATAATGTTGAAAAATTTCTTGCACCAGATTTTACGCTTACAGACCAATATGGAAATACGCACACACTTTCTGATTACAAAGGAAAAATTGTATATATTAATTTTTGGGCTACATGGTGTCCGCCTTGTAATATGGAAATGCCTGATATAGAAAGTTTTTATAATGAAAACAAAGATGATGAAGAAATAGTTATGCTTAGCGTTTGCTTCCCAAAAATTCAGCACGAACTTGATATTGATGGTATAAAAGAATTTTTAAAAGAAAAAGATATAACTTATCCAGTACTTTTTGATGAAGAAGATAAACTTGGATATGACTACTATGTTACTTCTTATCCTACTTCATTTTTTATTGACAAAGAAGGCTACATTTATGGATATGTTCCAGGAATAGTAGATAAAGAACTACTTTCAGAAGTTTTCACAGAAATGAAAAATATGGACTAAGCGCTTTACATTTTTATGATTTTATGTTATAATGCATCTATTAAGAGAAAGGAAAAAATTTATGGGAACACGCAATCTTACAATGGTAATTAAAGATGGAAAAACAAAAGTAGCGCAATATGGTCAATTTGATGGATATCTTTCTTGTGCAGGAAAAACAATACTAGAATCTTTAAAGAAATATAATCATGAATTTTTAAAAGAAAAAATTGATAAAGTTTCTTTTTATACGGAAAAGGAAGAAGAAGAAAACTGGACAAATTTTGCAAAAAGAAAAGGTATCGACCCTAATGAACATCTTGTTGAAATATCAATAATGAATGAATTTAACAGTCTTTACCCAACACTTGACCGTGAAATTGGATATAATATTATAAATATGATTGCAAATAGCACAAAGCCCTTAAAACTTCGTGATGAATCAGAATTTGCAAAAGACAGTTTATTCTGCGAATTTTGCTATGTTATAGATTTTGATAAAAATACTTTTGAAATCTATAAAGGATTTAATAAAAAAGCACTTACACCAACCGATAGATTTTATTATTTACAAGATTTAAATGAAGAATATAAACCAGTTAAGCTTTTAAAGGAATATAGTCTAGATAATCTTCCAACAGAAGAAGATTTTTTAAGTCTTGATGAAGATTAATTTTTAAACCTGCTTTTGCAGGTTTTTTCTTTGTTTAAAATTCTTTACCATTTTTCCTTTTAAAAATCATACTATAAACATAAATAGAAATTTTGAAAGGAAAAAATTTATGCTTGATGTATATCCTATTAAAGAAAATATTAAATATGTAGAGAATATAGATAAAAAATGGCAATTTTTACAAGTTGTATATTTTTTGCGTAGTCAAAGTGAATTTGAAAAAGAAACGATTAAAATAATAGAAAATAATGATATTGTGCATAAAATTTATTTAAATATTACAGAAGATGAATTTTTAAAATATCTTTATTTTTTAGATATTAAGTGCGCCCTTCTTCGTGGAAAAAATGCAGATTGTGAAATTTATCTAGAAAGCGGTGAAATAATTTTAAAATATTATGACCGTGCGTTTGATTCTAAAATGTATGAATGTATTGAAAATTTAAATGCGCTTGAATTCAAAGATATGAATAAAGATGCTTTCAAAATGTACTTTTTTGTTCCTGAATACGATGACGAATTTTATTATCAACTCATACAATTTATTTATTACATGTCTGATACAGACTTCAAAAAATATGGTGTTAAAATTTGCAATCCACAAGGAAAATTTGAAGTTCACGAAAATCTACGTTTTCCGCATGAACATTTAAAGAAATTCCTTTATTATGACAAAGATAATGATATTTTTATAGGCTCGCATTCAAAAAACAATATGATAGTAACTTTTAATCTTCCAAAAAATAAACTTTTAGAACTTAGACGTTGGTGTAATGAATATCAAAATCATGTAAATAGTTAAGGAGAAAACTATGCAATACAAAAAAGTTTTACCATTACTTGGTATATTAATTTCATCATCCGTTCTTTCGGCTTGCAATAATGCCACACCAGACCTTTACGGTCCAGCCCCAAACGTAGAAGAAAAAGATGCTGATACGCCAGTTAATGTTATGTATGGTGTTGAAACAGAAAGTTATGACTGGGAAGAACCACAAGCAGATCTTTATGGACCAGACGTTACGGAATATGAATGGGAAGATGACAATACTTCATCAACTTCTGAAAGTATGTCAGAAGGAAGTGATATTCTTGGCGCACAAAAAGATAATATAGAATCTACAATTTTCAAAACGCCAAAGGAAAGACGTGCAGAAAATATGCCTTTTTATGAAGATGAAGATTTTGTAATAGTTAATCTTTATGGTGTTAAACCAAATTCAGGAAAAATTGAAAATTTAAAAGATAAACTTTCCGACAAAGATGATTCAAAAAAGGATGAGGTAGTTCGTAGCGAAAAAGAACTTTCACCACTTCTTTATGGACCACCACCTGTGCAAAACAGTTTAGATGTTATAATTAAAGATTAATTTCAAAAGAGGTGATTTAAATGAAAAAACTATATAAAGGGAAAGATAAGAAAATATTTGGTGTTTGTAGCGGAATTGCAGAATACTTTAATGTAGATGCAACAATTATAAGACTTCTTGCAATATTTTTACTTTTCACAGGAAGTGGACTTCTTGCTTATTTAATAGCCGCTGTAATAATACCTGAAAATCCAGATAATTTTAATTGATTTTTTAAAAATAATAATATATAATTAAAAGGAAACCATTGTTTCCTTTTTTTTGTGGAGAAAATTATGAATAGAATTGAAAAGAAAAAAATATTAGATAAAGTATATGATTATAAAACATCGCTTTTTAAAGAACCAGTTTTGCAACAACTTGCAATAGAACTTACACTTGCTTGTAACTGTTATTGTAAACACTGTGGTTCTAAATGTGGTGATATTGTAAATAGCGATACATTATCAGACGAAGAAATACTTTCTTTTTTAAAGCAACTTAAAAGTGATTTAATAAAAGATAATAAAAAACCACCTTTTATATTTGTAACAGGTGGTGAACCGCTTCTTAGAAAAAATGTAGCAACACTTATGTATGATATAAGAAAACTTGGTTATCACTGGGGAATGACAACAAACGGAATGCTTATAAATAAAGAAGTGGCAAAAGATTTAAAGGACGCTGGTATTTATTCTATTGGCATTTCAATAGACGGTTTAAAAGATACACATGACTGGTTTAGAGGTGTGCCAGGAAGTTATGAAAAAGCTATGGCTGGTATTAAAAACATGGTAGATATTGGTATTTCAAATGTAATGG
>JAEEGL012054717.1_pt1 | contig 14217 bp, 8 predicted proteins | sample 9134231 | NCBI WGS metagenome assembly JAEEGL01 (sample SAMN16246548, study PRJNA631951) | gut metagenome | biome: gut microbiome; feature: rumen; material: fiber-attached | host: Bos | place: Iran: Karaj | collected 2018-10 | reverse complement strand
GACCCGGCACAGAAGTCCATCATCTTCAGTAACGGCTTGAACGTCGACGAGGCCATCGCCATCCACGAGGCCGTGGCGGGCCGCATGCAGGACTCGTTCGGCATCGGCACCCACCTCACCTGTGACGTCGACAACGTGAAGGCCATGAACATCGTGGTGAAACTCACGGCGGCCAAGATCACCGAGAAACGTACATGGAAGAAGGTGGTCAAGCTCAGCGACGACCTCGGCAAGTACACCGGCGACCCTGTGGAGATTGAGATTTGCAAAAAGACGTTGGAGATCGAGTAAACGAAAACCAATCAACAAGAAAAATCAGGCCGCCAAATGGCGGCCTGATTTTGTTAGTGGCACACTATAGGGCTTAATTGTGATAATCCTTATAATACATGCAATATGTCGACACCGTCGAATGGTATTGCGTGCCCTTGTACTGATCAAATTCGTAGAACTCCTTGTCGGGGACCACCATGGTGTAATACCACGAGTCGATATGGTCTTCCGCTATCTGCTGGGCGTTCTTGGCCTGGGCATAGACGATGTGAGCCTTCAGCTCTCTATCGTCGGCCGATTTCTTGGCCTTCTCCAAGTAGGCGCTCGATAGCTCCAAGGTGTTCTTATAGAGGCCAGCGTCAGGACCGAACTTCCAATAGCTGAAGCCATTGTTGTCGTCGAAACGCAGATACTGGCGGAAGTAACCCGTCCTGCTGACATTATAGAAGAAATTGGCAATCAGATAGTTGGCCTTCGCCGATTCGTCGCCCTTCTCTTTCTTTCCGATCTTGTCGAGCTGCATCAATGCATCGGTCACCTCAAGCTCGGTCATATTGTCTCGGATGAACGGGAACTCGTCGATGTAGTCGTCGAGCATGATAAAGCCTTCGTCACCGCTGTAATACACCACGATGTTGTGGCCGAAGATGCGCTTCGACACCTTCAGACGAGTCTGTTTCTCGAAGAGACTCTTGGCGCCCTTGAAGTCGCCATCGGTGAGGCGGAACACGCCCTTCACATAGGCGAGGTAGTTGTTGGGATTGGCCACATCAACTGTGCTGGTCGTGGCGATGTATTCCTCCAGCTGTGTTTTCTTTTTCTTGTTGAGGAACGACTGGATATCGTCAAGCAGGCTCTCGTCAGGGTTGTTTTCAATCTCTTTCACATGGCGGAGCGTCAAGAACGACTTGGCCTTCTCACCTTGCAAGCCATAACGGTTGGCGAGCACCATGCTGATGAAAGAGTTCTCGGAAGGATTAAGGCAATAATCCTTTCCCCCTTTAATCAAGTCGGCGTAGTTGTCGAAGAGATAACGTTCGGTGTTGGCGTCAATCTTCGGCTGGCGGCAGATGTCGATGAAGGTCGTCAGGTTGTTCACCATAGCCATGTAGTCGGCATCGGACGACTTCACGTTACCAAGGCATTTGCTGGCCAGGTCGAAGTCTTTGTTCAAGAAGTGCAGGTAGGACGAGGCGAGGTTCCAGAAGTTCTTGTCGGAGGCCTTGTCGCGCTGCATGTCGCTCACCCTAAGGGCTTGGTTGAAGAAAGCCCGGCCATCGGTGTCGTTTTCGCCGAGAGAGGGATAACGCTGCTTGTTGTTATCTGCTCCCCATTCAGAATACGAGGAAAGCATACTGCGCTCGAGCATATTGACGGCACGCACCATCAGCACCTTGGCCTGGATAGCGTCGGGGTCATTGACGACAATCTTCTCAATCTCGTTGACAGGGTTGTTGAAGTCACTATAGCCCATCATGAAGAAGATGTCGTTGCGCTCATTGTTGTCGGCAGCGCCAGCCACAAAGTCAGCGAAGTTGATTTCGTTCTCCCAGCCCAAGGTCAACGAAGTATAGGCCATCGTCTTCAGGTCGTAGGAGTTGGCGAATACACGGATGAACTCACGGTTGGCTCGTTGGGTCTCGCCCAGGCCGCGTAGGGCACCGGCTTTCTGGGCCAAGGCGTAGTAATACATCTCGGTTTTCATCTTCAAGGGCTCCACATACTGGTCAAAGAGCTGCACGGCTTCTTCAAAACGGCGGGTGTAGTGGGCCAGACGCACCAACTGGTAGCCATAGCGCAGCTTCAGCTCGTTGTCGCTCTCGGCGTTCCAGCTCTTGGTGAGCACGGTCTTCACCTTGTCGTAGTCCAAGTCACCTGCGTTGTGCTCATACTCAGGCAAATCCCAGTAAAAATCAACATCTTCACCGGGGATGATGCGCATGTAGGGCTCCAGGTATTTGGCATAGGCCAGATATAGCAAAGCCTGTTTGTGGTTCTTCATAAATTCGGCATTAGCAAACGAGAGGTTTGGATCGGCTGCCGCCTTGCCTTTTGAGAGGTTCTGAAGGTCGCTGCGCGACGAATTAAACACCAGATACTTGGTGTCGTCGTAGCTCAGTCCCAGATACTGACGCCACTCCTCGATGTTGCCATTCCGGAGCGTGTCGTTGGTGTAATAGCGACTGCCGTAGATCAGCAGGAAGGGCCGATAGCGTTCGTCGTTCATGATTTCCTGGTTGAAGAGGTTGTAGTAATACCAATCCCCTTCGTCCCATCCGCAGGCAAAGGTCTTGCCCCACAATGCCGTCAGCATGACGGCCACGAGTAAGAGTTTTTTACGCATATTCATAATGGTTTATTTTAGATCTTCTATGGTGAATCGGTTCAGGAAGCCCTGACTGAGGTGGAAATAGACCCACGGGAAGTCGCGGTCGATCTGTCGGTCAAGGTATTGTTTCGCCTCGGCAAGGAGCTCAGGCGTAATCGTCTCAATCTTAATGGTGAAGCCCGCGTTGACATAGAGGCTCTGCACGAAGCCGTCTTCCTTCACGAGGTAGAGGTTGTCGTCCTTTTTCTCGAACATGGGCGTCTGCAGGTCGGCTTCGGTGAGCCCATTGACGAGCTTCACCTGGCCCAAGTGGTTGGTCACGATGCCCCACGAGTAGATGGGGAGGATGACATCGAAGTCAAGCGGATAGTCGTTGATGTTGGAGGTGTAGGCCTTCAGCAGGTCCATATCGAGGATGGAGTTACGCGTCATGCCTTCCATGGGGCTGGAAGTGGCATAGCACATCAAGCTGCCGCGTACGACGGGTGGCACGCCGGTCTTCTCCGGCTCATGAATCTGATGCAGACGCAGGGTGCAACTGATGTTTTGCCCTGAAAGGCCGGCGAGTCTCTTCAGGAAACGGAAATAGGGGTCACAGGTACGCTCTGTCCAGTCGCAGTCGATCTGGATCTCGTCGTAGGCCACCTCCGCCTTCTCCATGACATGGCTGACGGCCTTACTGACATTGGACGCCAGCATTTCGATGTCATCATCACTGACATAGTTCAAAAACGTCTGGTTGGTGATAAACACCACGGGAATCACCCTGATGCTGTCGCCCGGAAGCTGGTCGTTGTCGAAGCCTTGTATCTGTCCCACAGGCCTGGCCACGCCGCCTTCCATGTCCACGTCGAAGAGCCTGATGAACAGCCGTTGGCCCTGCAGCTGGCCAAAATACTGCCGTTCCGTCTCCCCTATCGCACACTTCGACTTCCAGTAATAGAAGTCCACGTCGTGATCCCGCTTGGAGGTGCAGGCGGAGAACACAATGGCAAAGAAGGCTACAATCAACAACGAGCGTTTCATATCAGACAACCATAAGAAATCGCATCGGCCATAAGGTCTTACGGACATTTGTTTCCCGTTGTCGTATGTTACGCCCATATTGTGTGTTTTACAACTGCAAAAATACATAAATTCGGGAACACTGAAACTAATTCTAAAAAATCAGCTAATTCAGCACAACATTACACTCAGTACCGATAATCCCAAGATAGATACTTGTTTCGACACTGACCACTTTGACCTCGGTAGGGTAAACATCACACCCATTCCCTAAAAGATGGCCACTTTAAAAGGTAAAATACTTGCAAAACATATAAAAGGAAAGTCCTGTCGTCGAAACTAATCTTCATCACTACCAATACAACGCATTTCATGCGTCGATGGATTGTAGATATATATGACCGGCCATCCGCACTCACCGCCTGACACAAAACCACCACAATAGTAGGTACCCTTTTGCCCTTTGAAATCTTTCTTTATGATACCTCCGATAGAGCTTCTTGCTAAGTCACTTATTAAGAGGAAATCAGCCAAGGGACCATTTTCCTTTTCACCCCATTCCACGAGATCCCAATAGGAAGCCTCCAACCTCTTATTGACATTGGCTTCGCAGAAAATTGCATTCAATGGAGTGGTATTGTCAACTATTACTGTTTCAATCTTACGCTTCTTCAGATTCTTGTCGGTAGTGGCATCGCTTTCGCCAATAATCAAGGCACCGTCATCATCATCATTCAGTGTCATATGCAAATAAGAGACGTATGTAGTATAAGGCCCATCTTTCACCGTTTGCACATGTTTGTCAAACCTAACTTGTGCCTGACATCCGTTGATAAAATCAAACGTAATGTTGTCGTAATACTGATGGAAGTAAGCGTTTTTCTTGAAAAAGCGGGAATGACTTTCACGTACTTGATTGTTGGTAAGGCAAGTTTGGTAATAATTCACCACACCGGAATACACATTGGCCAATTGCGTCTCATTGCGATTATTTATCGCATTGTTCCATGTCTTTAACGTATTCAGGCACATGGTTTCACTGAGTTCGTCCTGGCCAAAACAGAACGTAATTGACAGCAATAAAGCTAATAAAAGTAAAAAAAAACGAGTTTTCATTTTACAAAGATTTTGCGTTTACATTTTAATAGTCAAGCCGCTATTCATTATTTCCTCCTTCCATCATAAGGTTTTGCCGTTTGCTCGGGCAAACCAAACAACTCTAAAACGCCTTCCGCCATCCACATCCCTTCCGCCACTCGGAACAGCCATAAGCCGCCTTGCCTTTGATGACGTAGCCTTTGCCACACAACGGACAGGGTTGCCCGATAATGGCGTCGGGATCGGCATCAGCGGGTGATGCCGAAGCCTCGGAAGGCATAGATCCCCGCCCACGCACTTCCTTAGGCTGGGATGACATACCTTCCGAGGCTTTCTTAGGTTTAGCTGTCGTGCTCTTCTTGGATGTTGCCTTCTTCGGTTTCTGCTCGACCACGGCAGCAGCCACCCGCCGATTGCTGTTGTCCAGCATCACCGTGGTGACAATCTCCGTCACCATCTGCTTCAACTCGTCCAAAAACTGTCGCGCTTCGTATTTGTGTTGCTCGATCTCACGGAGCTTCTTCTCCCAGATGCCCGTCAGCTCAGCACTCTTCAGCAGGTCCTCATGGATGAGGCCGATGAGCTCAATGCCCGTGGGCGTAGGCTCAAGGCTCTTCCGTATCTTCTTGATGTAGTTACGTTTGAACAACGTCTCGATGATGGCAGCCCTAGTAGATGGCCGTCCGATGCCGTTCTCTTTCATCACCTCACGCAGCGACTCGTCGTCGACCAACTTGCCTGCCGTCTCCATGGCACGCAACAAGGTGGCCTCAGTGTATGGCTTCGGCGGCGTGGTCCACTTCTCCGTCAACGAAGGCTGGTGCGGCCCATGTTCGCCCTTCTCGAAGATGGGCAAGGTCTTCTCCTCGTCCTCCTGCCCTTCCTTGTTCCCTGAGCTTGTCGAAGGGTTCTCTTCTTCCTGCTTCACCGGTTTGATGACCTCGCGCCAACCCGGCACGAGAATCTGCTTGCCCGAGGTCTTGAACTCCACGTCCTCCACCTTGCCCAACACCGTTGTCGTAGCAAACTGGCAGTCAGGATAGAACACGGCGATGAAATGGCGGCACACCTCGTCATAGACCTGCTGCTCAGCAAACGACAGGCCTTGCGGCACCACGCCCGTCGGGATGATGGCATGGTGGTCGGTGACCTTACTGTTGTCGAATACCTTCTTGCTCTTGGGCAGCTTTTTGCCAGCTAATGGAGCCGTATATTCGGCATAATTGGTGAGTCTAGCCAAAATATCGGGGCACTTAGGATAGATGTCGTCGCTCAGATAGGTGGTGTCGACACGCGGATAGGTGGTGTATTTCTTCTCGTAAAGGCTTTGTATGGTCTGCAGGGTCTGGTCGGCCGACATGTTGTATTTCCTGTTACACTCCACCTGCAACGAGGTCAAGTCGAAAAGCCTCGGCGGAGCCTCTGTGCCTTTCTTGGTGGTGATATCGGTGACAGTGAACTCTTTTCCTTCAATACTTTGCAAGTCCTTCTGGCCGTCTTCAACAGCACCATATTTGCCCTTGGTGGCGGTGAAGATCGTATCGCGATATACCGTCGACAGCACCCAATAGGCCTCCGGCTTGAAGTTGACGATTTCGTGGTAACGGTTGACGATAAGTGCCAACGTGGGCGTCTGCACCCGACCGATGCTGAGCACCTGCCGGTTTTGGCCGTATTTCAAGGTATAGAGCCGGGTGGCGTTCATTCCAAGAAGCCAGTCGCCAATGGCACGGGAGAGCCCCGCTTCATAGAGCGACTGATAGTCGGACTGGTCTTTCAGGTTCTTGAAGCCTTCCTTAATCGATTCCTCAGTCAGCGACGAGATCCAAAGCCTTTTCACTGGACAATGCACAGCGGCCTTCTGCATCACCCAACGCTGGATGAGCTCGCCCTCCTGCCCAGCATCGCCGCAGTTCACGATTTCGTCAGCCTTCTGAAACAACGTCTCGATGACCTTAAACTGTTTCTCCACGCCTTTGTCGGCGATGAGCTTGATGCCGAAACGCGGCGGTATCATCGGCAGGCGACTCAAGGCCCACGCCTTCCACTGGTCAGTGTAGTCGTGCGGTTCCTTAAGGGTGCAGAGATGGCCGAAAGTCCACGTCACCTGATAGCCGTTGCCCTCCATGTAACCTTCATGGGTGGTGTTGGCTCCCAACACTTTGGCAATGTCGCGGGCGACGCTCGGTTTTTCGGCTATACAGACGATCATATTGGATTCAATTATGCATATTCATCAATACCTCAGCCCGCTCCTTCTGTGCCACGAACCACACCAGGTCGGCAGGCTGGAAGGTGATACGTGCCGAGGGATTCAAGATAAACTGTCCATCACGCTCAATGGCAATCACCATAGCCTCATATTTATCAGCCAGCCCCGAATCCATCAAAGCCACACCTATGAACGGGCTGTTGGGTTCCACCTCCACCTTAAAGAGGTCTACCTCGCTCTCCTCGTGTTCACGGATGAGCTGTTCATCGAAGACCTCCACCTTGGGCAGCAGCAGCCTCAGATGGTCCTCATGTCCCACGAAAGTGACTTTATCGAACGGGAACAGCTGGAAATCGGGCTTGGGTAGCTCATAGATCTGTCTGCCACGTTCCACACTCACAACGCTCACGTTGTAGTTGTCACGGAAATCGGTCTCCTTGATGAATTGACCTGAATAGACGCTGTCGGGGCTGAGTGTCATCTTCTGCAAATGGCAGTTCTCCTGCAAAATCTCAGGGATGGTGAACACCTGCACCGACTGACGCTTGTTGAGGTTGTCCATGAAACGTTGCTCGATGCGCTTGTAGAACTTCATTGCCGGACTCAAGGCCTTCAGCAGGAAGGTATAAATCAAGGCAAAGCCCACATTGATCAGATGATACCAGGGTAACCCAACGCCAAGTAGCGACCAGAACGCGCCATTCAAGAAATGTTGGATTATGCTATAGGCAATAGCCCATACAATCAAGGAGCGCAGAATGAAAACGATGAGTATCAACGTTTTGTTGAAGCGGCTGGCGTTCATCAGCTTACGCGTCGTCTTCACCAGGGTATGCTTGAAGCCCATCGCCCAGAGGAAGGGAGCCACCAAAATCAGCGACAGAGCCGTGCTGATGGCGGGTCCCCATAGACGCGGCACATATTTCATAATGAACGAGCAGATGAAGAAGGAAATCAGCGCAACAGCAATGATGATGGCCAGATAGATTACGATGTTCTTGAACTGCCGAGCCATAAAACTCGCCATATTCACCTTCTTTCCACTCTTTAACTTAATACCCAGGTTATTGCTTTCCAACTTGTTAATCCATCGCTCAGGGAAACGTCGCGACACCAGCCAGTAAGTTGGAATAGCCGCCTTGATGGCGTAGGGCGTGATGAACGTGGTGATGATCGACACCGAAACGATGATAGGATACAGGAAATCGTCGATAACACCGAAGCTCTTGCCCAACGTGGCGATGATGAAAGAGAACTCACCGATCTGGCAGAAGCAGAATCCGCCTTGGATGGACTGTTTCAAGCCCAATCCGGCAATCAATCGACCGGCCACATTGCTCAAGGGCTTGAAGAAGAGTAGCACCAACGTGATGACCAGAATCTGCCACCAGTAATCGACCAAAATCTGTGGGTCGACCATCATGCCTACCGAGACGAAAAACACGGCGCCAAAAAGGTTCTTAATGGGAGTGGTAACCCGGTGTATCGCCTCAGCTTCCAGTGTCTCCGCCAGGATCGAACCCATGATGAAGGCACCTAGAGCAGAGGAAAAACCTGCCAGATTGGCCAGCACCACCATCAGGAAGCACAGGCCCACCGAAAACACCGTCAGCGTCTCTTCTGACATGAACTTACGCGCCCATCGCAACACCGTAGGCACGATGAAGATACCGCCCAGGAACCACACCACAAGGAAAAACAGTAGCTTCAACATACTGGAAACCAACTGCATGCCATCGAAGGTCTTCCTCACAGCCAGGGTGGACAAGATCACCATCAGAAGGACCGCCTCGAGGTCTTCCACCACCAACTCGCCGATGACGTTGCCACTGAACTTCTCACGATGCAACTTCATGTCATCGAAAGCTTTGGCAATAATCGTCGTCGACGAAATTGACAGCATCGCGCCAAGGAAGATGCAGTCCATCTGACTCCAGCCCAACAGTTTTCCAAGCAGGAAGCCCACCACGCACATCGTCACCAACTCGGTCAGAGCCGTCACACCGACGGTACCACCCACCTTTTTCAGCTTCTTAAAGCTGAACTCAAGGCCGATGCCGAAGAGCATGAACACCATACCGATCTCGCTCCAGGTCTCCACGCTCGTGTTGTCGTTGATGACGGGAAACCATTCGAAATTAGGCCCTATCAAGAAACCTGCGATGATGTAGCCCAACACAACAGGCTGTTTCAGCCACTTGAAGATGACTGTGATGAGTCCTGCGGTGACGAGGATCAGAGCCAGATCGGAAAATAATGGAGGTAGGAATTCCATAACTATTCTGTTGCTGTTGCTATTTCTGTTTCGTAGGCATATTTCACCAAATCCTTGGCGTTGCTTTCAGTAGAGATAAACCACACCGTATCGCCTTCTAGGAACTCGAAGGAGGAGGGCGGGCTGAGGACGAATTCGCCGTCACGTTCGACAGCAATCACCATGACATTGAAGCGGTTGCGCAAATCGGAGTCGTGCAAGGTGACCCCTACATAGCGGCTCTTCTCGCCTACCACTGAGCTATGGATGTCGACATCGCTCACAGGGCGTTCTTTGATGAGCACGTCGTCTTCCACCACGACGAGGGGCCGCAGCTTGGCCAGCTGCTCCTCAGTGCCAATGAAGGTCACCTCATCGGCAGGATATAATACAAAGTCGCGACGAGGGAGGTCGATGACCTCATTGCCACGGTCGACACTCACCACGCTGGTCTCAAACGTCTGACGGAAGTCAGCCTCTCGGATGCGCTTGCCAGCGTATGGGCTCTTGGGACTCAGCACCATCTTTTCCATGGTGAAATTGTCCTGCAACACTTCGGGGACCACAAACGACTGCAACGTCTCGCGCTTGTTCATATTCTCCAAGAAACGACGTTCAATACGCTCATACCACTTCATTGCGGGACTTAAACCCTTCATAATCAAGAGGAATGCAAGAGAGGCAACAATGGCGATAAGAATATCGTTCATCGGGATATTGATGTTTTTCCAAAACTCTGCGTCGAGGAAATTCCTGAAGATATGCGAGGCAAAAAACCATGCGGCGAGGAAACGTATGGCATACATAATCCACACCATGCGGCGACTGGCCTTGCTTGATTTCACGAGCTTTTCCGTATCAGCATCCAGGTCGTGTTTGAAGCCCAGTGCCCAAATGAACGGCGAGGTTATCAACAACGTGATGCACAAAGCAACGACGTCGACATAGGGGCGCAACGTAGCATTGTCAATCGGAGTATAGACGGAGAAACATATCAACGACAAGGCCAGAATGATGGCTGAATAGAGTATACTACTCTTGAATTGGTTCAACACGAAAGTGCGCATCGTGACGTATTTGCCGCCCTTTACCTTGATGCTTTTCTCCTTGTTGCCGAAGAACTTGGTCCAGCTCTCAGGTGTCTTACGGTCAATCCATTGGTATATCGGCTCTCCCGCCTTGATCATATAAGGGGTGAGGAAGGTCGTGATAATCGACACCGAAACGATGATGGGATAAAGGAACTCATCGATGACACCGAAACTGATGCCCACCGTGGCGATGATAAACGAGAACTCTCCGATCTGCCCAAAACACATGCCAGCCCTGACAGCATTGTGGAGGTTGTCGCCCGACAGCAGCATGCCCACGCCAGAGCTCAGCGACTTCAGCACGACCACCACCACCGTGATGACCAGGATCTGCCACCAATAAGTTACCAGTATGGACGGGTCGACCATCATACCCACCGACACGAAAAACACAGCGCCAAACAGGTTCTTGATAGGAGTGGTAACCTTGTGGATCATCTCAGCCTCAAGCGTCTCGGCCAAGATGCTTCCCATGATGAAAGCGCCCAAAGCCGAAGAGAAGCCCGCCTTATTGGCCAGCCACACCATGAAGAAACACAGACCCACCGCAAACACTGTCAACGTCTCCTCCGACATGAACTTGCGCGCCCATTTCAGGATGGTCGGGATGAGGAACACACCACCGACATACCAAACCAGGAGGAAGAACACAAGCCTCAGCACACTCATCATCAGCTCCGTGCCGTCCAAAGCGGCGCTCACCGACATGGTAGAGAGCACAACCATCATCAAGATAGCAGCCAAGTCCTCGACCACCAAAACACCGATAACGCTATTGGTAAAGCGCTCCCCTTTCATCTTCAGGTCATCGAAGGCTTTGGCGATGATGGTCGTCGACGACATGGAGAGCATAGCGCCGAGGAAGATGCTGTCCATCTTCGACCACCCCAACAGTTTGCCAAGCAGGAAGCCGATGATGCACATCATGACCAGCTCTGTCAAGGCGGTGATGCCCACCGTACCCGCCTGTTTCTTCAGTTTCTTGAAGCTGAACTCGAGGCCGATGGCAAAGAGGAGAAACACCATGCCGATCTCGCTCCAAGTCTCCACGCTGTGGTGGTCGTTGATGACGGGAAACCAAGGAAAATAAGGCCCAATGAGCAAACCCGCGATGATATAACCCAAAACTAGGGGCTGTTTCATCCATTTGAAAAGGATGGTAGTAATGCCCGCGGTAACGAGTATCAACGCAAGGTCGGAAAACAACGCAGGTAGTTCTGACATGACACGCTTTTTATCCTGCAAAGATACAAAAAAAAGTGGCCCCGTTGGAGGCCACATGGTTTTTATTCTGCAAACATACCGTCAATCAGGATCTTGTAGTGCTCCGCGATGGCTTTTCGGCGGATCTTGAGGCTCGGCGTCATCTCGCCGGCGTCGATGGTCCACTCGTGGTCCAAGAGCTCAAAACGCTTGATCTTCTCATAGTCGCCGAAGAACTTGTTGTAGGTGTCCACCTCCTTGCGGAAACGATCGTTGACGGCCTTCATCTTGACCATCTGGGCGTTTGTGGTATACGGGATGTGACTTTCCTCACACCAGACCTTCAGATGCTCGAAGTTAGGCACGATGAGGGCGGCGGCAAACTTCTGGTTCTCTCCCACCACCATGATGCTGCTAATGAACGGTGACTCCATGAAGCGGTTCTCGATCAGCGCGGGCGAGATGTACTTGCCCATCGAGTCCTTGAAGATCTCCTTCTTGCGACCCGTGATTTTCAGCAAGCCGTCCTCGTCGAACTCGCCGATATCGCCGGTATGGAAGTAGCCCTCCTCGTCGATGGCGATCTTGGTCTGTTCCTCGTCCTTATAATAGCCTTTCATCACAGGCGAGCCTTTCACGAGTATTTCGCCCGACTCCGGGTCGATCTTGAACTGCACGCTGCTACATGGCACGCCTACGGTACCTGCCTTGATGATGCCCAAAGCGAGGCTGTTGGTGGCAATCACAGGCGAGGTCTCCGTCAAGCCGTAGCCCTCGAGGATGGGGATGTTCATGGCGGCAAACAGACGCACCAGGCGCGGCTGTAAACTGGCACCACCCGAGATGATGAACTCCAGACGCCCGCCGAAAGCCTTCCTGACATCCTTGAAAACCAACCTGTTGGCCCAATAGAGCTTGAAACGATAGGCACGGTTGATTTTCTTCTCCGTCTCGTCGTAACGCTCTGCCAACTTGAACGCCCACAGGAAGATGCGTTTCTTCATGCCTTTCAGCTTGTCGCCCTTACGGACGATGCCGTTGTACACCTTCTCGATGACACGCGGCACAGTGGTGAAGTGCTCCGGCTTGATGTCTGCGATGTCGCGCATGATGGTGCCGAAGTTCTCCACGTAATAGGTGGCGTTGCCGAGATAGATATGGGTGTAGAGCACCGAGCGCTCGTAGATATGCGAAAGCGGCAGGAAACTCACCACTTTGTGCCAACTCGGCACGGGATAGTGCGGGGCGTAGTGCGCCACGCAGCTCATCAGGTTGTAATGCGTCAGCATGACGCCCTTGGGGGTGCCAAGTGTGCCCGATGTATAGATAATGGTAGCCACGTCACCGGGCTCGACGGCGTATTTGTGCACCTGCAGGTTGGCAAGGCTTTTCTTGTCGATCTTCACAGAGACCATCAGGCCGCGCAAGGTCATCATGCCCTCAACAGGGTTGAAGGCGAATTCCTTGGGGCGCACCGGCATGGCATCGAGGATGCCCTTGACTTTATTGTGCAACAGCGAGCCTTCCACGAAAACCACCTTGGGGTCAGCATGGTTGAGGATATGTTCGAAGTCACTCTGGCGCACCGTGGGATAGATGGGCACCAGGATGGCGCCGATCTGCTGCACGGCGAAGTCCACCATGTTCCACTGGGGACAGTTGTTGGAGATGACGGCCACACGGTCGCCCTTACCCACGCCCAAGCCTAGCAAGCCCTGGCTGATGGTGTCGGTCATCTTCACGAAGTCGCGGCTGATGAACTTCTTCCACTCGCCATCGACTTTGCTGGCAAACATGACTTTCTTCTTGCCATATTTCTCGACAAACCTCGGCAACAGGTCGAAGGTGCGAGACGGCATGTCGGCGTAAGGCTGAACGGTCTTCTTTTTGTTTCTATTTCTATCTTTTTCCATAGACGCAGAAAATCGTTGCGAAAATAGGATTAATTTCTTTCAACAACTCATTTTATCCAAACGAAAGGTGTTTTTTTTGACCAACAAGGTGATTTTTTCAATGAAAATAATTTTGCCTCCAATTATCCAAGATTACTTATTTTTGCGTCGAAAAACGACGCCAATGATCTCCGTTTTCGACGATATGACCCAAGTCACCGAAGCCGAGGTGCAACGTATGCTGCCGTTGGTCGACGAACAACGCCGCGAGGTAGCTTTGCGCTATAGGCACCTCTTCGGACAGTTTGTCTGCCTCAAATCGTGGCTGATGCTTCAAGACCTATTGAAGCCATTGGGTATCACCGATTTGACGATGGGCCACAACGAACACGGCAAGCCTTTTCTGATCCTCCATCCCGAGGTGCATTTCAACCTCAGCCATTGCAAGAGCGGCGTCGCCGTGGCGGTTGACTTCTCCCCCATCGGCGTCGACATCGAGAGTTTCCGCAACGCCAGCCTCACCCTCGTCAGCCACACGATGAGCCCCGCCGAGGCCGAGTGGATCCGCTGCTCGTCCGACCCCATCGAGGCCTTCACCCGATACTGGACCCAGAAGGAGGCCGTGGTGAAACTGCGCGGCACGGGCATCACCGACGACCTGCACCACATCCTCGACGGCGAGGGCTACCGTTTGGAGACCCATATTAATAGAGAAAAACGCTACGCTTACAGCATAGCGTTTTCCCAAATCCAATAATCTTACTGGTTAAGCTATAATCCTCGTACCACAGGTCGGATCACCCAAGCGCGTGGCCTCGGTGATGATGGCCTCGTGAACCGTGGCCTCCACGAAGAGGATG
>JAEEGL010490630.1_pt1 | contig 14217 bp, 11 predicted proteins | sample 9134231 | NCBI WGS metagenome assembly JAEEGL01 (sample SAMN16246548, study PRJNA631951) | gut metagenome | biome: gut microbiome; feature: rumen; material: fiber-attached | host: Bos | place: Iran: Karaj | collected 2018-10 | reverse complement strand
TTACGACGGGAACATGTGCACCGGGATAGCGACCCTTCACGAGGGCAAGCTCTATTACAGAAAAGCGAACGTCGACGTCGAGCCCGTAAGCGCGATGTCCCCTTATACCTATCACGAGGGTTACAAGCGTCTTGAGGCGCTTTTAAAGTCGGACAAGGCTCCACTCTACTTTGACGAGCTGGAGTTTGCCGTCGACGATATGCGCGACCTGTGGGAGGGCGGTCACACCTTCGTCCAGCACGCAAGGCTCGTTTACGACCTGCTTTATCAGTTCGACAAGGAGGGCAGGCTCAAAAGAGAACTCCGCGTCCAGGAGCGCCCAGACGGGACGAGAAAGCGCTGGTACTTCAGTCTCGAAGAATCCCCGTCCGCTTGACAGAGGCGGGCGTAAAAGATATATTTATTCTGAGAAGACTTTACGCCGGAGGAAAGATATATGTGCAACATCGCGGGATACGCAGGCGACAGACAGGCGGCGCCCATACTGCTTGAGATGCTCAGGCGGCAGGAATATTACGACGGGAACATGTGCACCGGGATAGCGACCCTTCACGAGGGCAAGCTCTATTACAGAAAAGCGAACGTCGACGTCGATACCTTCATACGCGAGACCGACGTTCTGTCCCTTCCCGGGACGGTCGGCATTGCTCACACGCGCCCGAGCAGGAATCCCGAGCTTCCCACTCTTCATCCCTTCACATCAACGGACAAAAAGACGGCGCTCGTGACCAACGGCACGACCCCGGTCACAAAATATAAAAACATGTATAACGACGTTGCCGACATGCTCGACAGAGAGGGCTTCGTCTTTGCCACCGAGTCTCAAACCCCCGCAAGACCCGGCTCTCCCCGCCTTTCGAAAAACGGCCACGGCGTTTTTTACGGCGAGATCCGCGTCTTTCTTTTCGAGAAATACTTAAGTGAGGGAAAAAGCCCCGAGGACGCCCTCGCCGCCGCATGTGCCGACAACTACGGCGAGCACGTCACGGTCCTCGTGTCCGAGGCCCTTCCGGACACCATCCTTGTCCATCGCATCACGAGACCCATGACTGCCGTTACCGAAAAGGGTGAGACCTATATTTCGACCTCGCGCTTCGGTCTGCCCGAGGAGCTCAGGGACAAGGCCTTCGACCTGCCCGTTCTGCACACCTGCAGAATAAACAAAAGCGGCGTCACGGTCACGGGCAGCACGGTTTCCGTCGAGCCGATAAGCGCGATGTCCCCTTATACCTATCACGAGGGCTACAAGCGCCTCGAGGCGCTCTTAAAATCGGGCAAGGCTCCCCTTTACTTTGACGAGCTGGAGTTTGCGGTAGACGAGATGCGCGACCTGTGGGAGGGAAACAACACCTTCGTTCAGCACGCGAGACTCGTTTACGATCTGCTTTATCAGTTCGACAAGGAAGGCAGACTCAAAAGAGAGGTAAGAGTCCAGGACTGCCCGAACGGAACGAGGAAGCGTTATTACTTCAAGCTTGATAAATGAGAGGAAAAAAAGCATGAAAATACTTTTCATCGGAAACAGCTATACTTATTTCAACGACATGCCCAAGACGCTCGAGCGCATCTGCCGCGAAAACGGCTTTGATCTGACGACCGACAGCGTGACCAAGGGCGGATATTCCTTCGCGCATTTTCTGTCCGCGGAGAACGAATACGGCGTCCGGGTCCGCGATCTTCTCTCAAGGGAAAAATACGATTACGTGGTGCTTCAGGAGCAGAGCCTGCGCCCCGCATACAGCCGCGATACCTTTATCGAGTGCCTCGGCGGTCTTCTGCCGCTTATTAAAGAAAACGGCGCTACTCCCCTTTTATACGAGACCTGGGGTCGCGCGAACGGGGCCGAAGCCCTTAAGGAGAGGAATGACACCCACGAGACCATGCACGCCAAGATAAAGGAAGGCTACGAGCAGGCGGGCGAAAAATACGGCGTTAAGGTCATACACGCGGGAGACCGTCTGCACGAGGCCTATCTCAGAGGCGAAGCGGTCTACAACGAGGACGGCTCTCATCCCTCGCCTCTCGGCTCGGAGATCGTGGCGCGTGAGTTTTTCAGAGAACTGTTTGCAGGCGTAAGCAAGGCCTGACTTTTCGGATAAAGGAGACGTTTTTATGTTTGAAAAATATCTTTCTGCGGTAGACGAAAAAGCCGGCGTCATCTGCGGCGTCGCGGACGATATATGGGAAAACGCCGAGCTCCCCTTCGGCGAATACCGTTCTTCCTACATACTCGTGAACGCCCTTGAAAAGGAGGGCTTTACCGTCACGCGGGGCGTCGGCGGAATACCGACCTCCTTCAAGGCAGTTTACGGCGAAGGCAAGCCGCAGATTGGCATCCTTGCCGAATATGACGCCCTTTCGGGTCTCAGCCAGCAGGCGGGCGTGACAAAGCCGGTCGCAAAGGAAGGTCCCGACGTGGGACACGGCTGCGGACACAATCTGTTTTCCGGCGGCTCCTTCGGCGCGGCTCTCGCCGTTAAGTCCTTCATCGAGGACACGGGACGCGGAAGCGTCGTCTTGTTCGGCTGTCCCGCCGAGGAGGGCGGCTCCGGCAAGGTATATATGGCGCGTGAGGGCGTCTTCAAAAACGTCGACGCCGTCGTGAGCTGGCACCCCGAAAAAATGTATATGGTCCGCACAAGGCCCTCCCTCGCGAACGTAAGCGTCGTCTACTCCTTCAAGGGGATAGCGGCGCACGCCGGAGGCAGTCCTCAGAAGGGACGCAGCGCGCTCGACGCCGTCGAGCTCATGAACGTCGGCGCCAACTTCCTGCGCGAGCATATGGACCTTACGAGCCGCATACATTACGCCATAACCGACGCGGGCGGCGACGCGCCCAACGTCGTCCAGGCGCACGCAAAGGTAAAATATCTCATACGCGCTCAGACCACGGCGCAGGTCGTCGAGCTCAAGGCAAGGGTCGACCGCATAGCTCAGGGCGCGGCGCTAATGACCGACACGCAGGTAAGCTCGGAGGTGACCTCCGCCTGCTCCAACCTGATACTCATACCGGCGCTCCAGCAGACTGCGTATGAAGCCATGCAGGATATCCCCCTGCCCGTTCCGACCGAGGAGGACCTGCGCTTCGGCGAGGCTCTGCGCGCGACGATGAGCCTTACCCCCGAGGAAAAGGCCTCGACGGTATACGCCGAAACGCTGCTGCCTCCCGCCCCGCCCGTGGCGCACGGAGGCTCGACCGACACGAGCGACGTGAGCTGGAATACCCCGACCGTGCAGATGCACATAGGCACCTGGTGCATAGGGACCCCCGGACACAGCTGGCAGGCTGTCGCGCAGGGCAAGAGCCGCTACGCGCATCAGTCGCTCATGTACGCGTCGAAGGCGGTCGCCTCCACCGCGATGCGCTTAATCACCGATCCCGAACGCCTTGCAAAGGCAAAGGCGGAGCACAGCGCACAGACGGTCGGCGGTTACGTTTGTCCCCTGCCGGCGGACGTCAAGCCGCAAATGCTCCCGAGAGAATAAAAAAAGCCGCCGCACGAAAAACCGTGCGGCGTTTTTCGTTATATGCTTACTGCTGCGCCTTTTCGCTCTTCGCACTGCCGTAGATCGCTATGAGAACTACGGCGGTGAGGATGAGGACGGAGCCGATGCCCGTTTTGAGCGTGACCGTCTCGTGAAGGAAGAGTATACCGACTGCGATGCTGACGATCGGCTCGAGCGTGCCCGCAATCGCGGCGGTCTGTGCGTCTGCCTTCCTGACGCCGAAGAGGAAGAACATCTCTCCGAGAATGCCGATTATAAGACTCGAAACGATGAGCCATAAAAGCCCCGTCGGAGTCATCTCAAAGCGCATCTCGCCTTTTATAAGGCCGTAAGCCGCGGTCATGACGATATTATTGACGGATATGATGAAGGTCAGCTGCTCGGTCGTCGCGCCCGGTATCCTGTATTTATCGAGAAGGACTATGTGGGCCGCCCACAAGACGCCCGACGTGAATGCGATGAGCATACCCTTGACGTTTATCGAGGCGCCCGAAAGATCGAGCATAAGAAGGACTCCTATGACGCAGAAGGCGACGCAGATGAGCTTGACTGCGTTGGGTCTTTCTTTGAAGAAGAGTATGCACAAAAGCATGACGACGGTCGGATAGAGAAAATGCACCGTCGTGCTGACGCCCGTCGGGAGAAAATCGTAGGACCAGAAAAGGAAGATCGGCGTCGCCGCCCCGAAGGCGGATATTATGAAGAGCTTTAGAAAATGTTTTTTGTAAAGCGCAAAGGTGGTTTTCTGCTTTATCGCCGCAGGCAGCAGAAAAAGCGATACCGCGGTGAAGCGGAAAACGATCATCATGACCGTCGTGACGCCCTGCGAAAGACAGAGCTTGACCACCCCGGGCAATAATCCGAAAACGGTGCCCGAGATCAATACCATAAGTAATCCTTTTTGCGTGTTTTTAAGTTTTGTCATTTATTTTTATACTCCGGGTATATTTTTTGCTTTTCGATCGCCCATAAATGATATCATTCAAGGCGCCGGTTGTCAATCTCCGCTCGCGCTTTGCATTTCTGAAAGCTTGAAAACTCAGCGGAAAAATGCTAAAGTTGATTTAAGGGCAAAGGCTTCCGAAGTCTTCAGCCGCGCGTCAAAAAGCCCGGGACGGAAAAACGCCCCGGAGACAGGAGGAAAAACGCATGGGACTTTACGACGAGTTCAGATTCAGACCCGCGGAGTGGCTGCCCTGCAGCGGACTTTCGCTTGACGAGCTTGAAAGGATAAGAAATATAAAGCGCGAGGACATGGAATACGAAAACGAGCACGGCTATTCGGTAAAGGTCGTTATCGATCCGACACTGCACATGGTGCAGGATATGTTCTACCGCATTCTGAGATCTGACCTTGAAGACAGGCCCTTTTCGATGATATGCCCCAACCAGTGGCCGGGCGCCTATTCGGCCGTCGCCGACATGCTCAACAAGTTCGATATCTCTGCGCGGAACGTCCATGCCTTCGCGATGGACGAATGGGCGGACGAAGACGGCAGCGTCGCCCCTCTCACCTACGGCGCGGGGCTCGGATACTCCTTCATGAATCATTTTTATTACCGCATACGCGAGGACTTGAGACCGCCCGTCAGCCACTGGCACACCTTCAATAATGAAAACAAAGCCGACAACGTATATTCGGACATCATCGACGAGGTGACCGGCGGCGGCGTCGACGTCATCTATTCGGCGACCGGCTGGCCGGGACATACCGCATTCATAGACCCGCGGTGCAGGGAGTTCGAAGCAAAAAGCCTCGATGATTTTTTGAAGCTCGGCTCGCGCATAGTGACCGAGACGCCGCTCACGATATGCGAAAACTCTCTCTTTTCCCCGATGGGCGCGTCGGGCGACGTGTGGGCGGTGCCGCCGAAGGCCGCCACGATCGGCCCGCGTGACGTGATGCACGCCAAGGAGTGCGTGGAAGTGCACAACTTCGTAAATGCCGACGGAAGCTCGTGGCAGCGCATGATATCCCGCCTCGAGCTTTACGGGCCGATATCTCCCGAGTGCCCCGCCTCGATCTACAGGCTCAAAAAGGGCGTCTGCTACGTTTCCGAAGCGATCGCCAAGCCCTTCGGGAGCTGGCATAACGGCATAAAGGACAGCGAGCTGTAAAAGATCCCTCCGCTTCAGTTAAGAAGCGGAGGGCGTTTTTTATTCGGACGTTTTGAGCCTCGTCCTGTGAAGAGGAGTATAGGTCCTTCTTCCGTTTATAATATCCGAGCGGAAAAGCGTTATCTTATCGGCGACGAAGCTTATATCCGAAAGCTCCTTCGAGATGATTGCGAGCGTCTCGCCCTCTTTGAGCTTCGCATCCCTCGCGAGAGTGAGATGAGGCTTGAAGGCGCGGCTTTCGATCTTAAAGCCGCGCGATACAAGCTCCCTTTCAAGCGTCTTTTGAAGAGTGAAGACGTCCGGAGGCGCCGTCACGCGGCGCCATATCACGCTGCCGCCGTCTCTTTCGAAGCAGCCGAGCGAGCCTATTTTAAGCTCCATGCAGCGAAACGCGCAGCCGTCCATCGCCGATGTTATATCCTTTATCCTTTTAGCCTCGGTCTCGCCGAGAAACACGAGGGTGAGATGATATGTGTCCTCCTTTACGAAGCGCCCGTATCCGAAATGCTTTTTTACAAGCTCGGTCTCCGTGCTTACGAGCGTTTTTATCTCCTCGGGAAACTCTATCGCCGTAAAAAGCCTCATTTACATTCCGTTCCCTTCCCCGGCTGCGTCCGCCGCGATCTTTTTCCTTTTCTTATTATATTATCCTGCGCTTTTTCTTTCAAGAGAGCGAAAAGCGCGTTTTTCAAAAACGCGCTTAATAGGTGACCGAAAAACAAAATATCTCCGCTTTTTTATAAAAATACTTGAAATCGTGCTATTTTTATGCTACGATTTAGTAAAGTTAAACAAACGGCCGCGTAAGTCCGGAGAACCCTTTGTCTGCGGCACTTTGGAAACATAATTTTGCATTTTTTAAAGAAAGGATAAATGATTATGGGGAAATTTGTAGTTAAGCAGACGAAAACCGGCACCAAGTTCGATCTTAAAGCAGGCAACGGCGAGGTCATAGCGACTTCCGAAGTCTACACCACCGAAAGGACCTGCCTCAACGGCATCAAGAGCGTTAAGAACAACTGCATCGGCGAGATCGAGGATCAGACCGTAGAGCCTATCGTCAAGGTCAAACACCCGAAGTTCGAGGTCTATCAGGACAAGGCCGGCGAGTACAGATTCAGGCTCAAAGCAAAGAACGGCGAGATCATTGCCACCTCCGAAGGCTACAAGACGAAGACGAGCTGCCTCAACGGCATCGCGAGCGTGAAGAAGAACGCTCCCGAGGCGGAGATCACCAAGGCCGAATAATCGGACCCGTCTTTCTGCGCAAAACAGTTTAAAAACGCATATCGGGAAAGGCTCGACGCTTTTCCCGATATTTTTAAGAGCGGCTTTGAGCCGCGACTTACTCTGCGGGGTGAAATAATGGACATGAACGCAATCCTTCCGACTGCGGGCAAGGGCGAATCCTTCGACTCGCGCGGGAAAAAGATAATAAAGACCAGCATCGTCGGCATCGCCGCGAACCTTCTGCTCGCAGCCTTCAAGGCGGTGATCGGTATCATGACGAACTCCATCGCCATCATACTCGACGCGGTGAACAACACATCGGACGCGGCCTCCTCGGTCATAACGATAGTAGGGACGCGTCTTGCTCTTAAGCCTCCCGACAGGAAGCACCCCTTCGGCTACGGCAGGATAGAATACCTGACCGCGATGATAATTTCCGCGATAGTTCTTTATGCCGGTCTCTCCTCCCTCATAGAATCCGTAAAGAAGATAATCTCCCCCGAGACCGCGGAATACGGGACTTTTTCTCTGATCGCCGTCGCCGCCGCCGTCGTTGTAAAGATCGTCCTCGGCAAATACGTGAGCGCGCAGGGAAAAAAGCTCAACTCCGACTCGCTGATAAACTCTGGCAAGGACGCCCTTCTTGACGCCGTCATATCTCTGTCCACCCTCGCCGCGGCCGCCGTATATCTCATTTTCGGTCTCTCTCTCGAAGCGTGGCTCGGCGCCGCGATCTCCCTCTTCATCATCAAATCGGGTCTTGAGATGCTGCTCGACACCATCTCCCGCCTTCTCGGCGAACGCGCCGACGCCGAGCTCGTGACCGCCGTGAAAAAGACGGTCCGTTCCTGCCCCGGCGTTCTCGGCGCCTATGACCTCATAATCAACGATTTCGGGCCCGATACGCTTACCGGCTCTGTCCACATCGAGGTGCCCGACAGCTTTACCGCTTCCCGCCTCGACGAGCTTACGAGGGAAATAACGGCGAAGGTATACGCCGAAAACAAGGTGCTCATCACCGCCGTCGGCATATATTCGGTAAACGATTCGGACGAGTTTGCGAGGACCGCGAGGAAGGCCGTTTACGAGAAGGTATTGAGTCACGAAAACCTGCTTCAGGCGCACGGCTTTTACATAAGCCGCGAACAGAAATACATCCGCTTCGACGCCGTGATAAGCTTCAAAGAAAAGGACAGACGCGCGCTCATCGGAAAGATCGTCTCGGAGATAGAGGAACTCTATCCCGGCTATAACGTCATTGCCGTGTCCGACGTCGACTTCAGCGAATCGTAACTGCAATAAAAAAAGCCCGGCTCCTTCGTTTTGCGAAGGAGCCGGTTTTTTGCGTTTGCTAAAAGTTTTACCAATCCATTTCGTTGAGAGTGAGCATGGCTCTTGCGTAGATGCGCATGGCTCTCTGGAGCCTGTCAAGAGAGACGACCTCGTCCCTGCCGTGAGCGCTGCCGTGTCCCTTCGGGAAATCCTCGGGAGGCAGACAGCCGTTCATGCCGTAAACGAGCGCGTTGGGGAGCCTGTGCGCGTAGGTGCCGCCGCCGACCGAGAAGGGCGCTTTATCGTCGCCCGTGACCTCGTTGGATACGGCGTTGAGCTTTCTTATGACCTCCCAGTTCTTATCGAGAACGTAGGGGCTGACGCCTCTGTTGATGCCGCCGACCTCGAAGCCGTTTTCGGCGCACGCCTTGCCTATCCTCTCGATAAGCTCGTCCGCCGTGAAGTCGTTCGTGTATCTGATGTTTAGCGTGAGCTCCGGCTTGCCGGCGTCTCTGGTCTTTATCTCTATCGCCGCGACGGTGTTGTTGCCCATTATCTCGTTGGGCTTGTCTATGCCGAAGATGCTGCCGGTCACGTCGAGGGAAAGACGTCTGATGAAATCGAGCTTTTTCGCGTCTTCCTTATTGCATAAGCCGCCGTCTATGAGCGCCTTTGTAAGGATGGTTATCATGTTGCCGTTGGGGTCCGGATGAGCCGAGTGACGGGGCGCCGTCTCTGCGGTGATCTTCACCTTGCCGTCGGCCTTCTCGACCGTGCAGCCGGGTATCTCGGGACAGTCTGCTATATCGAGCACGGCTTCCGCCTTGCCGGGCGCCTTGGAGTGTCCGCCCTCGAGCGTTATGCCCGAAAGAGGCTCCTTGGTCTTTACTCCTATGGTCAGTCTGCCCTTTCCGGCATATCCCACCGGGAAGCCGCCGTCCGGCACGAGAGAGATCTTGGGCGGAGTATATACGTTGATGAAGCCCTTCGCATCGTCGTTGCCCGCCATTCCGACTATGTCCTGCATGCCGCTTTCCTCGTTGCTCCCGACGTAAAGCGCCGTGTTATATTTGAGCTTTATGCCGAGCTTTTTGAAAATGGAAAGAAGATGCATTATGCAGACAAGCTGGCCCTTGTTGTCTGTCGCGCCTCTGCCTATGATGCAGCCCTTATACTCTATCGCGTTGTAGGGCTCGTAGATCCAGCCCTCGCCCTCGGGGACGACGTCGCCGTGCGCCCATACGCCGAGATCTATATCGCCCTTTTTGAGAGCCAGGCTTACGACTCCTACGCCGTAGTCCCTGGTCTCGAAGCCGCGCTCCTTACCCATTTTGAGGACCTCGTCAAGGACGGCGCGCGGGCCCTCTCCGAAGGGCGCGCCCGGCTTTGCCTCCGAGCGGACGCTCTTGATATTAACGAGCTTTATGGTATCCTTTGCAAGCTCGGCTCTGTCTTCTTCGATAAGCTTGTCGATCTTCGCGATAATGTCATCTTTCATTGTATAAAACTACCTTTCCGTATTTTTCTCCGTTAGAGACTGCATCCCTGACTACTATCTTCCCGTTGACAAGAACGTAACGGAGACCCTCGGCGCGAGCCTTGATATCCCGGAAGGTCGCTTTGTCCTTTATCGTGTTTTCGTCAAATATGCAGATGTCCGCGTCCATGTTCTCCCAGATGAGTCCCTTTGTGGGCAGGCTGTAAACTCTCGCCGGCATCGCCGTGATCTTGCGGATCATCTCGGGCAGAGATACCACCTTGCGCTCACGGACGTATTTGCCGAGCGCTCTGGGGAAGCTTGCGCGGAGGCGCGGATGATAATACTTGTTTGCCGCGGCGTTGCCCGAGTCGGTGCAGATCATGGATCTCGGATGGGCTATGACCGTCTCGACGTCCTCCTCGCACATGGAGAAGAAGGCGGCGCTGACGTTGAGCCTGCTGTCTATCCAGAGATCGAAGAGCGCGTCGAATGGATCCTTGCCCTTCTTCTCGGCTATCTCGGGTATCGTCATGCCCTGGCAGTCGGGATAGGGGTTGCCGGAGGTCGTCTGCACCCAGGAGAAGTCGGGTCCGTACTGCTCGGTTATGAACTCGCGGATCTTCGCGCGGTATTCGGGAGTCTTGAGGTCTTCGAGAAGCTGCGACTTCGGCTTGGTATGCTCGGTCTTGGGAAGGAACACAGAGCTTATGGTCGTGCCGGACGCGATGTAAGGATAAACGTCGCAGTAGACCTCGAGGCCCTCTGCGTTAGCTTCGTCTATCATGCGGAGGGTATGGGTGACCTTGCCCCAGTTCTCCGGCTTGCCGTAGGACTTGTGATGGGAGATGACGGCGCGGGTGCCGGATTCTCTCGCTATCTGGATGAACTCGCGGACTGCCTTAACGAGATACTCTTCCTCGTCTCTGATATGCGCCGCGATGAGGCCGTGATACTCGCCGACTATCTTGGCAAGCTCTATCGCCTCGTCGGTCTTCGCGTAGCAGCCGGGCGCGTAATAAAGTCCGAAGGACATGCCGAGCGCTCCGCACTCCATGGCGGCGCGGACGCGGCGCTTCATCTCGTCAAGCTCTTCTTTCGTCGGCTCGCGGTTTTCAAAGCCCATGACCGATCTGCGCAGACTGCCGTGTCCGAGAAGGACGGCGATGTTGCAGCCCTGCGGGAGCTGCTTCGCGACGCCGAAAAAGCCGTCGTAGGACTGACGGAGTTTATATTCGTCGCCTATTATGCCGCCGTACTGCTTGTAGTCCTCGGGGACCGCCGTCTTGGAGATCGGCGCGACCGAGCTGCCGCACTGTCCCGCGATGCAGGTGGTTATGCCCTGCTCGACCTTCTCACGCTGTTCGGGATAGGCTAAGATATTGCTGTCCGCGTGCGCGTGGCTGTCGATAAAGCCCGGCGTGACGCAGAGTCCGGAAGCGTCGATCGTCTCCGCGGCTCCCGAAAGAGCCTTGCCTATCTTTACTATCTTTCCGTCTTTTATCGCGACGTCCGCGAAATAGGACGGGCTGCCGGTGCCGTCGATGATTTTGCCGTTTTTGATTATAAGATCATACATGCCTTTTTTCCCCTCCGCTTTTATATTATTATTTCAAAACTTTTTCGTTTCCGATGCGGGATCACCTGAAGGTAAGAAAACGGGCGTTCCGCTTTCCGTTGTGCTCGGCGTCCCTTACTACGACCTCGCCCGCGACGATAACGTAGGAAAGTCCCTCGGCCTTTCTCTTGCAATCGGTGAAGGTGCATTTGTCGGCTATCTTGTCTGCGTCGAATATGCAGATGTCCGCGTCCATGTTCTCCCAGATGAGCCCCTTGGTCTTGAGTCCGTAGACTCTTGCCGGCATGGAGGTCATCTTGCGGATCATCTCGGGCAGCGTCACGACCTTGCGCTCGCGCACGTATCTGCCCAAGGCTCTCGGGAAGCTGCCTCTGAGTCTCGGATGATAAGCCTTCGCGTCGGGAGACGCGACGCCCGAATCGGTGCAGATCATGGCGCGCGGATTTGACATGACGTGCATAAGGTCCTCCTCGCACATCGTGAAATAGCAGGCGGATACCGAAAGCCTGCAGTCTCTCATGATGTCGAGAACGGTGTCGATGTCGTCCTTGCCGAGTTTTTTCGCTATCTCGGGGATCTTAAGTCCGCTGTATTCCTTCTTTGCGGACGCGGTGATCTGGGTCCAGCCGTAATCGGTGCCCCACTTTTCCTCGTTCCATTTATGCATGCGCGCTCTGTATTCGGGATCGTCCAGGAGCTTCACGATCTCGTCGGTCCCGCGCGAAAGCTCCTTGTTGGGCAGGAAGGTCGCCGAAAGGCTCGTGTTGGAGGCGATGTAGGGATAAACGTCGCAGTAGACGTCGATGCCGTCCGCGTTCGCCTGCTCCATAAGGCGCATGGCATAGGTGACCTTGCCCCAGTTTTCGGAGGAGCTGCACGCCTTCTGATGGGACAGGACTCCCCTGACCTTCGCTTCTCTCGCGATGGTGACGAACTCGTGCACGGCCTTGATATAAAGCTCGGATTCGCTCCTTATGTGAGCGGCTATGACGCCGTCGTACTCCGAGACCACCTTTGCCATCTCGATGGCCTCGTCGGTCTTGGAGTAGCTGCCCGGAGCGTAGAAAAGTCCGAAGGAAAGGCCCAATGCGCCGAGATCCATGCATTTTCTCAGTATGGCCTTCATCCTTTCGAGCTCCTCAGCCGTGGGAGCGCGGTTCTCCATGCCCATGACCGCTCTTCTTATCGAGCCGTGTCCTATAAGGAGAGCGAGACCGCTGCCGAGCTTCTGCTCCTTCATATAAGCGAAGAACTTTTCAAGATCGCTCCTGAGTTCATATTCGCTGCCTATGCCCTCGTAAGTTTTATAATCCTTGGGGTCGGCGTTTCTCGGAAGAGGGACTATCGAGCCGCCGCACTGTCCGCCGATGCTGACGGTTATGCCCTGCTCTATCTTCTCGCGCATGTCGGGAAGGGACAGGAGATTTCCGTCCGAATGGCTGTGGCTGTCTATGAAGCCCGGAGTCACGCAGAGCCCCGTCGCGTCTATGATCTCTGACGCGCCCGTGAGGCCCTTGCCTATTTGGGCTATCTTGCCGTCCTTTATCGCGACGTCGGCGAAATAGGACGGGCTGCCGGTTCCGTCTATTATCTTTCCGTTTTTGATTATAAGATCAAACATTTTATTTCTTCCTCAAAACCTTTCCGCTTCTGCTTCCGGTGCAAACGCCGTGCCTTGCGGCCACCGTTCCGTTGACTATCACGAACTCGAGTCCGATATTGCCGCCGGAAGGATTGTTGAAGGTCGAGCCCGCGTTTATCGTTTCCTTATTGAAAATACAAATGTCCGCGTCATAGCCCTCCTTGATGAAGCCCTTGCCCTCGAGCTCGTAGACCGTCGCGGGGAGTCCCGTCATCCTATGGATCATGTGCTCCCAGGTGTCGAGATTCTTTTCTCTGACGTAGTGGCCGAGGACTCTCGGGAAGGTGCCGTAATATCTGGGATGGACGCCCTTGCCGGCGCCCGCGTCGGTGCCTATCATCGCGTAGGGACGGGATATGATCCTCTCGACGTCCTCCTCGCTCATGGTGAAAAGAACGCCTCTGCCGTTGCAGCCGTTTGCCTCGAGAATGTCGAACAGGGTCTCGAACTCGTCCTTGCCGTGGACCTTGGATGCCTCGCGGACGTCCATGCCGTTATACTGCGGCGTCTTGTCGAGTCCGAACATCTTTGACCAGGAAAGTCCCTTCTCGTGCCAGCTGTGCCTGATGAAGGTCTCCTCTATCCACTCTCTCGCCTCGGCCCTGTATTCGGGGGTCTTGAGCATCTCGGTTATCTTTGCCTTGCCGAGCGCCTGCCTGTCGGTCGAGATAAAGGTCGCCCAAAGGCTGGTCGAGCAGGCGTTGTAGGGATAAACGTCGCACCAGATCGGAAGGCCTCTGCCTCTCGCGTCCTCGATCATCTTGAGAGTCTCGCGGCTCATGCCCCAATAGTTCGGACCGCCCGCCGCCTTGTGGTGGGAGATGACCGTCGTGACTCCGCTCTTTTCGCAGATCTCTATCATCTCGGCGACCGCCTCGCGAAGGCGGACGCTTTCGGAACGGATATGGGCCGCGAACATGCCGCCCTTTTCCTTTACCGTCTTGCAGAGCTCGATTATCTCGTTCGTGTCGGCGTAGGCGCAGGGGGTGTAATACATGCCGCCGTTCATGCCTCTCGAGCCCTCGTCCATGGTCCTTGCGAGAAGTTCCTTCATTTCCTTCATCTCAGCCTCGGTCGGCCTGCGGTTGGCAAGCCTTCCCATGGCGTAGTCTCTCACGTTGCCGTGTCCGGTGAAGAGAGAAACGTTTATGCCTATGCCTTCCTTTTCAAGTGCGGCGAACCACTCGGCTACCGTACGGCGGCAGTCGCCGTCCTTTACCTCATGCTCTCTCAGCGGGGCGGCGGAGCCTCCGCACTGTCCCGACATGACCGTGGTTATGCCCTGACCTATCTGATTGCGCATGTCTCTGTTTTCGAGCACGTCGCCGTCTGCGTGGCTGTGGGAGTCGACGAATCCGGGGGAAAGGCAGAGCCCCGCGGCTTCTATGACCT
>JAEEGL017431726.1_pt1 | contig 14218 bp, 13 predicted proteins | sample 9134231 | NCBI WGS metagenome assembly JAEEGL01 (sample SAMN16246548, study PRJNA631951) | gut metagenome | biome: gut microbiome; feature: rumen; material: fiber-attached | host: Bos | place: Iran: Karaj | collected 2018-10 | reverse complement strand
TGAGACAGAGTGGTATGAGATTTCTGGTAATGCAAAAATGCATTCAATCGTTATGCCAGCTGCTCTTTCTTCAAAGCCAGAGTACAAGGCAATGGGTAAGTTCGCTTATGGTGAAATCGAGCTTGAGGAAGGCTCACGTCTTAACGCAGTAGTTCGTGGCATTTCAAAGAAGTCTCGTAAGGAGCTTCTTGATAAGCTTCCACTTGATGTTCACGCTGCAATTTACCAGCGCGATGGATACAAGACCGTAGTATTCGATCTTGACGAGAAGTACTTACAGTAAAAAACGAAAAGTCGAAATAAGTTGTACTTAGTGGATTATTTAGTTAAAGGAGCCTGTAGGCATCAAGCTCTTAGATTTCTCAAGTGAGACATGTAGTCGAACGGGGAAATACTAAGGCTTGTGGCCGTAACAGGCGTCATATAGAAAGGATATAAAGAAATGGAAAGAAAAGAATTAGAAGCACAGATTATTGAGATGGTAGCTAAGTGCTACAACGTAGATGCAGCAGGTCTTACAATGGAGACAACTTTTAAGGAGGACCTTAAGGGAGCTTCAGTACTTATGGTAGGACTTGTTTCTGAAATTGAGAATGAGCTTGATGCTATGATTGCACTTCAGGATGCAGCAGCATGTGCAACAATCGGAGAGCTTGTTGATAAAGTTGAAGAAGAACTTTAATCAATAATTCGTATTTACGAAGGAGAAAGTAATGAGCGTACTTGATAAGATTTACGAGAAGGCTAAGGCCAACCCACAAAAGGTTGCGTTCCCAGAAGCCGAGAATGAAAAAATGATGCAAGCCGCTTATGAGTGTGGTCAGGAAGGATATATCGTTCCTGTACTTGTAGGTGACGCAGCTCGCATCAAAGAGTTAGTAGCTGAGAGAGGCTACGATGAGTCCGTATTCACAATCGTTGATGTTGCTGACGAGAATTACAAGAACGACGTTATTGCAAAGTATGTTGCAATGCCTAATACTGTTCTTAAGGAAAAGGCACTTGGACGTCGTATGGAGAATCCACTATACTTCGCAATGGCTATGCAGGCTGTTGGCGAGGCAGATGTTACATTTGCAGGTATTGATAATACTACAGGTGATGTACTTCTTGCAGGTCAGATGATTATCGGACTTAAGGAAGGTATCAGCACAGTTTCATCAATCGGACTTTGTGATATTCCTGGATTTGAAGGAAGCGAAGGACAGCTTCTTGCAGTTGGTGATAGTGCAGTATGTACTAACCCATCAGCTGAGCAGCTTGCTGATATTGCTATTTCAGCTTGCGATACAGTTAAGGGACTTCTTGATTGGGAGCCAAGATGTGCAATGGTTTGCTACTCAACACTTGGTTCAGGTCAGGGCGAGCTTATCGACAAGGTAAAGGAAGCTCTTGCAATTGCCAATGAAAAGAGACCAGACCTTGATATCGATGGTGAATTCCAGCTTGATGCAGCAATTGTGCCAGCAGTTGCGGCAAAGAAGGTAAACCGTGAGAGCAAGGTTGCAGGTAAGGCTAATGTACTTATCTGGCCAGATCTTAATGTTGGAAACACAGCTGTAAAGCTTATCCAACAGTTTGGACATGCAGATGCTTACGGTCCTATGCTACAGGGCTTCAACAGCATTGTTTGTGATTGCTCAAGAGGGGCACCTGTTTCAGAGATTAAGGGAAATGTAATCATTTCTGCTGTTCGTGCTTTAGGACAAAAGAAGTAGGCAGGAGGGACCCACTTGTGGGAGTTGCCTGTCTACCACAGCAGGCCCATTGCCGAAGGCAATTTGCATGGGCCTAGCTTTCCAGTATAATGTAGACTATGAATAACATTTTAGGGGTCGGTATCGACCTAGTTTCAATCAACGAAATACAAGATCTAGACGAGAGAACCAAAGGGGCTTTTGTCAAACGAACTTACACTAGCAAGGAGCTTGAGGATGCTGCCAGTTCTTCCAATTATTACGAGTTTCTTGCAGGTAGGTTTGCAGTCAAGGAGGCTGTTTACAAAGCCATATGTGGCAGCTTTCCCGAGATTAATTTTGATTTTAGAATGGTAGAGACAATAAGACAGTCTAATGGCGCACCTAAATTTGTGCCAAATATAGAACTCCTTAAGATATTGAACGATATAGGCGCCAAGGATGTCTTAATTTCCATTTCTAATCAAGGTGATTTTGCCATTGCAATCGCTGAGTTATGTAAATAGATTGCAAAAAATTAATGTTAATAATTGCATGAACCAGGTTATCAAATTGATAGCCTGGTATTTTTTTGCAATAAAGAGTAAATAAAAAGAAAAAGGTACATATTCTCAAGGGCTATGTAAATATAAAATTATAGTAGTTAAAGTATCGAGGAGGAATAACAAATGAAAATAGGAGTTTGTTCAAATGTTAGAGGCGATTTACCTTGGAGAGAGGCCTTAGAGTACTTTGCAGCCAAGGGAATCCAGTGCGTTGAGGTTGGCGTTGGCGGTTATCCAGGAAAGGATCACTGTGACCCAGACGTACTTTTAAATGACGATGCAGCTTTTGCAGAGTGGAAGAAGGCTCTTGATGACACAGGTATCACAGTGTCAGGCTTCTCATGCCATTCAAATCCAGTTCATCCAAACAAGAAGTTTGCAGCTGAGTCTGATAAAGCCATGAGAGATGCTGTTCTTATGGCAGAAAAATATGGAATTCATAATATTGAGTGTTTCTCAGGTTGCCCAGGAGACTTCGAGGGCGCAAAATATCCAAACTGGGTTACATGCCCATGGCCAAATGATTTTGGAGAAATTTTGGACTATCAGTGGAATGAAGTTCTTATTCCATATTGGAAAGAATTTGTAAAGTTCGCAAAGGAGCATGGTGTTACTCAAATCGGTCTTGAGATGCACCCAGGTTTCTGCGTATATAATACCCAGACATTACTTAGATTACGTGAGGCAGTTGGTCCTGAAATCGGTTGTAACTTTGACCCTTCTCATATTATTTGGCAGGGAATGGACCCTGTTACAGTTATTCGTGCACTTAAGGATGCAATTTTCCATGTGCATGCAAAGGATACAAGAATCGATGAAAATAACACTCGCCTCAATGGTGTGTTAGATACAAAGTCATATTCAGATGAGATTAATCGTTCATGGATTTTCCGTTCATGTGGCTATGGAAATGACAGATTATATTGGAATGACATTATTTCAAACCTCCGTATGGTTGGTTACGACAAGGTAATGTGCATTGAGCATGAGGATTCCCTAATGAGTCTTGATGAGGGACTTGAGAAGGCTGTAGCTTGTATGAAGGATACAGTTATCAAGGATGAGAAGCTCACTAACGCACGTTGGATTTAATAGAAAGTGATAATGAAAGTAAGGCAGGTAGCAATACCTGTCTTATTTTATGCTCTTGAAGTGGTAAATTGATTGAGTGATAATTAAAGCAAATATGATATTTCAGGAGGAACATTATGATACTAATAGTCGGGGGAAGCTACCAGGGCAAAACTGAGTTTGCCAGGACTACATTTCCAAATGCCAAGTATTATAATCAGCTTCATTTATTGATAAAGAGACGATTGGAAGAAGAGAAAAGCCAGGAGGACATTCTTCAAGAAATCAAAGAAGCTGTATCTGAGGGGCAGTGGGTTGTAATCAGTGATGAGATAGGAAATGGTGTGGTCCCTATGGAGTCATCTGAGCGAGAATGGCGAGAAGTTACGGGGCGAATACTTATAGAATTGGCCAAGAAAGCTACCGAGGTATATAGAGTAGTCTGTGGTGTTGGAACTAAAATAAAATAGTCTGACGCAAAAAAAGACAAACCTGTATTGCATATTAAATTTTCTTTGCAACAAAATCGTGTAAATATGGAAACTGATTGCGAGTAGTTTTTTTTAAAACAAGTAGAATAATCTCATAGACATCAAGACGAGACAGCTCGACCAGCTTTTATAGCCAGAGGTTAGGAGTGATTAGGGAACTATACACGATATTTGAAAGGAGAACAAATATGTATCAGTACAACAAGAAGGGACCAAAACGTGGTGTTGCCCTCTACAGTTACTCAGCTGAATTTGGTCTTACAAAGACTCTAGAGGATTGCTTTGAAGATATCCATGATATGGGGGCTCATGGCATTGAAATTCTAGCAAATACTCATATTGAGAATTACCCATATCCAACCGATGAATGGGTTGAAAATTGGTGGAGACTCTGCGATAAATATGAAATTGTTCCAGTAGAATATGGCAACTGGATTGATTCTCACGTATTAGGTGACAGAGATCTCACTACAGAAGAATCAGTAGAAATGCTAAAGCGCGACATTAGATTGGCTCACAGACTTGGATTTACAGTCATGCGTACAAAAATGCCAGTAATCAATGATTACCTTGAGCCAGTTTTAAATTGGAGAGAGATTATCGAAGGAGCACTTCCGCTTGCCGAAGAGCTTGGAATCAAGATGTGCCCAGAGATTCACACTCCATCAAATCTTAAAGGCAAACTTGTAACAGATTTCGTTGATTTCATTAAGGAGACTGGTACAAAGAACTTTGGTCTTAACATTGACTTCTCAGTATTTAGAACTGAGTTCAAGGAGGGTGAGTGGGTTGATCCACTTTATACTCCAAATAAACCAGAAGATATTATTCCACTTCTTCCTTATATTTACTGCTGCCATGCAAAGTTCATTAACATGAGCGACGATTTCAAGGAGACAACAATTCCTTACGAAGAAGTTATAAAGGTTATGGCTGACAATGGCTATGAAGGATACTTGCTCAGCGAGTACGAAGGCGCAGATAAATATGATGATGGCTATGAGGTAGGACAGACACTTCGCAAGCATCATATCTTACTTAAAAATTTGTTAGGAGACTAGGAGGGGAATATGGAAAAGCAAGTAATTCAGTCAGTTGGATTTAGAAATACAAAAGATGAGAACGGTAATGTGACAGGATTCCAGTTTAAGGTTAGACTTCCATACTACAGAGGAATATTCCTTTCACAGATTCGCCCAGGAACATTATTTGTAGATGGCGAGAAAATTGAAAAAGATGAAATTACATGGGTTATCAACGGTGAGGAGTTCACTAATGAGGAGATGAAGGATGATTTCCACACACATTGGGCAACAACAAAGCCAGCTGTATTAAAGGTAAAGAAACCAGGCGGTCTTGCTCAGGGCTATCACGACCTTAAGTATGGCTTCTGTTGGACATCTAGCTACATGCCACCAATTATTCAGGATGGCTTGGACCCAGACAAAGAGCCAATGGTTTACATGCCAGAGTTTGGTCATCATGTAAATGAGAGAAGATTGTTGATCGTATAATACTAAAGGTAAAGAGAATCCGATGAGGATTCTCTTTTTGGTTGTGGTTTAAGTAATAGCAAAAAAAGTCGCCTTTATAATAAATAAAGCGGTTCATAGATTGTGCTTCGACAATTAATATTAAGTGTAGAATTGGAGGAAAAGCACAATGAAACGAGAAGATATTAATATCAGAGATCCGTATGTATTTGTGGATGGCGGAAAGTATTATTTATATGGAACACGAAGTGAAACATGCTGGGGACCAGCTGATGGATTTGACTGTTATGTTAGCAGTGACTTAAAGGAATTTGATGGGCCAATAGAGGTTTTTCATAGACCTGATGATTTCTTTGCAACCGAGAATTATTGGGCGCCAGAATGTTACAAGAGAGAGGATGGTTATTACTTTGTAACCACATTTGGAGGACAAGGGATTAAGAAGGGCATATATGTCTTGAAATCAGATGCTCCAACAGGACCGTTTGAGATGTATTCTGATAGACTCACACCTGAGGAATGGACCTGCATCGATGGTACACTTTATTTCGAGAATGGTGTTCCTTATATGATTTTCTCACATTCCTTTGAAGATGCTTTAGATGGGACAGGAAATGCTGATGGTGACTTCTGTATTATCGAACTGACAGCAGATTTAAAGGCGGCAGTAGGTCAGCCAAGAAAGCTATTCTCACCAAAAGAAACATCTTGGGCCAAGCCGGTTCCATTTGCAAAGGCTGAGTTTGGATTAGATGGAGATTGCTATTTTAGCGATGGCCCAAGTCTTTTAAAGCTAGATGATGGAAGTCTATATATGATTGTTTCTAGCTGGAGTGTGGCTGGATATGCTGTAGGTTTAGCAAAATCTGAGACTGGTAGTGTGCAGGGACCATGGACACTTATTGATAAGCCATTATTCCCTGAAAATGGTGGCCATGGCATGTTCTTTAAGGATTTGGAGGATAGGTTAGTGTTCACTCTTCATTTCCCTAATGACAAATATAAAGAGCGTCCACATTTCTGGTATTTGAATGTAGTAGATGGTGAATTGGTACTGGGTGAAGAAGTATAACAGATGCGATAGGCAAAAAGGATTCATATGTAATAATTCCATAATCGACTTAATAACACCCTGTTTCGGAATTGATTGATTCTGAGATAGGGTGTTATATTTTCTCAAAAGGGACGAATGATATATCTTTACGCACGAAAGGAAGGTATAGAATTCAGTGAAAAACAAAGTATTAAGTTTTTTGTTAGTAGGAGTTCTTTCAGTTTCAATGGTTGCATGTGGTAGCACTACATCCACAGCAGAAACTGGAGTAGTAACTGAAACTGCTGAGGTTTCTGAAGAACAGGCATACATTGAAGAGACTCTTAACCTAGCAAATAATGAAGAAGTAACATGGAGCTATGATTCAGATGCGGACGCATGGATAATGTCAATTGTATCTGCAGTAGCTTATCCTGAAATTGAGGATGAACAAGGTGTGTCTGTATGTGTACCAGGTGCATATGTGACAGGTATTGATACTGATGGTGATGGAAATGCGGATGTAACTGCAAGCAGCTATTCTGAAGCAGTGAACGGAACATTAGTTATTGATTATGAGGCAGAAATAACTAGCTCAAACGGACAGACTTACACGGCTGCAACAGCGCCAGTAATCGTAAATACAGGAGCTGCTGGATATAGCTCATCAACAAATACTGAGGCTGCAACTACATATGCCTCAGAGGGATATATTAATATGTCATGTGGTAATAGAGGAAAGAATGATACTGCCACTGACGAGGATGGAAATGAATATTACACAGGCGATGCACCAAGTTGCCTTGTGGATCAAAAGAATGCAATTCGATTTGTGAAATATAATATTTTACTTGGAAATCTTCCAGGTAGCACAGAGTACTTTGTATCAACAGGTGGTTCAGGTGGTGGAGCGCATGCCACAATGGTTGCTGCTACAGGAAATAATTCAGACTTCTATGATTATGAAATCGAAGCAGGAGCTGTAGGTGTATATCAAAATGAGGATGGCTCTTACTCAACATCCGTAACTATAGATGGCCAGACATATGAGATATCAGATGGTGTATGGGGATGTATGGCATATTCTGCTATTACTTCATTATACGAAGCTGATATGGCGTTAGCATTTGAATATTACATGGATACCGATTATGATTTCGGAACAGATTTCAAGGAGCAGCTTGCTGCTTATTTGTCAGAAGAATACATGGAGTATATTAATGAGCAGAATCTATCTGTAAACGAATCCGATGTGGATTTGGATATCAATGGAGATGGTGATAAGGACGACACAATAGAGCTTTCCATTGAATATGACGAGGATAAGTATGCAGATACAAATGGTTATGGTGGTACTTATGTAGATTTCTATTTGGCAGAGTTTGAATCAAATTTACAGTGGTATCTTGATAACCTTGATTATGCAGAGGGCTGGACTTGGTTTGATGAAGATGGAAATGCGCTTTCTGACGAAGAAGTTGCAGCTATGACGACAGAGGACAAGGCTACTGCATTTATCGAAGGCAGATATGCAAAGAGCTCATCTAATGGAGGTATGGAAGGTGGCCCAGAAATGGGTGGAATGCCTGACGGAGCCGGACCTGGTGGTGATATGGGCGGAATGCCTGAAGATAATGAGAACGAATCTGATGACAGAAGCTTTGCAAATGATGATGTAGCTGCAAACTCTGCAGGTGACACAATGGATGTAGGTACTCCAGACGAAGGAACTACTCAGTCTGCAGGAACAACAACTGATTCTTCTAATTATTCTACATATGAAGAGATGCTGGAGGCATATCAAAACGATATTGCTGAAATTCAAGCTGGTGATAAGTATGGAAATAATATTGTAGATTTGTATAATCCATTGAATTATATTGGTGATGAGGATACTGAGGATGCAACATGGGTAAGAATTCTCTGTGGAGCTTCTGAGGGTGACATTTCAATGTTCAACTCATTGAATCTACAGATTGCAATGCTTAATGCAGGCATAGATGCGACAATTGATTGGCAGTGGGATGGTGGACATGTTCCATCAGAAATCTTAGGAGATAGTCTTTCACTCTATGTAGATACAATGTATGGAAAGTATGTTGATGGTGCAGCTACTATTACAAAGGCTGAAGCAGAAACTCAGACTACAAATGGTGATGCAACTGAGGCTACAGGCACAGATCTTTCAAGCTGGGTAGATTATAGCGATATTTCATCTGTATCATTCACCGTTGCTGATGCTGTAAGTTATAGAACAGCTGGCGCTAGCAAGACAGTCCCAGGTTTTGATGTAATGGACTATGGTCAAGAGGACTATGTATTTGGCGATAGCGACTCAGATGCTAGACATTGGAGTGAAAAGCTTCTAGAAGTTCTTGAAGAACATGCAGATGTTTTATCAGAACTCTTTAACAAATAATATAGTTAATGTATCTGTCAGATATATATTGATTGCTAGATTGTTTCTCCTCGGTTAATCATTTCTCCTGTTTTTGTTGGCAGATTGCATTATAGATTATGAGCAGTGCTTGGCAGATTGTTGAGCCTGCTCTTTTTTAATTCCAATTAGGAATTAATGGCACCATGAATTTGAATTTTTCATGATTCTTGCCAGGTATATACTCAAAATACCAAGAGTTACGTCACATAGTGTGGAGGGCTAGTACTAGGCATTAAAGTCGTGAAGAGAGGAGATATAAAGATGCCAATAGGTGTAATAGTAAATGCACTCTCTGTTATTGTAGGAGGTGCAATTGGCGCAGTAGCAGGAAATAAGCTTTCAATGGATTTCAAGGAAAAGCTGAATATGATTTTTGGAGCTTGTTCTATGGGCATGGGAATAAGCACAATAGTTTTAATGAAGAATATGCCAGCAGTAATTTTTTCAGTAATACTTGGTACAGCATTTGGGCTTGCAATTCATTTTGGAGATAAAATCAATGTAGCAGCACAGTATATGCAGAAATTTATTAGTAAATTCATAAAAGTAGATAACAGTAATGTTTCACAAGAAGAATTTATCGCAACCCTTGTAACTTGCATAGTTCTTTTCTGCGCTTCTGGAACGGGAATTTATGGTTCTATCGTTTCTGGAATGACAGGTGATCATAGTATTTTGATTGCAAAGTCTATTTTAGATTTGTTTACTGGTTTGATTTTTGCTTGTACATTAGGTGCCGTTGTTTGTGTGGTAGCTATTCCACAATTTGTTATTTTCTTCATTCTATTTTTGTTAGCAGGATTCATTTTCCCACTCACAAACGAAACAATGATTGCTGACTTCAAGGCGTGCGGTGGATTTATCATGCTTGCTACTGGATTTAGAATGATAAAGGTAAAAATGTTCCCGGTGGCAGATATGATTCCATCGATGATTATAGTTATACCTCTGTCAGCTTTTTGGGTAAATGTAATACTTCCATTGGTTTCATAACTGGTTTTAAAAATGAAAAAATGAGAGTCACTCAAAAATGCTCTGTTCCACAAAATCCACAAACAACTGTGCAGTTTTAGACAATGGTCTGTCATTGCGATAGCAAATAGAAATCTGGGAGCTTATAGATGGTGTTATAGGCACAATTGACCAAGGATTAGATGGTGTATCGGGGCCGCCCAGAGGCATGTCGAGATGCTTGTCCATAAGTAGAGCGACGCAGTTTTGATTTGTAACCATATCAAGAATGGAATCAATGCGATGACTGGTAAAAATAATGTCAGGAATAAAGCCTGCGTTTTGGCAAGCGTTCATTGAGAGATTGTACATTAGGGTTCCTTCTTTGATAAAGCAAAAATGCTCATCCTTTAGTTGTTGAAGAGTGATAGACTCTTCATTAGCTAGAGGGTGAGTTTTTTGCATTACTGCAACCATATTGTCACGCATATATGGAATGCGCGTGAATATTTTCCTGTTGAGGAAATTGTTCTGGAATGTTGCTTTATCTTCTCTATGAAAAATAAGTTCGCAGCTTCCATTTTCAAGATAATGGAAAAGATTGACAGAGTCGTCCTCTGCAATTCGCACTGTTGTTTCTGGATGAAGGCTCTGAAATTTTGCTAATAGCATAGTGATATTGTATTGAGGCATTGAAGGAATAGAACCGATAGTAAGAAGACCATTTTCGATATTTTGTAGACGCTTAATTGCAGTAATACCTTCAATCTCAGATTTTGCGATAGCAGTAGCATATGGAAGAAAAGCATGCCCATAGCTAGTAAGCTCAACGTGACGAGTGGTACGCGTGAAGAGCTCAGCACCCAGGTCATTTTCAAGAGCTTTAATATGCTTTGAAAGTGTTGATTGATTCATAAAGAGGCGCTCTGATGCCTCCCAGAAGTTCTTTGTTTCTGCTAATGTCACAAATTCTTTAATATAATCGGTATTCATAATAATCCCTCCAAAACTAATTCTTATTTTAGCATAGTTTTAAGTCACAAGTGGACTTAATTAATATGATAATAGGAATTGTTGAGTCATTATAGAGTTGTTTACTATTAGGAAATAGAAGAAGTTGAATAAGGAGAAGGAACAATGCTGAGATTTAATCCAGAAAACTACGAAGAAAAAACTTGTGAATTGGATGGAAGAAAAATATGCTATAGGGCATACATGGGTGTCAGATATTGTGAGCATCCTGTGGATGAAATACAGAGAATGAACATATTTGTTCCTCAAGGATTTTATGAGGTTGGAGAGGTAAATGGATATACTCTTGAAACAGTACCAATTTTTATGCCAAACACTGTTGGTGGATATATGGCAGGAACTGCTGATGAACCTGGGCGAAACTTTTTAGGAATCATTAATGCAACTTTTATGGCATTGGAACATGGATATGTTGTAGTAGCTCCTGGAATTCGAGGAAGAAATTCTGGTATGAAATCCAATGAATTTTTCGTAGGAGGAAGTACAGACGGTGTATGCGATGAAGGAAAACTCGTTGGTAGGGCTCCAGCACTAATTGTAGATTTGAAGGCAGCAATAAGATACTTGCGTCATAATAAAGATGTCATTCCGGGAAACGTTGATAGGATTATTACTAGTGGAACATCTGCAGGAGGAGCTTTATCGGCTCTTGCAGGTGCTACAGGAAATAGCGTTGATTATGAGCCATACCTTAAAGCAATAGGAGCTGCTGAAGAAAGAGATGATATATTTGCAGCGAATTGTTATTGTCCTATTCATAATTTGGAGAATGCAGATGCAGCCTACGAATGGCTATTTAATAAAGAGCATATTGCAAATATGATGAGGTTCGAGGAAAAAGATGGAAAAGTAGAAATGCATCCTATTTCTATTGAGCTTACAGACGAGCAGATTCAACTTAGTGAAGAATTAAAAGCAGCTTTTCCAAAGTATGTTAACGGTTTAAATCTAAAGGATACAGAGGGAAAAACATTAACTCTTGATTCTGATGGAAATGGTTCTTTTAAAGATTTCTTAATGAGTTATGTGAAGGAATCGGCAGATAAAGAATTGCTTACACATGAGTCGTTAGAGCGCCATCCCGCTCTAAGAGTGAAGGGGTCTGATGTGGAAAAAGTAGATTATCGAGATTTTGACAAATTCGTAAATGCGATAACTAGAATGAAGCCAGTTCCCGCATTTGATCATCTTGATTATACTAGTCCAGAAAATGAAGAATTTGGGGATGAAGAGGTATTTGCCCGTCATTTTACGGAATTTTCATATAAGCATTCAAAATTGGATGTGCCTGAAATTGCTGATGAGAAAATGATAAAAATGCTTAACCCAACAAAATACATTGGTGTTTCGGATACTGCAAAGCATTGGAGAATTCGACATGGAGCATTTGACAGAGATACATCTTTGGCAATTCCAGTAATTCTAGCTACATTGCTGGAAAACAAAGGCTATGATGTAGATTTCTTTATGCCATGGGGACTACCACATAGTGGCGATTATGATTTGCGAGAAGTGTTTGAGTGGATTGATAGTTTATGTAAATAGCCTAATATGCGCCCGAAAGGGCGCTATTATTTTGCCCATTAAAGAATATTCTTCAACCTATATTGCTGTGGTGAGACCCTGTATTGCTTTGCAAAAAGTTTTCCAAAATAGCTTGGACTTCTAAAACCGCATGCTTTAGAAACTTCAACAATAGGTACAGATGGATCCTGGATTAGCATAATTGAGGCGTGTAACAGTCTCATATTATTAATGTATTTTACGATTGTAAGTCCTGTATTTTTTTTGAAGACATTACAAAGGTATTCTGGTGTGCGAGAGGTTATTTCTGCTAGTTTTTCCAAGGGGATATCCTCAGCGTAATTGGATTCAATATATTCTATGACTTGGGTAATTGTAGGATTTCCGTAGTCTGCTGTACTTGATTTTATTTGTGTTAGCTCGTTTGATAAATCTGTCAGAAGACAATAAAGCTCTTGAGATAGCTCAGTGTTTTTGTGGACACGTTTGGTACTTTCAATTTCAAGCAAATGCTCAATATGTGAGTTGAAATTACCATTGCCCTTTAATAAATAAGCGCCAGAACTATCAAGTTTTAGGCTGCGAAGTAAAGTTGGAACTATCGCGCCATTAAAGCCTACAATATTTACAATCCACTCATCGCTGGTGCTGTGGTATTCATGAGGAGCTCCTTTTTGAATGACAAAGCATTGTCCCTTATCTATAACGTATTTACGATTATCTACAAGCAACTCTCCCTGACCTTTTTTACAATATAGTACTTGATACATTGGTACACCATGAGTTCTGTAAACAGGCTCTTGGTTATGCTCATAGCCTAGTAAAACAAGCATTAATGGGATTCTATCGTATTCATTTTTTTTATATTGAAATGACTTTAACATGTGTATCTCCAAAGCAAACAATTGATTAATATAGTTATATGATTATTATAATACTAATATTGTTTAATTGGAATTATAGAATATATACTTATCTAGTAAAAAGCACATTATTTGGAGGTTTTTATGAGTTTTAAATTACAGAACCCTATTATTCCAGGATATTATCCAGATCCATCAATTATTCGAGTTGGTGATGATTTTTATTTAGCATGTTCTAGCTTTGAGATGAGTCCGGGACTGCCAATATTTCATAGCAAGGACTTGGCTCATTGGGAGCAAATATGTAATGCAATCGGACCAGAGAATGGTTTCCATATGGAGAAAAACTGTGGTGTAGGTGGTCTAATGGCTCCAACGATTCGCTACAATAATGGAACCTACTACATCATAAATACTAATTTTGCAGATAAGGGTAATTATATAATCACTGCAACAAATCCAGCAGGACCATGGTCACAGCCACATTGGCTGACAGATGTGCCAGGTATTGATGCATCTATTTTCTTTGACGATGATGGCAAGTGCTATATTATGGGTACAGGTGATTGCTGGGACAATGGCGCAGGCCAGATGGAGCGAGGCATTTGGGTAGCAGAATTTGATATTGATAATTTCAAATTAAAGAGTGAGCCATTTACTATTTTTAATAGTGGAATTAGAAATGCACCTTCTCCAGAGGCTCCACATATATATCACATTGACGAGTACTATTATCTGATGATAGCCGAGGGCGGAACAGAGCATTATCATTCTGTTGTGGTTGCTCGTTCAAAGGAACTATTCAGCTTTTTCGAGGGATGCCCTCACAATCCAGTTCTCACGCATCGTCACATGGGTTTTACTTGCCCAATTACAAATGTTGGACATGCTGATTTTGTAGAGCTCAAAGATGGTAGTTGGTATGCAGTTTTCCTTGCATCAAGACTTATTGACAAGGAGTGCAAGAACCTAGGACGTGAGACCTTCATTTGTCCAGTTGTATGGGAAAGAGGCTGGCCATTATTTTCCCCTGAGACAGGAAAGGTAGAGTGGAGCTATGATGGCCCAGAGTCTCTTT
>JAEEGL016467044.1_pt1 | contig 14218 bp, 14 predicted proteins | sample 9134231 | NCBI WGS metagenome assembly JAEEGL01 (sample SAMN16246548, study PRJNA631951) | gut metagenome | biome: gut microbiome; feature: rumen; material: fiber-attached | host: Bos | place: Iran: Karaj | collected 2018-10 | reverse complement strand
GGCCAAGGTCAAAGAAGAGCTGCTGCGTGCCGAACAGGAGAGAATTAAAGCCGAGGAAGCCAGGAAGAAGGCAGCAGCCACGGCAAGTGCCAACCAGACGAAGAGCAATCAAACCAACGCCAACAAGTCATCCAATAAAAAGGACACATCTACACCGAAAGTACAGGAATGGACCATCGAGAAGAACGGCAACCGTGGCTATGTCGATGCCAATGGCGTGGTCTATAATTGGGCGCACAAAAAAATCGGCCAATTGCCCAAAGGCAATGGTGACATCAAGGACGGCTTTGGCAGCACCATCGGTCGCATCAGCAGCGGTGACATCTATAACAGCAGCGGCGCCAAGGTGGCTACGGTCAGCAGCGGCGGCTCGATTGCCGTTCCAGGCTCTACCGCCACTGTCGCCGAGGTGCGTGGCGGAGGACGCATCGACAGGATGAAGGACTCGAAGACCCTCGGTTATTGCGATGTCCGCCCCTATGAATGGGCGGTAGCCATCATCTTCTGCGACTTCTTCAAGTTCTAAGGCCTCATTCTACACAAAGATTATGTGCCATTACGTCAGTTATGGATGTAATGGCACGTTTCTTGCTGCGAGATATAACATAAACGGGCTTTGTCCGTTATCAATATGACGACATTAACAAGATAACAAGAATACAACACTATGAAAGGAAAAGTTTATACCCGCACCGGCGATGCCGGCACCACGTCACTCGTGAGCGGCAACCGCGTGAGTAAAGACGACGTACGCGTCGAGGCTTATGGCACTGTCGATGAGCTGAATTCCAACATCGGCGTGCTGCTGCACAGCACCAAGCTCGATGAACACGATGTCATCGCCCTGCTGCGCAAGGCCCAAAACAAGCTGTTTAACATCGGCGCCTACCTCGCCAACGACGCTGCCGACGCCACCCTCTACGGTCTGAAACAAGAGGATATCACCGAGCTGGAGCAGATGATGGACAAGATGAGCGAGGAACTGCCACCCATGCGCGGCTTCATCCTGCCCGGTGGCTCACGCCTGTCGGCAACCGCCGACCGCTGCCGCACCGTCACCCGCCGCGCCGAGCGCCGTGTGGTGTCGTTGACCAAGGTGGCACACGTCGAGCCTCTCGTGCTTGAATACCTCAACCGCTTGAGCGATTTCTTCTTCGTTTTTGCGAGATATAACAATATCCGCAACCAGGTGGAGGAAATTTATTGGGATAAAGACGCCTGACATAAAAAATTATCGGGAATTGTGAACCGTATCTAAAAAATTATATTACTTTTGCGCAATTTTTAGAACACAGGATATTTTCATAAAAGATTAGCACAACAAAAAAGACTATGTATTGGACACTTGAATTGGCAACAAAACTCGAGGATGCTCCTTGGCCCGCTACCAAGGCCGAGCTCATCGACTATGCCGTGCGCAGTGGCGCACCTCTCGAAGTGATCGAAAATCTGCAGGAGATAGAGGACGAAGGCGACACCTATGAGTCCATTGAGGACATCTGGCCCGACTATCCGACCAATGACGACGACTTCTTCTTTGACCCTGATGAGTATTGACACCGCATCATCACAAGTAGAGAGAAAACAATAACAGCAGCCTTGGATTGATTCCAGGGCTGCCTTTTCACCACCCCACCCTGACTTTTAAAGCGGCACGGTTTTTGCAGGAATCATCATTTAGAGCGATATTTACAACCTCAACGATAGATAATTATGATATACACCTGTCCCAAATGCGGCAAGAAGATGGACCTGAGTACCGAGGTGCTCATCAATAGCAATTACCTGGTCATCTGCCCCCAATGCCTGAGCCAACTGCAGATTGTGGGCGACTATGCCTATATCCCTGATGGTTCGCTCGACCTGGACACTACTGTCGAGCCATCCCGCACAATCAATTGCCCCAAGTGCGGACACGAGGCTAACAGCAATGCACACTTCTGTCCCAACTGTGGCGCCAGTTTTGACGAGCCGGCAAAAAGCACGACAGCCATCGACTTGGGTCCCGAGGATGTGACCGTACTGCCGCCGCCTATCCCGAATAGCGACCCGCTGTATAACGATGCGGTGCAGTTTCTGACCGGATGCTCATCCATCACACCCATGATGCTGCGCGACCGCTTCAACATCAGCAATGAGCGTGCAGCCGAACTCATCCGCCAGCTCGAGGCAGGCGGTATCATCGGCCCCTATAACAATGGCGGGCCCCGTAGAATCCTCATTCCCCACACCGGACTCTATGACAGAATCCCGCCCCAAAGCACCATGCAGAGCGGCACACCTCATCAAGGCAAACCTTTACCCCGCCGTTTTGGCTGCTTCACCTGGTTGCTGTTCGGCATGATGTTCATATTCCTCATGAAAGCCTGCGGACTTTGATGAGATTCTTAAGGACAAAATGAAGACGAATCACGGGCTTGTCGGCCCGTGATTCGTTTTTTAGGTTTATAGGACTTTTTTACTTGCCCAGATTGTCAATCTGCTGCTTCGCCCATTCCTTGGCCATGCGGATAGCTTCGTTGGCCATCTGGTTGACCATGCTGTCCATGCCCTCGGGTATCTCGATACCCATGACACTGTCGGGCAGCACTCGGGGGTCAGGCACCATTTCCTCGTCCTGGTCCTGTTCGTCGCTGTACTCGTCCTGCTGGTCAGGCTCGGGAGCAGGAGTGATATGATGGTTGGCTTCATAGTCATCCATCGCTTTGCTCCATGCCTTCTCAATGTCTTCCTTGCCGAAAGTAAACACGTGGCCGAACATACCCAGCGAAACCATTTTCTCCTCGTTGTCACCGATGCTCATGCGGCCCACCGAGCAGACGACATAGTTCTTGACATCAAGGTAACTGGAAATGACCTTGTCGGTGCCAAAGCCCGTGAGTTCCTTGAGGGCCTTGTTGATTAAGTCGCCAAACACGCCACCCACGCCCGTGATACCGCTCAGGTTCTCATCAACCTTGTCGCCCACCCAAGCCTTGGTCACCTCTTGGATGGCAGCCTCGTGGTCGGCACGGTCAGGACAAGTCATTACCATCGTGCCAAACAAGATGGCAAGCACCAGGGCAGCAATGAGCCACGGGGTGCAGCCGCTCTTCTTGGTTTCGGGCTGCGTGGGATAACGGGGCGGCACTTGGGGCGGTGCCTGGGCAGGAGACACAGGGGGCTCATAGGGCTGTCCTGTTGCCACCTGATTCTCGGCCATGCGGGCAGCCTGCTGCGATGCCTCAAACTCAGCACGCTGGAGCACAGCGGTCAACTCGGGCACATCACCAGCCTGTTGCCAGTCGCTCATGCCGGGAGCCCACACTTCGCTCTCGGGGGTCAACCCTTGCTGACCCAATTCCTCGATGGAAAACGGACCTTCCTGTTTTCCATTTCTAATCAGATGAAATTCCATAATCAGTCTTTAATGATAAAAAGCCAATGTTTATTGCTAAAAAAGCCTTAGGCAAAAGCCTTCTTTTTGCTCCTTGCAAAAAGTGTGCCCAAATGCACCGGTGCAAAAATACACCTTACTGGCTTAGTATCAAGACAGAAATATGGTATTTTGCTTTTTTTAACCATACAATGGCGATGGCTTACAATAAAATAGGGGTAAACTGACCATCATTGACATTTATTGAGTAAATTTGCAACATTAATCGATACAACCGAAAAGCTATGAAGCGATTTATCTCATTTTTTACCATTGCCCTAGTTGGCATCATGACACTCACCGCTGGGGTGCGCGAGGATTTCAAGGCGAACCCCAAACTGAGCGCCAACAACTACCAGGCCTATCCTGACAAGAACCTGCCAGCCATCACCCCGGCACCTGCAGGCTATGAGCCGTTTTTCATCAACCACTACGGCCGCCACGGTAGCCGTTGGCTAATCAATGACAAGAAATACTCCTTCCCCCTGCAGATGCTGGAGAAAGGCCAAAACGACGGCAAACTCACGCCACGCGGCAAAGAGGTACTTGACATCCTGCGCGAGGTACATGAGGCCAGCAAAGGACGACTGGGCGAATTGAGCGACCTGGGCGCTGACCAGCACCAGGGCATCGCCCGACGCATGTACCAGAACTTCCCGCAGGTGTTCCGCGACGGAGCAGATGTCGTGGCACGCTCGACGGTTGTCATCCGCTGCATCCTATCGATGCAGAACGAGGTTGATGTGCTTGCATCACTCAATCCGCGACTTAACATCACCACCGACGCCAGCCAGGCGACAATGTACTACATGAACTACAGCGACAGCGTCGTCAAGCCGCTGCGCAACAAGCTGGCCGAAACAGAAAAGCAGTGCCTGAAGAAGTGGGTAAACCCCAAAAAGTTCCTCAAAAAGCTTTTCAATGACCAGAAGTGGGTAAAGAACAACATCAGCGAAGACGATGCCCGCAAGATGATGCTGTACCTGTTTGAGGTGAATGGTAACATGCAGAGCCACTATCGCTTCGAGAATGTGAACATGTATGACCTGTTCACCGACGAGGACATCTACAGCGTGTGGCGTTACAACAATGCTTACTGGTATATCCACTCGGCTGAGACGCCATTGACGCAGTGCCGTGTGGACTATATGGAGGCCAACCTGCTGCGCAATTTCATCGAGGATGCCGACCGCGCCACCACGACCGACGACCCCACACCGGGCGCCTCGCTGCGCTTCGGCCACGAGAGTGTGGTGCTGCCGCTCTGCTGCCTGATGGGTCTGAACGGTACCGACTACCGCACGACCGACCTCGAGAACCTGGACAAATACTGGCAGACCTACAAGGTGTTCCCGATGGCTGCCAACATCCAGTTCGTCTACTTCCGCAAGGCTGGCAGCGACGATATCCTGATGCTGCCGTTGCTGAATGAGCACGAGGCTACCCTGCCCGTCCCCACCGACGTTGCCCCCTACTATCACTGGAGCGACGTGCGCGACTACTTTATCGATAAACTTTCCCGTCAACCTGTCATCGACCTGAACAAATGAAACGCATCACTTTTATCATTATAGCCATTACGGCGTGTCTGACACTGAGTGCCACCAACCCTCGCAAACAGGTCATCAACAACTTTGACCGCTCGGCAAGCAACCACTACGCCTACCCCTACGGCACCGACATGAAGGTGCCCTCGCTCACCGCTGCGCCTGCGGGCTACGAGCCGTTCTACATCGACCACTACGGACGTCACGGCAGCCGTTGGCTGACCAACGGGCGTTACTATGAGCGTCCTTATAAGCAGTTACTCAAGGCCAAGGAGGCTGGAATGCTCAATTTGCAAGGTGACCTGTTGCTGCGCCAGCTCATGATTGTCAATGAGACCTCAAAGCAGCGTGCCGGTGACCTGAGCGACGAGGGTGCAAAGCAGCATCAGGAAATCGCCCAGCGCATGTTTGATAACTTCCCCCAGGTGTTCCAGGGCGATGCCCGCATTGATGCCCGTTCGACCGTCATCATCCGTTGCATCCTCTCGATGCAAAACGAGACGATGCGCCTGCGCTCACTCAATCCCAACCTGCGCATTACTACCGATGCCAGTTATCATGACATGTACTACATGGGATGGGGATATGGCGAGGACACCCTGGCCAATGACCTGCGCAAGAGCGTGGATCACATCTCCGATGAGATGTACAACAAGCACCTGCATTCCGAGCGCTTCATCGCCCAACTGGTGAACGACCCTGAATGGGCTGCTGCCAACCTGGACTGCAACCAACTGATGCGCGATGTGTTTGATATCGCCGGTTCGCTGCAAGGACATCAGTTCTTCGACATGATTAACTTGTACCACTACTTCAACAGCAACGAGATTTTTGAACTGTGGCGATTGAAGAACATCTACTGGTACATCCATTGGGCCAACGCACCCCAGAACGGCAACCGCATGCCCTTCATCGAGCGCGCCCTGCTGCGTGACATGATTCAAAAGGCCGACGACGCCATTGCCACCGGTGAACACGGTGCCTCGCTGCGCTTCGGACACGAGACCTGCGTGCTGCCCCTGGCTTGCCTCATGGAACTGGATAGCGTCAACTACAGCTGTAATGACCTGGAAACGCTGCATGAGCACTGGCAGGACTATAACACCATCCCCAAGGCCTGCAATATTCAGATGGTATTCTACCGCCCCACGGGAACGACAGGTAACCCTGCCAGCGACATCTTGGTCAAGGTTCTCCTCAACGAGCACGAGGCATTGCTGCCTGTAAAGCCGGTTCAAGGCCCCTACTACCGCTGGACCGACCTTCGCCAGTACTACGACCGCAAACTCGCCACCGCCATCGACTGGTCAGTCAAGAAGTGACTAAACCGTTTTTAAGCCATTAGCTCGTTAGCATTTCTTCTATAACGAGGGAAACTGAAGACAATAAATACAATAAGTACAAACTATTGGAATTCAACCCATTGTACTTATTGTATTTATTGTTTTCTTGCTGATTTTTGCGGCCACGCCAAGGCGAGGCCCTACTAAGGTTTGTTTTAATGCTGATTCTTCTTGAGGGCGGCTTCGTAGATGGCTTGGTGGCGGTGGGCTACTGCGGTCTCGCTGTAGGTGGCGAGGGCGGATGCTCGGGCTGCTGCACTCAGGGCGGGCAGGCGCTCGTCATTGAGACACCATGAGATGCCTTGAGCGAAATCCAGACTGTCGCAATAGTCGGCGACATAACCATCCTGTTTATGGCTAATCATCTCGGGGATGCCACCCACGTTAAAGCCCACACAGGGTACGCCGCATGCCATTGCCTCGACAATAGTGTTGGGCAGGTTGTCTTGCAACGAGGGCGTGACAAACAAATCCACGGCATTATAGAGTTCAGCGATTTCGGCCTCATTGCTCAGGTAATTGACCGTATAGACGGGTAGCGGCAGCGCCTCCTTGACGCTCTCGGCATCACCGCCCAATACGACAACGCCCAGTTTGCCGGGTAGCGTGGGATGGTGCATGCTGATGTGTTCACAAGCCTCGACCAGATAACTGAAGCCCTTGCGCTCATCGGTAATACGCTGAGCACCAAAGAGCAGGAGCCGCATGTCTTGGGGAAGGTTGAATTTCTGTCGGGCTACCGTTTTGTCCATCGGGGTGAACACGCTGGTATCGATGGCATTGGGCACGTTGGTTATCGTGTGGCCACAGGTCAGCGCGCTCTTGCTGGCAAGGTCGGCCATCCAGCGGCTACAGCCCACAAAGGTCAGGTTGCTGTCCTTGTACATCTCCCGCTTGCGGTCAAACACCCGCCGTGCCAGGTCTAAACCCGGTCCTTTCAGCATCGGGCATTTTTCACACTGCGACTGGTACTTGTCACAGCCACCCGAGTAATGGCAGATACCTGTGAAATACCACTGGTCATGTAGCGTCACCACCACCGGCTTGCCACTGGCGAGAATACGCTCCAGATTCTTGAGTGAGAGAAAACCCTGATTGACCCAGTGCAGATGAATAACGTCGGCCTGCTGGAACTCGGGCAGCCTGGTGATGTCGGTGCCTGCATTGGCAATATCGACCTGGAACAGGTTCTGCTTGCTCAAGCCGTTGTTCAGCCAGATGACGCCTCGTTCCCAAAGGAATTTGGCCTTCAACAGCCATGACTGTGGTATGTTTACCACCTCAGGGGCATTGGTCTTGCGATCACGCACAAGCATCCGTGCCTCCACACCATTATGGTTTAAGGCATGCAGCAGACGGTTGGCGGCAATCGCTGCCCCACCCGTCCGTTCGGCCGTATTGACAATCAGTACTCGCATTCCAATGTCAAAATTACAAAAAGTTACATGTATGTAAGTTACATCAATGTAACTTTTTTATGAAATAATCTGTTTTTAGTTGATATTCAAGCAAAAAGAGGGCGATGCCTGTTTAGACATCGCCCTCAAAACTATTGAATTTGTTTTATTATTGCCCTTGTTTAGAGCTGGGGGCCGGCGGCTACCAGAGCCTTGCCTGCCTCGTTGTCCTCGTACTTGACGAAGTTCTTGATGAAGCGGCTTGCCAGATCCTTGGCCTTCTCTTCCCACTGTGCGGCATCGGCATAGGTGTCGCGCGGGTCGAGGATGCCGGCGTCAACGCCCTCGAGCTGGGTGGGAACAGTGAAGTTGAAGTAAGGAATCACCTTGGTGGGAGCATTATCGATGCTGTGGTTCAGGATAGCGTCGATGATGCCGCGGGTGTCACGAATCGAGATACGCTTGCCAGTGCCGTTCCAACCGGTGTTCACCAAGTAAGCCTTGGCACCGCTCATCTCCATGCGCTTCACGAGTTCCTCGGCATACTTCGTGGGATGCAGCTCCAGGAATGCCTGGCCGAAGCAAGCGCTGAAGGTGGGGGTGGGCTCGGTAATGCCACGCTCGGTACCTGCGAGCTTAGCGGTGAAACCACTCAGGAAGTAGTACTTGGTCTGCTCAGAGTCGAGAATCGATACGGGAGGCAGCACACCAAAGGCGTCGGCGCTCAGGAAGATCACCTGCTTGGCAGCGGGAGCATGGCTGATGGGACGCACGATGTTCTTGATGTGGTAGATAGGATAGCTCACGCGAGTGTTCTCGGTGACACTCTTGTCGGCGAAGTCGATCTTGCCGTCGGCATCAACAGTAACGTTCTCGAGAAGAGCGTCACGGTGGATGGCGTTGTAGATGTCGGGCTCTGCCTCCTTGTCAAGGTTGATAACCTTGGCATAGCAACCACCTTCAAAGTTGAAGATACCGTTGTCATCCCAGCCGTGCTCGTCGTCACCGATGAGCTTGCGGTTCGGGTCGGTGCTCAGGGTGGTCTTGCCGGTACCGGACAGACCGAAGAAGATAGCGGTGTTCTCACCGTTCATGTCGCAGTTGGCCGAGCAGTGCATGGCAGCGATGCCCTTCAGCGGCAGGAAGTAGTTCATCATCGAGAACATACCCTTCTTCATCTCACCACCGTACCAGGTGTTGAGGATGACCTGCTCGTTGCTGGTCACGTTGAAGACAACGGCGGTGTCGCTGTTCAGACCCAGCTCCTTGTAGTTGTCCACCTTGGCCTTGCTGGCGCAGTAAACGGTGAAATCGGGCTCCTGGTCAAACTCCTCCTCGTTCTGGGGACGGATGAACATGTTGGTCACGAAGTGGGCCTGCCATGCTACCTCCATGATGAAGCGCACCTTCATGCGGGTGTCCTTGTTGGCACCGCAGAAACCGTCAACGACAAACAGGCGCTTGCCGCTCAACTGCTTTACGGCGAGTTCCTTCAGGGCAGCCCAGGTAGCCTCGGTCACGGGCTTGTTGTCATTGGGATAACCGGGGGTGGTCCACCACACCTTGTCGTGGCTGTTGGCATCGTCAACGATGAATTTGTCCTTAGGCGAACGGCCGGTGTAAACGCCGGTCATCACGTTGATGGCACCCAGTTCGGTCTCCTGGCCCTTGTCAAAGCCCTCGAGTCCGGGTTTCATCTCCTCATTGAACATCACCTCATAACTGGGGTTGTAAAGCACCTCGGTAACGCCAGTGATACCGTACTTCTCTGCTAAGATAGCCTTATCAAATTTAGCCATAATAAATCTTTAAATATTAATGTTTTAGAAATTCCCTATTTGAATATTGCGCCGCAAAATTACACAATAAACTATAATGTGTGGCATGAATTAAAGAAAAATTTCCTTAATTACTGCCTTATTAATTATTTTTAGCAGTCTCCCTATCGATGGATTTCTTTTTTATCGGCGGATTATAAGGATTAAATGGATTTTTGCATCCGCATAATTGACCGACTAATAGAACAAAATACATCACCATTTTTTATCACATGGAATTCTTTTATATTCCAAAGATTTTTTTCCGAAGTTTATGAGCATCCCTAACCGCAAACCTGTCGCTTTTAAATAATTATATACCTGAGAATAGTACTCGTCAACAATATCCTGTACTGCTTTTAACTCAACAATAATCTCATCATAACAGATGAAATCGGGCCTAAACTCCTTATTGAGCACTTTGCCTTTATATACTATATTGAACGTTTTTTCCCGTTGATAAGGAATACCTCTCAAGCGAAGTTCTTCTTCAAAAGCCTCTTGGTATATTGGTTCAGTGAATCCGCATCCAATTGTATTGTGCACCTCCATCGCAGCACCAATAATATTGAACGTTTTATCACTGAGTATCAATTTCCCGCTCATGACCTGAAAGCGAAGTAATTATTCTATCAGTGGAAGATGGTCTAATAAATCTTTATAATCCGCATAATCCGCCGACAGATAGTCAGTTGAATTAGCAGCCGCCGCAGCCGCAATCACAACCATCGCCGTGGTCATGTCCGCAACTGCCGTCGTTGCACTCCTCACAACCGCAGCCGCAGCCGTGGTGCTTGGGCTGGAGTTCCTCGGGCGTGGCATCGCGCACTACCTGCACAAAACCGCTGTAACGCACGGTCTCACCTGCCAACTGGTGGTTGAAGTCCATGAACACCTTGTCGTCGGTGACCTTGACCACCTGGCCCTCGATGCGCATGCCTTCCTGGGTCATCATGGGCACACGTGCACCCTCGCGGATGTTCTCGGCGTCAAACTTGCCGTCGATGTGGAAGATTTCCTTCTCCAGTTCATAAACGAGTTCAGGGTTCTTGATGCCGAAAGCCTCCTCGGGCTTGAGGGTGAAATCAAATTTCTCGCCTTGCTCGAGACCCATGATGTGGTTCTGGAAGCCCTCGATGAGTGAGAGGTCCATCCCAAAGACAAAAGCGTCGGGGTGCTCCTTGTTGAACTTGAACACGCTGGTCTGCTGCTCACCATTAACGACAAAGATCTCATAAACGAGTTCTACATATTTACCTGCTTGAATTTTCTCCATTTAAAATATTAGTTATTTAGTTAGTTGTTAGATATTTTCGGCAAAGATAACAAATTTTTCGCAATACCGAAACAGGTTCGTCCAAGATTGCGGGTTAAACCACCGGTTCGGGCACATCACCCGACCGGCATGTCGTTCATCATGAAAACCGCGCGCCACAACAGCCGTTGCAGCGCGGCATGGCGGCACGATGAGGGTTTGTTAATAACTTTTTGCACAAAAACGCATGCTGGTGTGGCGGGAAATCATTAATTTTGTTGCTGGCCTTGCCGCTAAGGCCGCCCATTAACATCACATTGACACAAAGCACTTTATAAACAGGATATGAACGGAGTAGGAAAATTATACTTCAAATACGGCACGATGGGTTCGGCCAAGACGGCCCTGCTGCTTACCCAAGCCTACAACTTTGAGGAGCGCGGCATGCAATACCTGTGCATGAAGCCCATCATCGACGACCGCGAGAAAGACAACGTGATACGCTCGCGCATCGGCATCGAGCGCAAGTGCTCATGGATTTACCCCGAAAGTGACCTGTACGAGATGCTGAAGGAGATGTTTGAAAAAACGCTCGCCGTCAAGGATTGGATCCTCATCGACGAGGCGCAATTCCTGTCCGCACAGCAGATTGACCAGTTGGCGCGCATCGTCGATGACTATGGCGTGAATGTGGTGTGCTACGGCTTGAGGACCGACTTCCAGTCCCACCTGTTCGAGGGTTCAAGGCGCTTGCTCGAACTCGCCGATACCATCGAGGAAATCAAGTCCACCTGCTCCTGCGGCCGCAAGACCATCATCAATGCCCGCATCGACTCTAACGGCAACATCGTCACCGACGGCAACCAGGTCGAAATCGGCGGCGATGACAAGTACGTGTCGCTGTGCCGCCGGTGCTGGCGCAACAAGCGCATCGAGAGCACCAACCGCAATGCCATCAAGTTTGAGGACGAGTAGTCCCCAGGCGGTTCGCGGCCGGTCCCGTTGACAACAGTGGCGCCACGCTGACGCCAAAGACCCGCATCCTATACGGGATTACTATTTCTTGGGGGACAAGAACAGATGAAGCAGCCAGTTGACGATGGTCAACGCGATGCTGAAAGCGATGGCCCACCAGATGCCATCGACGACAAAATGATTGTCGGGCACAACCCACGCGCACAACAAGACCATCAAGCCATTGATGACAAAGGTGAACAAGCCCAGGGTCAGCAGATTGATGGGAAGTGCAAAGAGTTTGACCAGCGGCTTGATCAATGCGTTAATCAATCCCAAAACGATGGCAATAATCACGGCCCAGTACCACGGGTCCACCTTCACACCGTCGAAAGTATAGGCTGTGATCAGCACAGCGAGTGACGAAATAAATAATCTGGTAATCATGACAGACTTCTATATATATAAATGTGTAATCAACGCTATCACGTCATGGCAACAGCCAATTGACCGCTAAAGGTACAATATTTTTGGTGTATAGACCTCATTTATTGGCTTTTTTACCATCGGCAAGTGGTTTTTTCTGTAATTTTGCACGGTCAAAAAGAGAATTCATTATGAACGAAAAGACAAGAAAACACTTTAATCTGGCGAAGGACTACGTGATGATTACCTTGGGCCTGTTCTGCTACGCCTTCGGTTTCACCGCGTTCATCCTGCCTGAGAAAATCGTGATCGGCAGTGTGACCGGTCTGTCCGCGTTGCTGCATTACTGGCTGAACTGGAATGTCGCCATCACCTACTATGTCATCAACATCATCCTGCTGGCTATCGCCTTCAAGAGCGTGGGCAAGCAGTTCGTGCTGCGCACCATCATCGGCGCGTCAATCTCCACATTATTCATCGGCATCCTGCAGCCGATGTTCCCCAACCCGATTGTAGAGGGACAGCCGTTCATGAACGTGATCCTGGGAGCCATGCTGTGCGGCTTGGGCCTGGGAGTGGTCTTTACCCATAACGGCAGTACCGGTGGCACCGACATTATCGCTGCGATGGTGGCGAAGTACAGCACCATCTCCTTCGGTCGGACGATGATGTACTGCGATGTGCTCATCATCTGCTCGTCATGGTTGCTGTTCCACTCCATCGACAAGATCGTGTACGGTCTCATCTTCATGGTGATCTACTCGGTCGCTGCCGACCGTGTCATCAACAACACGCGCCAGAGTGTGCAGTTCATGATCATCAGCAAGAAGTGGCAGGAAATCGCCAACAATGTCATTCAGGAGGCACACCGTGGCTGTACCGTGCTCGAGGGCACAGGCTGGTACACCAAGGCCGCTGTGAAGATTGTCCTGGTCATGTGCCGCAAACATGAAAGCGTCAACATCTTCCGCATCATCAAGGAAACCGACCGTGAAGCCATCATTACCCAGAGTAATGTCAACGGCGTGTATGGCCATGGGTTTGACGAATTGAAAGTGCGTTTGCACAACAAGAAAAAGCCTGATAGTGAGACTGTCATCATGAACGACGAGGGGGAATAAACCCCGAAATTTCAGTTTTTCACTAAAAATTGTCATTTCATAAAAAACTAAAATTTTCAAGGCACGAATCATTAATTTCGTGCCTTTTTTTGCATATTTTTAAAAAAACTTATATTTTTGCAGGCCTTTGCGTTTCTGACGAAAAAGCACATACCATAGATAACCATTTAATCACTAATAACATTAACAGATGAGAAAATTTATCTTTTTAACCTCTTTATTGCTGGCAATCACAGCAATAGCAGCGCCTGTCACACCTGATAAGGCTCAGCAGGCCGCGAGCCAATTCATGCAACAGCACCGTTCAGGGGTGACGTTGAAATCAACCCCCGTGAGCCTGCCGCGCCGCATGATGGCCAATGCCCAGCAATCACCCTATTACATTTTCAACACAACGGATAACAAGGGTTTTGTCATCGTATCGGGCGATGACCGCACCCGCAACATCTTGGGATACACCGACAATGGCAGTTTTGACCCCAACAATATCCCTCCCAACATGAAGGAAATGTTGGAAAACTATGCCCAGGAGATGGTAATGCTTGACCAACTCGGCATCACCAGCGAGAACCTGACGGCACCGCGTCCCACACACAACAGCATCTCGCCGATGATCACCACCCACTGGGACCAAGGCGATCCCTACTGGAACCACTGCCCTGAGTTCATGGACGTGACCGAGGAGGGTGACACCGTCGGTGAGTTTGCCTACACGGGGTGCGTTGCCACCGCGATGGCACAGGTGATGAACTATTACAAGTACCCGCTCACCTGCTCACAGATCATTCCGTCCTACATGGTCACCTTCTATCTCAACGAGGAATACGGTGTTTTTGACACTGACCCCCTATATCCCATCTACTTTGACTGGGATAATATGAAAGACCGCTACACCGGCGCCGAAACCGAGGCCGAGAAAGATGCCGTGTCATGGCTCATGCTC
>JAEEGL016209156.1_pt1 | contig 14218 bp, 11 predicted proteins | sample 9134231 | NCBI WGS metagenome assembly JAEEGL01 (sample SAMN16246548, study PRJNA631951) | gut metagenome | biome: gut microbiome; feature: rumen; material: fiber-attached | host: Bos | place: Iran: Karaj | collected 2018-10 | reverse complement strand
GAAGGACGGCCTGATCCTCTCCCGCTACGCCGGGATCGGCTCGCACCGCTACCCCTTAGGCTTCTCCGGCGATACGCACATGACGTGGGAAACGCTCCGCTATCTCCCGCGCTTTACGGCCCAGGCGGCCAACGCGGGATACACCTGGTGGAGCCACGACATCGGCGGCCACATGCTGGGTTATAAGTGCGACGAGCTCTACGTCCGCTTCATCCAGTTCGGCGTCTTCAGCCCCATCGACCGCATCCACAGCAGCAACAACCCGCTCCTGGTGAAGGATCCGGCGTTCTATCCGGGCGGCGCGGGGCTCATCGCGCGCGAATTCCTGAAGCTCCGGCAGGCGATGCTCCCCTTCCTCTATACGGCTTCCGTCCGCACCGCGGAAGAGGGCCTGGCGCTCATCGAGCCGATGTACTTCGCCTTCCCGGAGGAAGAAGACGCCTACAGCTGCCCCGGACAGTACCTCTTCGGCGGCGAGCTCCTTGCGGCCCCCATCGCGGACCCGTCCGGGGAAGGCGGCTTCACAAAAAAGCGGGTCTGGCTTCCGGAAGGCGCCTGGACCGATATTTTCACCGGAAACGTTTACCACGGCCCCGGCTTCGCGGAACTGTACCGGGCTCTGGACTCCTTCCCGCTCCTTCTCAAAGAAGGCGGCTTCTTCGTCCTGGACGCGGAGCCTAAGGGCAACAGTGTCCGGCTTCCGGAAAAGCTGAAAGTGATGGTCGCGAACGGCTCCGGCCGGTATACGCTCCTGGAGGACGAAGACGGGAAGCGCTATGAGACGCGGTTTGAAAGCGTTCTTAAGGATCCTTCAAAAGAGGTCCTGACCGTCGTGCCCGGCCGCGCGCTCTCCCTGGACCTGGAATTCCGGAATGTCCTCCGGGGCCTGGTCCGGGTGGTATCGGACGGCGCGGAGATCCCCTTCAGACAGCGTGTTATGAACGGCTTCACGAAGATCTCCCTGGGCCCGGTCCCTGCGGGCGCCGTGCTTACGGTCACGGTCTCCGAACAGGCCGACCGCGCCGAAAAGCGGAACGCCGGGATCCTCCGCGTGCTGCAGGAAGTGCAGGCGGACAACGGCCTCAAGGAGCGTATTTACGGCGAACTTCTTCGGGCCGGGACGCGCATGGAATACGAAGCGAACGTCCTGATCAGCGGCTTTACGGAGACCGACCGCGCGCGTCTTTTGGAGATCGAATGGTAAGACCGCTTTCTCACTTTAGCGGGGTAAAAAGAAAGTTTGTTTTTTTCTTGACGAACTGCCGGGAAATCGGTAGAATGGATAGAAAATGCAGCAAGTCAAGGGAGGCATGAATATGAAACGTGTTTACAACTTTTCTGCAGGTCCGGCCGTTCTGCCGGAGGAAGTCCTCCGCGAGGCGGCGGACGAGATGCTGGACTACAAGGGCTCCGGCATGTCGGTCATGGAGATGAGCCATCGCTCCGGCGTCTACCAGTCGATCATCGACGAGGCCGAACAGGATCTCCGCGATCTTCTCAACATCCCCGCAAACTATAAGGTGCTCTTCATGCAGGGCGGCGCCACGCTTCAGTTCGCGATGGTCCCGATGAACTTCATGAAGAACCGCGTGGCCGACTACATCATCACCGGCCAGTGGGCCAAGAAGGCCTTCGAGGAAGGCAAGAAGTACGGCGACGTGCGCGCCATCGCCTCTTCCGCGGACAGGACCTTCTCCTACATCCCGGACTGCTCCGACCTCCCCGTCTCCGAAGACGCGGACTACGTCTACATCTGTCAGAACAACACCATCTACGGCACGAAGTTCCCGGAACTGCCCAACACCAAGGGCAAGGACCTGGTGGCCGACGTTTCGTCGATGTTTTTGAGCGAGCCCATGGACATCTCCAGATACGCCTACGTCTACGGCGGCGTCCAGAAGAACGTGGGCCCGGCCGGCCTGGCCATCGGCATCCTGCGGGAGGACCTCCTCCGGAATGAAACGCTCCCGGGCACGCCCACGCTCTGCACCTATAAGATCCACGCCGACAACGGCTCGATGTACAACACCCCGAACTGCTACGCTATCTACATCTGCGGCAAGGTCTTCAAGTGGCTCAAGGCCATGGGCGGCCTTCCGGAAATGCAGAGACGGAATCAGGAAAAGGCCGCCATCCTCTATGATTTCCTGGATCAGTCGGCGCTTTTCAAAGGCACTGTCGAGAAGGGCTCCCGCTCCCTCATGAACGTGCCCTTCGTGACCGGGGACGCGGACATGGACAAGAAATTCATCGCCGCGGCCGAAGCAGCCGGCTTCGTGAACCTGAAAGGCCACCGCACCGTAGGCGGCATGCGCGCTTCCATCTACAACGCGATGCCGAAGCAGGGCGTCCTGGACCTGGTGGACTTCATGGACCGCTTCGAAAAGGAGAACAAGTGATGAAATACATTACGCTGAATCCCATCGCGGAGGCCGGCCTTGCGCGCCTGCCCAAAACTTATGAGAAGACCGATGACCTGAAGGAAGCCGATGCGGTCCTGGTCCGCTCCGCTTCCCTTCTGGAGACCGAATTCCCGGAAAAGCTGGCCGCCATCGCGCGGGCCGGCGCCGGCGTCAACAACATCCCCATCGACCGCTGCGCGGAAGAAGGCATCGTGGTCTTCAACACGCCCGGCGCGAACGCGAACGGCGTCAAGGAACTGACCGTCCTGGCGCTGATGCTGGCCGCCAGAGACGTCAAAGGCGGCATGAAGTGGATCGACGAGCACAAGAACGACGAGACCGTGCAGAAGGACTTGGAGAAGGCGAAATCGGCCTTCGCGGGCACCGAGGTGCAGGGCCGGACGCTGGGCGTCATCGGCCTGGGCGCCGTGGGCGGCCTGGTCGCGAATACCGCGGTCCGTTTAGGCATGAAAGTCCTGGGTTACGACCCCTTCCTGTCGGTCGCGAACGCCCTGCACCTGAATGCCGCCGTGACCGTGGTGGAGAGCCTGGACGATCTTTACCGCGAATCCGACTACATCACCATCCACTCGCCGCAGAACGCCTCCACGAAGGGCACGCTGAACAAGGCCGCCTTCGATCAGATGAAGGACGGCGTGGCGGTCCTCAACATGGCCCGCGACGGCCTGGTGGTGGATGAAGCGCTTGAGGAAGCGCTGAAGTCCGGGCGCGTGCGCGTCTACGTGACCGACGTGCCGGACCGCGCGGTGCTCCAGATGGAGCACGTGATCGCGTTCCCGCACCTGGGCGCCTCCACCGAGGAATCCGAGACGAACTGCGCCATCATGGCCGCCGATGAACTGACGGATTACCTGGAGAACGGCAACATCACGCACTCGGTCAACTACCCCGACTGCACGCTCGGTAAGGCCCTGAAGCCCTGCCGCATCTGCGCGCTCCACAGGAACGTCCCGAACGTCATCTCGACCCTGACCGCCCTCCTGGGCTCGGCCTCGGCCAACATCTCCGACATGGTCTCGAAGTCGCGCGGCGACTACGCCTACGCCGTCTTCGACATGGACCACGATCCCGGCGACAAGATCCTGGACGCCGTGCGCGCGGTCCCGAACATCATCAAGGTGCGGGTGATCCGGAAATGAGAGATTTCAGCAAAATGGACGCGCTGATCGCGCGGTTCTTTGAAGAAGGCAGCGTTCCCGGCTGCTCCGTGGCCATCATGGAGAACGACGAGCTGGTCTATCACGGCGAGGCCGGATACCAGAACATCGGGGACCGGGTCCCGGTCGACGTCGAGTCGATGTTCAGCCAGGCCTCCACGACAAAGCTCTTCACCTACGCCCTGATGGGTATGTTCTACGAGGAAGGCTGCTTCCTCTTCTCCGACCCGGTCTCCGACTACCTGCCGGAGTGGAAGGACACGAAGAAATTCGTGGTCCTGCCGAACGGGAACATCGAGACGCGGCCCCTGGACAAGCCGCTCACCATCCGGAACGCCGTGGCGATGATGTGCGGCCTCCCCTACTGCATGGCCCCTGTCGCGAACCCCAAGACGCCTACGCTGGCCGCGATGAGCGCGCAGATGGAAAAACTTCTTAAGGAAGGCGCGCCCTCCCTCCGGGACGAAGTCCGCGTCATGGCGGAAGCGCCCGTCATGTTCGAGCCCGGCTCGCACTGGCAGTACGGCTTCGGCAGCGAGATCACCGGCGCGCTGGTGGAGACCTTCACCGGCAAACCGCTCCGTGAAGTCTTCCGCGAGCGGATCATCGAGCCGCTGGAGCTTCGGCACACGGACACGTTCGTGACCCCGGAGAACAAAAAGCACATCGTCACGACCTACCGGAAGAAAGGCCCCGGCAACTTTACGCCGGTGGATTCCTACGGCCAAAACGATCCGGCGACAGTCCCCGTGGGCGCGCGGCCGAACCTCCTGACCTCCGCCGCGGACTTCGCGGTATTCATGCAGATGCTCGCGAACGGCGGCACCTATAAGGGCAGGAAGTTCCTGGGCTCCGGCACTGTGGCGATGCTCCACGAGAACCAGCTGGGTCCCGCGCAGATGTCCGACTATCAGAACGACTATCTGGCAGGATACGGCTACGGACTGGGATTCCGGACGCTCCTCACCAGGCGTTACGGCCACAACGGCTCCCTGGGCGCGTTCGGGTGGACCGGCGGCGCAGGCTCCTGGGTCGAAGCCGATCCGGTAGGGAAGTTCTCGATCGCCTACATGCACAACATGGCGCCGAACGAGGAGCTGTACCACCATCACCGCGTCCGCGCCGTGGCCTACGGCATCATGCTGTAACAGACGCTTTCACAAACAAAAGAGCGCTTTCCGTGAAGTGGAAAGCGCTCTTTTTTGATGCGTGCATGTACGGCCTTTGTCCGCCTTTTCGTGCAGCCCTGCCTCTTTACCGCTCGATGGGGTGCAGGAACAGGCCGGACCTGAGCTTCGGCTCGAACCAGGTACATTTGGGTGGCATCAGCCGGCCGTGGTCCGCCACGTTCAGAAGGTCATCCATCGAGGTCGGGAACAGGGAGAACGCGATCTTCATGTCGCGCTGCGTACGCCGCTCCAGCTCCCTGAGGCCCCGGATCCCGCCGATGAAGTCGATGCGGGTGTCGGTCTTCGGGTCGTGGATCCCCAGAATGGGCTCCAGCACGTAATCCTGCAGGATGGAGACGTCCAGGCCCTTCACCGGGTCATCGGAACGGATCTCGCTGCGGGCGGTCAGGCGGTACCAGTGCCCGCCCAGAAGAAGGCCGAACTCGCCGCGCCGCCTGGGCCGGTAGGGCACGTCCGCCTCGGAGAAGATCTCTTCCAGCAGGAAGTCTTCGGTGATCCGGCGGAGGAAGCTCTCCTCCGTATAGCCGTTCAGGTCTTTCACCACGCGGTTGACCTCCAGGATCTTCAGCTCGGACTCGGGGAAGATCACGGAAAGGAAGTAGTTGAACTCCTCGCGGCCGGTGTAATCCGGATGCGCCTCGCGGCGCTTCAGTCCCACCTTCACGGCCGAAGCCGCGCGGTGATGGCCGTCCGCGATATACAGGTTCCGGACGCCGCCGAACAAGGACGCCAGGCGTGTGATGGTCAGGATGTCGCTGATCTTCCGGACCGTGTGGCGGATGCCGTCCTCGGTCACGAAATCGTAGATGGGCTTCTTTTCCAGGATCTGTCTGACCGTGGTGTTGATCTCGTTTTCGTCGCGGTACGTCAGGAAGATCGGGCCGGTCTGGCAGGACGTCACGTCGATGTGCCGGATGCGGTCCAGTTCCTTGTCTTCGCGCGTGTTCTCGTGCTTCAGGATCACGCCGTTTATGTAGTCGTCAATGGGCGTCAGCGCCACGATCCCGGTCTGGGTGCGGCCTTCCATCGTCAGGCTGTACGTGTAGAGGCAGTTCTCCTCATCGCGGATGAAGATCCCTTTCTCGAACCAGTTTCGGATCATCATGTTCGCCTTCCGGTAAACGACGTCGCTGTACATGTCGGTATCGGGCGGGAACTGCGTCTCCGGGCGGTCGATGTTCAGAAACAAAAGCGGGTCGTTCCGGACCTTCATCGCGGCTTCTTCGCGCTTGTAAACGTCATAAGGCAGGGCGGCCACGCGCGACGCGTAGGCTTCTGCCGGGCGGACGGCCCTGAACGGGCGGATCATTGCCATGTCGTTTCTCCTTTATCCTAGGGTTCCGGCGTCTTTTGCCAGCGCCCTGTATTCTTCCAGGATCTCGTTGTTCCTGGCGGGAATGCTGATGTAGTCGGGGTTGAAGTAGTCCATGTAGGACAGGTTCGGGTTGTAATAAGGATCCGTGTATGTATCCGAAAGGTCATACCGGTTGATGCCCCATTTGTCGTTTAAATTGCGGGACTCGCGGCTGAAGCGCACGAACTTCTCCGGGGTGTTCTCCTCGCCCCTGGACTTCGACTCGTAATGATGGAGCTTCGCTTCCGCGTCGTAGACGATGAGATAGCCTTTTTCGCGGATCTTCAGGCAGAAATCCACGTCGTTGAAGGCCACTTCAAAACTTTCGTCCAGGCCGCCGACCTCAAAGTAGACCGAGGTCCGGACCATCAGGCAGGCCGCGGTCACGGCCGAAACGTCCTGCGTGGTGATGGCGCGGCACATGTATCCCGGCGCGTCGTCCGGGAGGCCGCGGAACATATGGCAGGCCAGGCCGCCGGCGCCCAGAAGCACGCCCGCATGCTGGATCGTATCGTCGTCGTAGAGGAGCTTCGCACCCACGGCCGCGGTATCCGGCCGCACGCAGTAGGAAAGCATGCTCTCGAACAGGTTCTCCGAGATGACCTCGGTGTCGTTGTTCAGAAGCAGCAGGTATTCGCCCTTTGCCTCCCGCGCGCCGAAATTGTTGATGGCGGAGTAATTGAAGCGGTCCTTCCAGAAGATCACCCTAAGGCGCGGATACTTCTCTTCCGCCTCCTTGTAGTAGCGGAACGTCTCCTCCTCGGTGCTGTTGTTTTCAATGACGATGACCTCGAAGTTTTTGTACGAACAGCGCGCGTACAAAGAAGCCAGGCATTTCTCCAGATCATCGGTGTGGTCCTTGTTCGGGATCAGGACCGAGACCAGCGGCGTTTCCCGGAGCGTGTAGCGGTTCACGTACCAGCCCGCCACCTGTCCGGGCTCCGCTTTCGCGGGAAGGCCGATCCTCTCAAAATGCGCGTCGATGGCGCGCCGGCCGGCATCTACGGCGTACGACTTGTTGTCGTGTTTCTGGGCCGTGGACTGGCCGTAGGAACGCCAGTGATAGAGCACGCGGGCGATATGGCCCACATGCCGCGCCTTCTCCACAGAGCGCAGGATGAAGTCGAAGTCCTGGGCGCCGTCGTAAGCCGGGTCCCAGCCGCCTGCGCGCATGGCGAGGCTCCGCCGGACCGCCAGGAAATGGCACATATAGTTGTTCGCCCGCAGCATGTCCGGATCGAAGTCCGGCTTGAAATGCGGGAAGAAATAGTAATCCGACTTTTCGGTGATCTTGTCCTCGTCGCTGTAAAGGACGTCGGTCTCCGGGTGCTCGTTCAGGTAGCGCACATAGCAGTAGAGCGCGTCCGGCTCGATCATGTCATCGTGGTCGAGCATCGCGATGAAGTCGCCCTCCGCCCACTCAAAGGCCGCGTTCGTGTTCCCGGCGATGCCCAGGTTCTCCGGAAGCGTCCGCACGCGGATCCTGGCGTCGCTTTCCGAAAGACGCTTAAGCTCCGCCTTCAGCGCTTCGTCCTCCGGGCTTGCGTTCACCAGGATCAGTTCCAGGTCCTTGTAGCTCTGACGGACGACCGAGCGCACCATGTCGCGGAGATAGGGAAGCGGCGTCTTATAGACCGGCACCAGGATGCTGAATTTGGGCGCGTACGGGAATTCCGCGGCCGCCTGGGCCATGAGCTCCGGCGCCGAGGCGCGGAACGCCTGGAACCAGGCCGCGTACTTGCGGTCGTTCCTTTTGATCACCTTATTGACGATCCGTCCGGCTTTATGCCGGAGGTCCAAATACAGTTCCTTGCCCTTCTTCGCGTACTTCCGAAGCGTCAGAATGGCCGGGTCCAGCTTCATCCTCTGCGTCGCGAACACTTCGCCGTCCGCGAGCTCCCGGGCTTCCAGCGTGATCACGCGGCGCTTTTCGTAAGGCACCTCGATGTACATGCCCAGGTCGTCCTTCTTCGGGTCCCGGAACAGCGCGTAGCCGATGTCCGGCCGGCAGTTCCAGAAGACCCGGATGGGGATCTCCCGCCCATCGGGCCCGTAGACCTTGTATTCCATTCGGTGTGAGACGTCGCTCCCGGCGCCCCAGCCGATGATGTTCATCTTCCGGTCGCGCACGAAAGCGCTGTCGATGCAGATCCTCATGCTGATCCTCCGTCAGGGAAGCAGATAAAAGCCCCTCTTCAGGGAAAGGTTGTCGTTGTAGAAGGGGTCCCGTTTGAGCGCTTCGGGCCAGCGGCTCCGAAGGAGCTCCATCTCCTTTTCCAGGCGGGCCTTCTTCTCCGGCGAGTCCTCATAGCCACGCGAGCGGGACTCAAAATGGTACAGTTCCGCAAACGCGTCGTAAACCGAATAGAGCCCCGCGTGCCGCGCTTTCAGGCAGTAATCGACGTCGTTATAGGCCACGGCGAATTCCTCGGTCAGGCCGCCCAAAGCCTCATAAAGGGCCTTTTTCGTCATCAGGCAGGCGCCGGTGACCGCCGATACGTTGTTCGTGCTGATCAGCCGCCCCATGTAGCCCGGGTCTTCCTTCGGCGTGCCGATATACGCGTGCAGGACGCGGCCTTCCACGCCCACCAGGACGCCCGCGTGCTGGATCGTCCCGTCCCCGTAGAGGAGCTTCGCGCCGACCGCGCCGTTCTCCGGCATCATCGCGTAGAAGAGCATGCTCTCCATAAAATCGGGCGTGATCACCTCGGTATCGTTGTTCAGAAGGAGCAGGTAATCGCCCTTCGCCTCCCGGGCCCCGAAGTTGTTGATCTTCGCGTAGTTGAAGCCGCCTTCGTACCGGATCGCGCGGATCCTTCCGTCGCGCTTCTGAAGCTCTTCGTACGTTTCGAAGATCTCCTCCGTCTCGCTGTTGTTCTCGATGATCAAGATCTCAAAGTTCCGATACGTGGCCTTTTCCAGGATGGAGCCGACACAGCGGAGAAGGTCCTCTTTGTGGTCCTTATTCGGGATCAGGATCGAGACCAAAGGTGTCTCCGATAGGACCGGCTTCGTGATATAACGCCCGGAGAACGGGGACGGCAGGAGCTCGGCCGGATGCCCCTCCCGCTCGTACGCGTCCCGGATGGCGCGGGCGCCGGCGTCCACGGCGTAGGTCTTCGCCTGCATGCCGCCGGACGTGGAAGCCTCGTGGATACGCCAGTGATAGAGCACTTTGGAGATGTGGACCACCGGGGTGCCCGGCGTCCTCTCCCGGACGGCGCGCAGCGTCAGGTCGAAGTCCTGGGCGCCGTCGTATTCCTTCCGCTCGCCGCCGATCTTCCGCATCAGCTCCGTCTTCAGCATGATCAGGTGGCAGATGTAATTGTCGCTATGGAGGCGGGCCGGGTTGAAATCGGGCTTGAAATGCGGCGTCATGTGGACGCCGGTCTCATCGTCCAGCTTGTCCTCGTCGCTGTAGAGGATCTCGGCGGAAGGTTCTTTATTCAGGGCGCGGACGAACTCAAAGAGGGCGTCCGGTGTGTACAGGTCGTCCTGGTCCAAAAGCGAGACGAATTCGCCCTTCGCCATCTGAAGCGCCGCGTTCGTGTTCTCCGAGATTCCGCCGTTCACGCTGAGCGTCAGGACGCGGATCCTCGGGTCTTCTTCGGAAAGCGCCTTAAGGCGCGCGGAAGACGCACTGTCCTCCGGGCTGCCGTCCGCGAAGCAGAGCTCCCAGTTCTCATAGGTCTGTTCCCGGACTGAACGAACCATCGCCTCGAACTGGTCCGGCTTCGGTTTGTAGACCGGCACCAGGACCGAGATCAGCGGCCGCAGGGAAAAGGCCGCCTGCTCTTTCCGCTGTTTCCCGAGTTCCCTCTTTGAGGCGCGGTTCCGGAGATACCATTCGTGATAGTACATGTCCTCCGGCGGAAGGTCGCCGCATTTCCGGCGAAGCAGGAAGCCCTTCTTGTCTTTTGTCCGGAGAAACGTCAGAAACGAGTTCTGATGGCGGTAAAGCTTCCGCAGTTCGATCCGGATCTCATTTGATTTATTTTCCGATTCATACGCGTGCAGCCAGAGCGGCTCCGACGTATCGTATTTCAGCTTGATCAGAAAGCCCAGCTGCTCTTCGTCCGCCGTTTTCCAAAGGTACTGAGAGACGTCGTTCCTTGTGGTTTTTTCCGGGAAGAAAGGCACAGCCTCCCCGCTGCCGTTTAGAAGCTCCAGAACGGGCGCGGGACCGATGTTTTCCGGCGCCGCCCAGCCGCGTATCTGGACGCGGCCCTTGTCAAAATAGAGAAAATCGATGCAGTACTGCATACCGTCTCCGTTCACCCGAGATTCCGCCGGACCGTACCGGCCGGCAGATACAGATATTTATTGCCCAGAAGATAGCCCAGCCGTACGGCCGTCTTCAAAAAGACCCTTTTCAGTTTCCCGGCACCGAGCCGTCCTGCAAGGTCCGCCCGCTGAAGGAGCCAGGTCCCGGCGTCCGGCCAGATCACCGGCGTTTCGTCTCCGGGGATCCTTGCCGGATGGAGCGGCACGTTGAAGCCGTAGACCTGGATGTCGCGCTTCATGGCCATGCCGGTCCGGAAGGCTTCGCGGCGCGCGGTGCGGACAGAAGCCTTTCCCGTCACGCGGACTTCCGCCTCCGGGACATACACGGCATGGAGGCCCATGAAGAGTACCCGGGCCGCGAACAGCGTGCTGAACGGCAGGATCGTATCCGCCTCCGGAAACCCGGCCTCAAAAAAAGCCGACGCGCGGTACATCACGGCCCCGTATACCGAAAGGTAAGCGCCCGGGCCGCGGCGGTACACGGTCTTCATGTCGCGGATCTCCGGCTCCTCCGGGAAATCGGCCGCAAGGAACCCGGCACAGAGCCGGTCCGTCCCCGCATCGGGAAGAAGGCGGCCATAGGTCATGACCACCTTCCCATCCGCAAAAGGCTTCAAAAGGAGCGCCTGAAGCGCATCCGTCACCGCCGCGGCCTGCGGCACCGCCAGAACGAAGGGCTTCCCTTCTTCCAGCGCGCGCCTTAAAGCCGCGGCGTCGTTTTCGCCCGTAAGACGGGCGACGCTGACTTCGTTCATGCTTTCCTCCGGGGAAAGGTCTTACTGCTCGCTGATGGCCGCGTTCAGGGCGGAAAGCGCCGCTTTCACGTCCTCATAGGTCGCCTTGATGGCCTTGTCGTCCTTCAGGAGGATCTTTCCGTTCTCATGGCGCTGCAGCCACTCGGCGGCAAAGATCGAAAGGCGGTCCATCTCTACGGCCTCGCCGTTTAAGAGGATCTTGTTCCCGCTGACGGTGACCGTGATCTCCTCGGCTGCCAGGTCGAACGCGTCCTTCTCGGTGCTCTCCGAAGGCGTTTCCGACTCGCTCGGGGCGGATTCGGAAGGCGTGCTTTCCGTCGCGCGGTCCGGCGAAACGATCTGCTCGGCGTTCGAGCCGATGTTGTCGAAGAACTCTCCCTGGCCGGACAGGCCCATGCCGACGCCGCCGCCCATCAAAAAGACCAGGAGCGCGCCGATGGCTACGCCGGTCACGGTTCCGCCGCGCCTCTTCCCGCCTTCATTCCGCTTCACTTCATTGTTTCTCTGTGGACTCATCGATCCTCCTTCCGCCCTTTAAGGGGCTTCCTCATTCCGAGCTCTCCTGCTCCACATAATGGATGGGGAGGTTCTTCTTCGCCGCTTCCAGCCGGCATTCGCCGACGATCCTGCGGACCATCCCGTATTCTGCGTAATAGATCTTCTCGCGGTCGTACCGGAAGACGATGAAGGCCGCCATCCGGTCCGTCCGTTTGAGTTCGTCTGTGATCGCGTTTTTCAGATTGTCGTAGGCAAACTTTTCGTCATGCCATTCGTAGCGGACCCGGAGGAGCTCGTCGTCTCCCCGGATCAGCGTGAGATCGCCGTTCTCGGACGTCCGAAGCACCAAAAGGAGGCTGTTCTCCAGGACCGAGCTCTTCGCTTCCGCGACGCTCTTCGCCTGGTCCAGGCGGTCCGTGAGAAGTGCGATCTCGTCCTGAAGCGCTTTTTTCTCCGCCTCGAATTCCGCGGAAAGCCGGCCGGCTTCCGCCTTCTCCTGGTCCCGTTCCTCCACGGCGTGCTGAAGGCGCTGCTCGGCCATGGTCTGTTCCGAGACCGCGGCTTCCGCGCGCAGCTTCGACTGGGCCATGATCACGAACAGGATGATCAGGATCACGTCCAGAAGCGGCGTCAGTTCCACCAGGATCTGCCGCTTCTTCATTCGTCGTCCCCCTCCAGTTTCAGCGAAAGAAGGAGGGTCACGTTCTTGTCGTTATCCTCGATCATGGAAGCCAGGAAGCCGTCCAGGAACTTGAAGACGATGGCAAAGACCAGGCCCCAGAACGTGGAGGTCAGCGCCTCGAAGAAATTGACCTGGAGGTTCGTCATATCGGCCACCATCGGCAGCAGCGAAAGGACGGTGCCCAGGATGCCCATGAGCGGGAAGATCGCCGTGATGGTCGTAAAGAGGCCGTACCAGCGCTCGGACCGGACGCGGAGCGAGGCGAAATCGTCCTGCTTCAGGACGTCGATCACCTCGGCCAGCTTTTCCGGTTTCTTCACATGCGAGGGCGTATGGATGTCCAGATGGAACTTCCCGTACAGGGCCTCCGCCTGTTTCTTCGCCTTCAGATAGATCCAGACGTTGGCTGCCGCCAGGAGAAGGATCAGAAGGTCGTAGCCGATCAGGTTCCTGAGGACGACCCCGACGATCTCAAAGAAAGACATCGTTACCTCCTTTTGCGGGCCTTAGGGGTCCGCGGACCTTGGACCGTTATTTGTACTCGTAGCCGCTGGGCTCGCCGAACGGACGGTCCAGAAGCTCCGGATGCGCGAACAGGTACTTGACCAGGTTGAGGCTCCGGACAAAGTAGAATCCGTCGCCGATCCGCTCGTCGATGGTGGCGCCGAACTCCAGGACATCCCGCATCTCGCGCGTGCCGTCCGGCATCAGCAGCTCCTCCTTGTGGAGCGTGCCGACCGTGATCATGATGCTGTTGGTTCCGTAATTATTCAGGTGATGGTAGACCTGCGGGCCGCGGATGCTGCCCAGGTTGGACAGAAGGACCGTGCTGTAGTTGCTGTCGCCGGTCTTCAGCGACTTCGGCACCAGGCCCCAGAAATCCAGCCATCGGATCACGCGGATCACGAACATCAAAAGGATCCTGGGGATCTTCGCGAATCCGTCCACGGTAGCGTCCATGCCGCCGGTGGAATGCTCGGATTTCCGAACCTCGCGGACATCGCCGTAAATGTGATGGCTGACCGTGTCGATGGTATCGTCGTCCTTCGGGGTGACGTTCATGAAGGCTTCCTCCGCGTCGTCGGCGAAACGCCGCTTGGCCATGAAGCTCATGGTGATGTTATCCCGCTCGTAGATGCGGCGGCCCTGCACGTAGCGGTTCATCTTCGGCCGCTCGCGGATCATCTTGGCCACCGCGTACACGAAGCAGTGGAAAATGGTGGTCTTGTAATTGTCGTGCTCCAGGTTCTTTTTCTCGATGAAGCGCACGAGCTCGGTGGCGTCGATCTTATCGCTCAGGTACACTTCCGCTTCCGTGCGTTTGGGCATGATATGGAGCATGATCGTGGTCAGGCCGGAAACGTCCCGCACCCAGCGCGCGTCCTTCCGGTCCCCCCAGCGTTTTTTCGGCTTTTTGTTCTTCTCCTCTTCCATCTTTCCTTCCCCTCCGGACCTGCCTCCCGTTCTGAAAAGCCGCCCGGATCTTCCCATAATAAACCGATTTCATCATACTGAATCAAAGCGAAAAAGTCAAGAAAAGGGGCGCTTCCCTTTCGGAAAGCGCCCCGGGTCCGGTGTTCCCCGCCGGATCTCAGACCTGCCGGAATTCGGCTGAAATATTACTCTGTCGTCCACATGATCGTCTCGGCCGGCGGCGTCTCCGTTGCGCCGGTCACCGTCTGGAACTCCACGGGGCTGTCGGCGGAAGGGCCCGGACCGTCGGGTTCCTCGTAGACATATTCCACGCCGCGGCATTCCCGGATCAGCTGCGCCCGGAAGGCTTCCACAGCGTCTTTCCCAATGTAAAACGCCTTCCCGGGGCCGGCCAGAGGCGCCACCAGGTAGCCTTCCTCCGTCACCCACACGCCTAAGTTC
>JAEEGL013385987.1_pt1 | contig 14218 bp, 6 predicted proteins | sample 9134231 | NCBI WGS metagenome assembly JAEEGL01 (sample SAMN16246548, study PRJNA631951) | gut metagenome | biome: gut microbiome; feature: rumen; material: fiber-attached | host: Bos | place: Iran: Karaj | collected 2018-10 | reverse complement strand
CTGCGCCTTAACTCGCGGAGTTCTTCCGAGATCTCCTGCTCCTTTTCCTTTAGAAGCCTTTTCTGTTCGGATCTGAGTTCATTCAATATCTTAGTCTTCGACTGCTTAAGCTTTGCATTCTCCTCTTCAAGACGCTGCTTTTCAGCCTTCAGTTCTATGTTGAGCCTGTCATTTTCTTCGGCAAGGCTCTGCGCCCTCTTGGACTCTTCCTCGGCTTTTGCAAGAAGTTCTTCATAATGAAGTTCATCAGTCGTCATCCTTGCCTTGGCATTATCAAGGATATGTTTCGCAAGACCCAGCTTTCTCGAAATAACGAAAGCATTTGAAGATCCCGGTCTTCCGGTTATCAGTTTATATGTCGGAGCTAATGTCTCCGTGTCGAATTCACAGGATGCATTCATTACACCCTCTGTCGTCTCGGCATAGCCCTTGAGCTCTCTGTAGTGAGTCGTGGACATAACGACGCAATTCTTCCTGCGCAGTTCTTCTATTATCGATATTGCAAGCGCAGCACCCTCAGCAGGATCCGTGCCCGATCCCAATTCATCAAGGAGCACCAGAGATCTTCCTCTGATGTTCTTTAAGATGAAAACGATATTGGACATATGAGACGAGAATGTGGACAAGCTCTCTTCTATGCTCTGTTCATCGCCAATATCAGCGAGCACCCTGTCGAAAACGCACACTTCAGATCCGCTGTCAGCAGGTATTGCCAGTCCCGACATCGTCATGAGAACAAGCAGACCGCATGTCTTAAGCGAAACTGTCTTACCGCCTGTGTTGGGACCTGTTACGATCAGCGCATCATAGCCGTCACCGACACTGATGTCGACAGGCACAACACTGTCCTTTGGAATAAGCGGATGCCTTGCTCCCTTAAGATCTATCCTGCCCTCAGTGTTGAGTCCGGCACAGAACGAATGGTTCTCGACACCGTATTCCCCCTTAGCGAAAACATAATCCAGACGGGATGCTAATGATATGTTGTTTTCGATCAGATTACCGATCGCTACAACTTCTTTAGTGAAATTCTTAAGTATCCGCTGAATCTCGGCCTGTTCGGCGAAATTCAGTTCGGCGATCTTGTTATTGGCTTCAACGACACTCATCGGTTCGATAAAGAGAGTCTGTCCCGAAGATGAGGCTCCGTGAACGATACCGTCTATCCTTCCGTTGAAGTCTGATTTTACCGGTATACAGTATCTTCCTTCCCTGAGCGTTACGATGCTTTCCTGAAGCATATCAGCATGACTTGAGATAACACGGTCAAGCAGTGACCTTATCCCGCCGGCGATATTCTTCCGTTCGCGTCTTATAGAAGACAGTTCCTTGCTCGCCTTATCAGACACTTCATCCTGGCCCAGGATCGAAGTCTCGATCTTTTCAAGAAGGCTGTCACAGGTCTGAAGTTCATCAATATATGAGCAGATATCAGGTTCTGTCTCATCGACCATTGGAGAACCTGCGCTCCTTGCCTTAGTAAGCGACCTCCTGATCTCATCAGATGCTCTCAGAAAAGATGCAACTTCTAAAAGCTGACCGCAGGTAAGCGTTCCGTCTGCCTTTGCATAAACAAGAGACTGCCTCAGATCCCTCATGCCGCCCAAAGGGAGCATTCCGAATCTCATTATGTGATCCATAGCCTGCTTTACGCATGAGAGTTCTTTGCTCACATAATCCAAATCACAACAGGGAGCCATATCCTCACACAGCTCCCGGCCGTAAGATGTTCTGGCTTTTGCAGTAACACTGTCCCTTATCTTATTAAATTCAAGCGTTTTCAAGACACGCCCGCGGATCTTCTTCCGCTCAAGGCTTTCTTCAAAACTCAAAAACTCGTACATGTCATCTTACTTCCCAAATTCCTCAATAAGCAAGAACCTGTCAGCCAAGCCTCTTGGTGTTTTCGATAACATCGGGAGTGATGGTCTTTGTCATCTCAAGACCCTTCTCGATATCGATATCGGTTATCTCACCGTGCTGCATGCAGACAAGTCTGTTAAATCTCTTTTCAACAAGGCAGTCGATCGCCCTGATACCCATAAGGCTTGCGATCGTTCTGTCCCTTAACGTCGGCGATCCGCCTCTTTGCAGGTGACCCAGGATCGTGGGACGTGCTTCGATGCCGGTTGCCTCCTCGATCTGTTTGGCAATATCTTCCGCCTTGGCTACTCCCTCGGCAACGATTACAATATAGTGCTTCTTTCCCGTATTGCGTCCGTCGAGGATGACTCTTAAAACGTCTCTGTTAAAGTCATAAGGCACTTCAGGTATAAGGATGCTCTCGGCACCCGTAGCGATACCGACATTAAGTGCGATCCATCCGGCATGTCTTCCCATGACCTCGATAACAGAGCATCTCTCATGTGAAGAAGCCGTATCTCTTAACTTGTCGATGCACTGCATAGCGGTATTCATTGCCGTATCGTAACCGATGGTATATTCGGTGGAAGCGATATCGTTATCGATCGTACCCGGCATTCCTACAACAGGCATTCCGATCCTTGCCAAAGCCCTTGCACCCTTATAAGATCCGTCACCGCCTATTACGATCATTGCATCAAGCTCATATGCTTCCATCATCCTGGCGCCCTTGAGAACACCCTGGTCAGTCATGAATGTCTGGGATCTTGCGGTCATGAGGAATGTTCCGCCGCGCTGCAATGTCTCAGATACGCTTCTTCCGTCGAGCTGCTTTATCTCGCCTTTCCAAAGGCCGTGATAGCCTCTGGTTACACCATACATTTCAAAACCGGCATTGATGCCTGCTCTTACGACGGCTCTTATTGCCGCATTCATTCCGGGTGCGTCTCCGCCGCTCGTAAGCACGCCGACGCGCTTTATAGGTTCAACGGTATCCTTATCAACCGTGTCATAGTCCAAAGCCTTAAGGCTGCTGATCTCAGGGAGATTGCTCTCATCATAAAGAAGTCTGCCCATAAAATGCCTCCGAATAATCAAAAGAATTCATCTGCAATTATACATAAAATAAAAAAATAACCCAAGACCTGACAGTCCCGGGTTAATCACCGAACCATTCCTTATTCCGTAAGATCCTAATTTTCTTTAATCCCGAATGTCTCGGGTGTAATGATCTGAACATTATCTCTGTCCAGGTCGCTGTAGATATAAAGGACAAAATGATCAAGGTCGTATACACATGACCATTCCGTCTGAATATCATCAGAATTCTGGGAAGCCTCTGTCAGAAGGTCCAGCGCTTCATCAACAGACAGCACTCCGCCTGCATCCTCGAGTTTATCCTGCAGTGCTACAAATCTTCTTTCATCATCCCATTCATGTGTTGCTATAACGTAATTTGTAACATGATCTGTCCTTGTAACGGTCAGCTCATCATCAACCCACTCGGCGATCACACTATTACCTGTCTTGTCTGTGATAAAGAGATGGAAATCCTTGTCATACATGGAATGGACATCGTAAGACGACAGAAGAGCCAATGCTTCATCCGTGTTTGCACATCTGTCAAGGATCGCTCTTATCGTAAGAAGGTCCAGTGTATCAGGCTTACCGGTATCCTTCCGTTCCTCACGGTAATCAAGACTCAGGATCGAGATGCCCAGGCCTTGATCGTTAAAACCGTCAACGCACATAATTGCGCAGGCACCTCTGAGGACAAGCCTGCCAAAAAGGGAATCGGGTTCTGTTATTACATCATCACCTGCCATTTTCACCCATCGCAGATCGCATACGGCTATGGAAGCATAAGATCCTTCCTGGTTGGAATATACCAGCATTCCGTTCGTCTCCGGAGAATCGAAGTTACGGCCTAACAGGTGGGTTCCTTCTTCAGTTATGCAGCTGAAAGATGAGCATCCGAAATGATGGGCATCAATGCGAAGCGGGATCCCTCCAAGAAGTCTTTTGCAGGCTTCTTCGATCAGAGTATCCGAATCGCTTATCCCGGAAGAAAGAAACTCATCAAGCTTGTAATCATTTGTCACGTTACAAAGATACAGGTCCGGAGAATATCTCCTGATCGATGCCATCGTGGCGATCTCTTTTCTAAATACCAGAGATCCAAAAACAACTGCAAGAACAATAAATGCCAGGCTTCCTATTGCAAGTTTCTTCCCGCTGATCCATATTCCCAGGACAGAATACAAAAGCAATATTCCGGCCAAAACTGCTGCAACACCGGAAATATATCCGGTCAGCGCATAATCTGGTACTGCCGTTACTGTCAGCTTATAGGATGTAACATATGACTTATCTTGCTCAAAAACCTCATCAGAGATATATCCCGTCATCTGATCGATATAACCATCGATTTTTGTCACATCAGCTTCCGGATCTTCAGACAGGACCTCTTCTTTCTTAGCGATCAACCGTTCCAGTATGCTTTGATAGTATTCCCTGTATCCCAGCGCGATTGTCTCAGGCATGCCGGGATCACAGTCCGATACAGCAGCAAAGAACATCGACCGCCTTTCAAGGCTTACTTCAGATATTATCGGTACAACAGAATAACCCTGATCTGTTTCCGGCAATTCGTATGTCCAAAGATCATCGGAGATCTGAAACATCTCAGCAGAAGAAAACCTGAGATACAATTCGTCACCTGCAGAAGGAGTCTTTCCGACAAGGGCATCCTCGATATCAACGGGTCTTGAAAGACCTGCGGCTTTTGATTTGCAGTATAAAGATACTGTCAAAGCCCCCGCGATCATTACAGAAGCGATAGATATTAAAGCTATTCTGCCCTTATGCATATATCCTCCACCTGACATAACATCAATTCATATCATCCCGATCAGGGATCTTATGTCAAACATAAAATCTCTGATCCAAAGGAATATTAGCATAACCATGTATTATTCTTATATCGGTTTTGCAAATTGTGATCCGCATCAGCGGAAAAGGGATGTTAATACACTCCCCACATACTCTTCGCCGCCCCACTCGACAACGGTAAATCCTTCTCTTTCAGAAGGATTGATCGACGTCAGATCCTGTGGCTCCATATCCACATAAGAGTTTGAAGGATACCACAGCATGTTAACACGAATGACAGTATCCGGTTCAGGAGTAATATCCATTGACACTGCACTTTCATATGAATCTGTTTGGAATGTTATAATATTGTATTCACTGCTTTCCAGTTCAGGCAGCCAAAACATAATAAATGAATCTCTCTCAACCTCAGAAAGACCAAGTTGTTTCAGAGACCGCTCAAGGAACAAGGCTGTATCTTCACCCTTAACACAGAATCCTTTACTAAGATCAGGTCTGATCACTATATCCCCTTCCCAGAACAGGAATGAATACTCTTTCCCGGATAAATCAGTAAGTGTTCCGTCAGGTGAAGCGATCACATTCCAGCCTGATTTCTCATCGTAAAGCGGACAGGTCGTATTTAGTTCTCCGTTTAGTGATAATCTGACGTTTATTACCGTCTCGTCCTGCGGATAAAGATAGATTACCGGCGCTTTAGCTTTTGAAGCATAATAATGAAGGAACAGCGCTGCAAATATGCTGAGGACAATATGAATTATCAGGACAACCACATCAGCAATAGACCTGTCTCCAATAGAGTAATTAATCGCAAAGAATATCCAAAAAGCTATCAATGCCGCGACAAGACCAATTACAACAGCCCTAAAATCATATTTAATTTTCTCTTTTTCCACGCTTTTCTCTGCCGCAGCGATTTCTTCTGCAAATGCGATCAAGTCCGGATTGCTTTGTGCTTCAGATAATTTGATCTTTCCTTTTGAAACCATTACCCATCCATCAGCATAGAGTGTCAATCTTCCGGATGAATCAATGTATTGCACTTTAAAAACCGTTCCTGCAGGATACACAGTACCATCGCATCCTTTGATATCATGATCGAATACCGCTGTATGCACACCATGAGTCAAAAGCGGAGTAGTTATTCTGCCTGCCCTGTTAAGCGCCATTTCAAATGAAATAACAACCGCTGCAACTATAACTGCTTCGATCAGACAAAAGATGATTATTCTCTTCTTGATGACTATGTTTTTCATTCTATTTTTTCCAAAACAATGTTTCTATAATATAGCCAATGCACTTATCAATATTATTGAATTCCATCAGGCACTTGAATCTCAAACGCACTATGACTATTTGCATAACACTAGGAGTTTTGCATTGATGAAGCAATTATTCTCAAAAATACCAAGACCAGTATAACTGTCACAATAATTTGCATAATCCTTATTTAATCCTACTCGCTAAATAAACAGTTATCAAACCCAAGCAAATCATAGAACCGCATAGAACAGTAATTACTACTCTATGATTCTTTGTCTTTCGCAATACAACATGTGAAACAAAAAATATAATAAGGGCGCTCACAAAGCATTTAATTATATTTAGCACTGGCAAATGCTCCGATTCTTTCCAAATCTGAGCAATGTTTGTTTCAGATTCCGGCAAAACTCTGTTGGTGGTCAAAACTATCGTGCCTTCATATCTTCCACTAACAACAATTGATGATTCATTAGGAATAATACCAAAAACAGGTTGTGGAGTCTCCAATATTTCAAACTCCGGTTCTCTACCATCACATATGTCAATAAACAGTTTATCTATTTCTGTTTCTGAAAGTAAATATGTACCCTCAACAAATGTGTCACGCAATTCTGTCTTATTCAAAACGACAAAAGCTTGATAGTCATTGGATAATTCCACGTTGCCATTTCTTCTTCCGACAATGCGAACATCATTTACTATTTTCCATGTCAAATCGCAGTTGTTTGTATCACTAATACCATTCACTCCAATTAAATGCTCCGATAAGCGCACCTGAACATTGGGATTCCGTTTATTCCATTCAATTTCTGGTGCTACAAAAGCGTAATAAACCAATATAGACCAAACTACAGCAAATACCAATGGAAGAATATAATCAGCAATCTTATGGTTTCTAGTATTCATATTAGTACTCCAACGGAGAAAAACAATTAAACGGTTTGAATCTGATTTTGTATTTCGGTGTATTATCTTCCTTATACCATACAACATAACAACCATCAAATGAAATGTTATATCCAAATCCTAAAAAAAGAGATGTACCTGTCCATGCATACACTTTATCTATTTCTGGCTTAAGCGCAAATAAACTAGCTATACAGGGTGTATTTCCAAATTGTTCAGAAAAATAATAAGATACTGCACCACCACAATAACAAGCTTGAATATCAAGTATATTGATATTGCAGGCGGGTTGAATAGAATATTGCACATCATTTAAAGATAAGGAGCCATAGTCTTCTTCAACAAATTGTATTATATCCGATCTTCCGTGCGCAATTATAACCAGCTTATTTACTTCAGAATATTTCTCTTCGTTGACTATTTTTTCGGCTTCTAAATCACAAGTGAAAAGGGAAAAAGATGCAATTGCCATATTCTCTGGAGTGCTTTCTATATTAAAACCAACTGAATTGAATTTACTGTAATACTCTGAACCTTCATATATCTCTAAAACAACAACTTTTTCATCAAGTGCTTTAAATGCATTAAGATATGGTTGTAGCATACAAGACAATGCATCCTTGCCTTCCTCGTCTTTTCCAATCATTATATAATTTATAGGCTCATTCTCATCATTAATAGTCGCATCGTCCTTATCACTTGCCGTGTCAGGATCAGAACTGAACATTGTAGGATTTGATTTCATATTGAAATATGCAAATTCAAATTCTCTGTAACCGTATCCCGCATACCATTCGTGTATATAACGGTAAAAATCCGTTCTGTCAAATATTACTCTGGAAAGACTCAATATGCCCATTTCATCTCCATCCAAAAGCCCATCTTTGTCTGTGTCAGGATCATAAGGGTCGGTGTAAATCACATTACCCGTTTGTATGAGCATACCGTTTGTCTCAAAAACATCAGGAAGACCATCAGAATCGCTGTCCTGCAATCTGCGCATCTTTGACTTGTAGCCTGAAAGAGAACTCGAACTGCCTAATGCAGTCGTATCCCTGGTCATAGCCATGTTATCACCCCAAGTGTTGACCCATATACTCTCATCAATCAGCATATATTTTGAGAAATGCGTAGTGTTGATGCTGATAGTATTGCTTGATCGGTTTATCTCATAATCGTTAAGGACAACATAATCTAAGTTATCCTCATCGAACCACATTATTCTGAGATAGTTCTCGTTTAAATCATTAGTGTACTTAAATGTTATAGTCATTGAATCGAACTCACCTGTTGATTCAATATTTACAGGATCTCCGACAAGAGCTGTTATAGAAGATGTCAAAAGATCCTTGTTATAGATATCTTTTATCTTCGTATTCTCGCAAATGGCTCCACTTATATACCCGCTAACAGTTACCTTGGTAACACCAGTCAGCCCAGAACTGCCTGAAGGCTCATACTCCAATGTCTGATAGCGCTTAACATTACTATCAGGCAAAGAGGGATTACTGCCTAAATGTATCTCATTGTAATCACTGATACCATCGTCATCCGTATCGTATTTGGTTGGATCAGTTCCATAAAGATTATATTCTTCACCATCATTAAGACCGTCAATGTCTGTATCCTTCACCTGAGGATTTGTTCCAAGATCTGATTCCCGTGCATTGGTTAATCCATCCATATCAGCATCTTTATTACCGTTGTCATCAGGCGTAAGAGGATCTGTCTCAAGAATAATCTCATAGAAATCGTTAACGCCATCATCGTCCGTATCCTTATCGAACTTATCAGTACCATAGTAATCTTCTATGTCATCAGGTAATCCATCCTCATCAGAATCCGTTTCGTAATCTATATCGTCAGGAAAAGCTGTAGGCACTGCCGTTGGCGTCGCTGTAATGGTATCAGTGGGAGTAACCGTAATTACCGGTATAGGCGTATCTGTTACAGCAGGGGTTACTGTTACTGTGACTGTAGGAGCAGCAGTAGTTGTTGATGTTGGTGTTGATGTTGGTGTTGCTGTAGGAGCAGCTGTTACTATCGATGTAGGTACAGGTGTATCAGTAACAGCAGGGGTTGCAGTAACCGTAGGCGTTGTTGTCGGAACTGACGTAACAACCACTGTAGGTGTAGCTGTCGGGGTGTTCGAAGGAATACCTGTCGGAACAGAAGTTGGTGTGATAGTTATAGTTGGAGTAACTATGATATTGCCATTGAAGTCTGCTTCCAATACATCAGCTATGCCGTTGTTATCTTTATCGTCGTTGAGACTTAATGCGAATGTTCTGGAATATACACAAAAATCAGTCAGTTCCAACAGAACAGACGGATCATTTGCTCCGCCCTGAAGTTCTATTCTGTAAGATTGTCCTGCATTGATATTCTGGGTATTTCCATCATTCGTAACTGTATAAGTACCATAAGAATTAGCTGATAATAATGCTGCATCCGTCTTAGTAATTGGTCTGTTAGAATTAAAAGTAATCGTCCAGTCGCGTATCCGCTTGGATGAATTGTTCGTTATGATAAGTGCACCGCTGTAACCTGTTGTCCAGTTAGAATATTCTTGAAAACTAAAGGAAAGATCTGAGCTTGAGACAGAAATCGTTTTTGTATTCAAAAGATAGAATGAAGGCATTTCAGTAATATCGCTTCCGTCACTAGATGCTGCAGTAAAGCCGACAGTTACGGATTGCCCCGGGCATATATCCTGATTCCAATCGTTATTGCCAATGGTATAGAGATCATTTTTATGTTCAAGGATGTAGCAATTGTAAGGGTTTTCGATGTTATAGCTAAAATCGAACGTGAAGTACCAATCGTGGATAGTCTCGTTGCCGGTATTGGTAAATGTAATCTCAAGATTAGCATGACCTGACCACCGAGCAGTCGTTTGGATATCTGCCGTGAATGAATAGTCTTCGACACTCCTGAAAGAGCACGTCGATGTAGGGTTTTCGTTCTCAAAGTTAATTGTATTATCAGCTCGGACAACTTCACATAGTTGAGGCGGGAATATATTTAAAACAATACCTGCACACAATAAACAAATAAAACTCTTAAGAAATCTGCAATTATTCACTATTTGTTTTCTCCCCATAATCAATCTGTTTTTCATCAGTATATTGCTGAAACCACAACAAAAAGAATTGTCCTAAACCCAAATCCCATCAATTAATTGAGATGTTATGATTCACTTTATTAATTAATACCAAATTTCACGGTTTTTCAAGTTGTTTTATTCGAGTTCGATAGAATCCAGGACTTCCGTGATATTGTCGTGGAATACGAGATGCGCATTTCTGTCTGCAAAAGTCTTATCCCTGTTGATGATTATCAGATAAGGACCGCTGAAATCATAAGCAAGTGATGCAGCAGGCTGAACTGCCAGAGAGGTGCCTCCGATTATCAGGCAGTCTGCCCTGAACACCAGTCTCTTTGATTCAATCCAGGCAGTTTGAGGAAGTCCCTCACCATAGAGAGTAACATCAGGTCTTACCATGCCGCCGCACTTGGGACATTTAGGGATAGGACCTTCAGACTTAAAAATGAAATCATAGGGATATTTCTCATGGCACTTCATACAGTAATTACGGTATGTAGTGCCGTGTACTTCCTGCACGTTTTTGCTTCCGGCTCTCTGATGAAGGCCGTCTATATTCTGTGTAATTATGCCGTCGAGTTTTCCGGCTTTTTCCATCTCTGCAAGCTTATAGTGAGCTCGGTTTGGCTCTATGCCCGCAGTATCCAGTTTTTGCCTGTAGAACTCAAAGAAAACATCGGGATGGTCTTCAAGGCAATCGATGCTTAAGAGATATTCGGGACTGTACCTGTCGAACTTTACATCGTGCTGATTGTAAAGACCGTCTTTGCTTCTGAAATCAGGGATACCGCTTTCCGTTGATACGCCGGCACCTCCGAAGAAGACAATGTGCTTGCTTACTTTTATAACCCGGTTAAGTTCAGCTACGTCTTTCTCGTTCATAGGTAATCCTCCTTTATATCATCTCGATATTGTCTTCACCTACTAATTCAGCCAGTTTTGCAAAGACAGCCTCATCAGGCTGTATCCTGCAGATATCATCCAATCTTATTATGCTCTTATCAGATTCGAAAACAACTTCCACGGGAATATTGCCGTGAAAATATGCAAGGAAATTCAGAAGTCTGTTAAATCCTTTCGAATCAGGCTTGCCGTGATAATGTATTCTCAATATCTGTTCCCTGTTCTCCATATCAGTAATAGTTTGTGTCTGTGTTTGTGTCTTCGGCTTATTCTCAGACACTACACGGGCTTGAGGAACTTCAGGAGATCTTGAGATCTGAGCGCCGTCCCTTTCTCTTAATGCAGTCTGATATCCCCTGTCATTTCTTATACTGCTCAAGAGTGCCGGATCATCTGACAGTTCAAAACAACTGTCGGCAAACATCGAGAGTTCTCCGCCTTCCCGCATCTGTCTTCTTCCGACAAACAGATAAGGCTTGTTCTTTTCGATCATGCGGTTATATGTGTCGAAGTTCTTTCCGAAGAGGAGCACTTCAAAAACACCGCTCAGATCTTCACAGGTTATCGTGCTCATCATGGTCTTTTTCTTCGTGTAGCCGGTCTTCTTATCGGTAACCATTCCGCACATCGCAACCTGCTTGTTATCGTCCAGAGCATCGCTTCCGGAAAGCGATAAGATATCCGCTGCTTCAGACATATCAAAGGTTGCTATCTCGGAAATAAGAGAAGTATATGAAGCAAGCGGATTGCCCGAAAGATAGATACCCACCATCTCCTTCTCATATCCGAGTTTTTGCGCGTCAGGGTATTCCGGAATATCGGGAATATAGATCGAAGCAACAGAACTTCCCGCATCACCGAAATCAAAGAGCGATAACTGACCTTCGATATTGCGGCTCTCCTCATGTGCAAGTTTCTCTAGTTCAGTCTGAACGCAGGCAGTCATCTGTGCTCTCGTAAGGCCGAATGAATCCATGCACGAAGCCAGGATAAGAGCCTCAGCCACAGGCTTCTTAACGCCTATCTTTGCTGCCCTTACGACAAAGTCTTCGAATGATTTATAATCCCCGTTTTTCTCTCTGTCTCTTAATATGTCAAGAACTGCTCCCTCACCGACGTTCTTGATAACCGTAAGGCCTATCCTTATCCTGCGGTCACCTTCCGTCGTAAAGCGCTCACGGCTCCTGTTGATATCAGGAGGCAGAACTTCAATACCCATCGCGGAACAGCATGAGATATAGTATGAAGCTTTTCCGAGATCGTTTCTGAAGGAATTAAGAGTGGCAGCCATAAATTCCGTCGGATAGTAATATTTGAAATATGCAGTCCAGTAACCTACGACCGCATAACATGCCGCATGCGATTTATTAAAAGCGTAGCCTGCAAAACCCGATACATCATCAAAGATCTTGGCAGCTACATTCTCCGGCACGCCTCTCTTGATGCAGCCGTCGATCTGACGTCCCTTGTCATCAGTTCCGCCGTACATGAAGAGATTTCTGTAGTTCTCCATTATCGACTTCTTCTTTTTGCTCATGGCACGTCTGATATTATCGGACTGGCCCATGGAGAAGCCGGCAAGATCTCTTACTATCTGCATTACCTGCTCCTGATAGATCGCACAGCCGTATGTGACATTGAGGATAGGTTCAAGCAAAGGATGGTCGTAAGTGATATGTGAAGGATTCTTTTTGCAGTCAACATATTTAGGGATCTGATCCATAGGACCGGGTCTGTATAAAGAGATTCCTGCGATGATGTCTTCCAGGCTGCCGGGTTCAAGCTGCTTCATAAATGAAGTCATGCCGCGGCTTTCAAGCTGGAACACACCGACAGTCTCACCACGTCCTATCATCTTGAACACTTCAGGATCGTCCAAGGGTATACGGTCAAGATCGATAACTTTGCCGTAATTGTTCTTTATGAGTTCGATAACATCCTGAAGGACCGTCAGTGTCCTGAGTCCCAAAAAGTCGAACTTGAGAAGTCCTATACTCTCGACATCCGATTTAGCAAACTGGACAGCAACCGTATCATCATTTACCGCAAGCGGTGCAATGTCCGTTATGTCCTTTCCGGAAATAATTATTCCCGCTGCATGAGTCCCGGCATTGCGCGGGAGTCCTTCAACACGCATCGCCATATCGATGACTTTATGTGCTTCAGGATCGGTGTCGTAAGCTTCCTTGAATTCGGTACTGATCTCAAGAGCCTGTTTTAATGTCATGCCGACAGAAAACGGTATCATCTTGGTCAGTTTATTGCTCTGTGCAACAGGCATGTTAAGTACTCTTGCAACGTCTTTTACCGCCTGTCTTGCCGCGAGTGTACCAAAGGTGATAACGTGCGCGACTCTCGTACTGCCGTATTTTTCCGCAACGTAATCGATTGCGATCTGCCTTCTCTCGTCGTTGAAATCGACGTCAAAATCCGGCATCGATACTCTCTCGGAATTTAAGAAACGCTCAAAGACCAGACCGTACCTTATAGGATCGATATCAGTGATACCCACGGCATAAGCCACAAGAGAACCTGCACCTGAGCCTCTTCCCGGACCCACTGTGACCTCATGCGTTTTTGCATAGTTGATAAAATCCCAGACTATCAGATAGTAGTCGGTGTAGCCCATACTGTTTATTACCGAAAGCTCATACTCAGCACGCTTCATATAGTCATCAACGCTGCCTGTGGGCGGAGTTACTTCAAAGCGTTTCTTCAGTCCCTTATAGGTAAGGTCAGCTAAGTATTCCGCGTGATCCTTATATCCTTCGGGAACTTCATAGACCGGAAGATGAATGGTATCAAAATCATATTCGGCATGGCACATACCGGCAATCTTTGAAGTGTTATCGATCGCTTCGGAAAGCTCAGGGAAAAAGCGCCGCATCTCCGTCTCAGATTTAACGTAGAACTCATTACAGGACATGCGCATCCTGTTCTCGTCATCTATCCTTGCGGCGGTGGAAATGCAAAGCAGGATATCCTGGGCTTCATAGTCATCCTTCAGCAGATAGTGACAATCGTTTGTAGCTACAAGAGGAATACCTGTCTCATTCGAGAGCTTAACAAGAGCAGCATTCACCTTAGCCTGTTCGGGCGTGGTATTTGCCTGGATCTCAAGATAGTAATTGCCTCTGCCAAAAAGCTTGTCATACCAAAGGGCAGTCTGTGCAGCCTTCTCAGGTTCACCGGAGAGGATAAATGAAGACAGTTTGCCGGCTATGCATCCGGAAAGGCATATCAGACCTTCATGCCACTTCTCAAGAAGTTCCTCGTCGATCCTCG
>JAEEGL010738346.1_pt1 | contig 14218 bp, 6 predicted proteins | sample 9134231 | NCBI WGS metagenome assembly JAEEGL01 (sample SAMN16246548, study PRJNA631951) | gut metagenome | biome: gut microbiome; feature: rumen; material: fiber-attached | host: Bos | place: Iran: Karaj | collected 2018-10 | reverse complement strand
GATATGGAATATAATATAAAGGTATGGCGTCAGAAGAACGCTAAAGCAAAAGGTCATTTCGAGACCTACCACGTTACGGATGTGGAGGAGGATGCATCGTTCCTTGAGATGCTGGACATAATGAACGACCAGCTTATCCGTGCAGGTAAAGAGCCCGTCGCATTCGATCACGACTGCCGCGAAGGTATCTGCGGTGCCTGTTCCTTATATATAGACGGCCGCGCGCACGGACCGGACGACCAGGTTACCACATGTCAGCTCTTCATGCGTCACTTCAAACCCGGTGCTACAATTACCGTGGAGCCCTGGCGCAGCGGTGCTTTCCCTGTGATTAAGGATCTGGTTGTGGACCGCACTGCATTTGACAAGATTCTGCAGGCAGGAGGTTTCATCACCGTCCGTGCAGGATCGGCCCAGGATGCCAACAATATCCTCATTTCACATGACAATGCGGAACTGTCCATGGATGCTGCCGCCTGCGTTGGCTGCGGAGCATGCGTTGCAACCTGTAAGAACGGTTCTGCAATGCTGTTTGTTGCAGCACGTGTAAGTTCGCTGGCTCTGCTTCCTCAGGGCAAGCCGGAAGCCGCCCGCCGCGCCCGCGCAATGGTGGCCAAGATGGATGAGCTTGGATTCGGCAACTGCACCAATACCCGTGCATGCGAAATGGAGTGTCCTAAACATGTGACAATTGACCATATAGCACGCCTTAACCGGGAGTATCTGAAGGCCAGATTCAGTGAATAAAGGCCATAAAATGATATAATTAGCCCGGTTATGCCGGGCTTTTTACATTTTTTTAAAAAATTTTATAATTAAAAATCGTAAGTAAAAATATTTGAATAGTTTGAAATTATTAGTATATTTCGGACCAAACTATACTAAAAAACCTTAAAAACACCTATTAAACTTATTATACCCTATTTTTATCAGATTCAACAAATTTGCATTTTTAATTTTGTTTTAGCATTTTTGCACGGATTATCCGTTGATTTCAACGGACAATCAGTAGTGTATCTGATGCAAGGAAATAGTTTTTGTATCAATATTTATGTTTAACTAATCATTCATGCTTATGAAAAAAATTCGCGTTTTTTTCACTGTCATGGTATTAATGGCAACTTCCCTTGTGGCTTTTGCACAGGATATTACTGTGAAGGGAACTGTTAAGGATGCCTCCGGTGAACCCCTCGTGGGAGCCAATGTCGTCCTTCAGGGAAGCAATACCGTTTACACTATGACCGACCTCGATGGTGCTTTCACCTTGAAAGTTCCTTCTGACGGTAATCTTGAAGTGCAGCTCCTTGGTTACAAAAAGCAAGTAGTTGCTGTGGCAGGAAACAAGAACCTCACCATCGTCCTTGAAGACGACAGCCAGGTTCTTGATGAAACCATAGTAGTTGCCTTCGGTACCACTACACGTGAAGCATTTACCGGATCTGCAAAGGTCGTGGGAGAAGAAAAACTCTCGAAGAGCCAGGTTGCTTCTGTCACCAATGCTCTTGCAGGCGCAGTTGCCGGTGTCCAGCTCACATCTTCAAACGGTGCTCCTGGTTCATCGTCAACGATCCGTATCCGTGGATACAGCTCTATCAACGCCGGTCTGGATCCGCTTATCATTGTTGACGGTGCTCCTTACAGCGGAGATATTTCAAATATCAATGCCAACGACATCGAGACCATGACCGTTCTCAAGGATGCTGCTTCCAACGCCCTTTATGGTGCCCGTGGTGCTAACGGTGTTATTATGATCACCACCAAGAGGGCAAAAGCCGGAGAGGCTCTCATTACTTTTGACGCAAAGGTCGGTGTCAATACCAAGGCTCTGAAGAACTACGATGTCATTACGGATCCCGCAATGTATTACGAAACTCATTACAAGGCTCTGGTAAATTATTATACCAATGAGCGTAAGATGAGTGCCTCCGAGGCTTGGGCATCAGCCAATGCAAACATTGGTTCCGAGCAGGGTAACGGCGGTCTTGGTTACATTGTATATACCGTTCCGGAAGGACAGGCTTTCATTGGTAAGAATGGAAAAATCAACCCCAACGCCACTCTTGGCCGTGTTGTGGGAGATTACTACATGACTCCTGACAAGTGGGAAGATTATGGTTATCGCAAGGGTATCCGTAAAGAATACAACTTCTCCGCTGCCAAGTCGTACGAGATGGGTTCCTTCTATTCCTCTCTGTCTTACCTTAACGAAGAAGGTATTACCAAGGGATCAGACCTGGAGCGTCTTACCGGTCGTCTCCGTGCAGACTATCAGGTAAAACCCTGGTTCAAACTTGCCTCCAACGTTTCCTTCACCCACGCTGTTACCAACACCCTTTCCAACAACGGTAGCAGCACTTCCACCGGTAACATCTGGGCTTTCACATCCAACATCGCCCCGATTTATCCTCTGTGGGTACGTAATGCCGACGGTACCATCTACAAAGATTCCAACGGGATCGATGTGATGGACTATGGTAACGGTATCATTGAAAGGGGTGGTTTCCCCGGATATTCCCGTCCTTTCCTTTCCGATGCAAACGCTCTCCAGCAGGTTCTCCTCAATACCGATGAGTCTGTATGGAATGCATCCACCGGAAACATGGAAGCCGACATCAACCTCCTTCCCAACCTTACCCTTATCATCAACGGCACATACCAGCTTGACGAAACCCGCTTCACTGAGGTCCTGAACCCTTACTATGGTCAGTTCCGCAGCACCGGCGGTACCGTTTACAAGTCTCACAGCCGTACTTTCAACACCAACTTCCAGCAGTTGCTCCGTTACAACCCCACTATTGGTAATAACCATATTACCATCACCCTGGGTCATGAGTATACGGACAACACATATGCAGTTCTCTCTGCTTCCAAGTCCAAGATGTTCTCTCAGAAGAACAAGGAACTTAACGGTGCAATCCAGGATGGTCAGAGCTCCGGTTCTTACTTCTCCGAGTACAACAACGAGGGTTACTTTGCAAATGCACAGTACGACCTTGCATCCAAACTGTTCCTGAGCGGATCTTTCCGTAAGGATGCATCCTCACGTTTCGGTCCTGAATATCGTTGGGGTAATTTCTGGTCAACTGGCGCTGCCTATATAATTTCCAAGGAGTCCTGGTTCAACACAGACGCAATCAAGGAACTGAAGCTTAAGGCTTCCATCGGTTCCCAGGGTAACGACAATATCGGTAGCTACCGTTATATCGACACCTTCGATATTACCAACTCCTCCGGTAGCCTGGGTACTTCCTTCCGTTCAAAGGGTACCAAGGACATCACCTGGGAAACCAACACCAACTTCAATGCCGGTGTTGAATTCAACCTGTTCAACCGCCTTACCGGTAGCGTCGAGTACTTCAAGCGTACCACTACCGATATGCTGTTCTCATTCTCAGTTGCTCCTTCACTTGGTTATTCCGCATACTGGGATAACGTTGGTGACCTTTACAACAAGGGTTGGGAAATTGACCTGAGCCTGAATCTCATCGACACCAAGGCTGTCCGCTGGGATGTCAACTTCAACGTTACCACCATCAAGAACCAGATTACCAAACTTCACCAGGACAAGAAGACCACCGATATCTGGGATCTTAACGGTAACTATTATCAGGGATATGCCTCCAACGGTGCTTTCCTTGCAGAAGGTCTTCCCATGTATACCTGGAGAGAGAAAGAGTTTGCAGGCGTAGATCCTGAAACCGGAAAGTCTCTGTGGTACATGAATGTCTATGTAAAGGATCCGGATAAGAAGGATGCAGACGGTAACCCTGTAGATAAGAAAGAGACCGATGAATTCGGAAACGAGCACAAGACTTTCGAAAGCACAACCACCACAGACGACTGGTCCAAGGCAGATTACTATGTGACCAACAAGACTGCTATCCCTGATTTCTACGGCGGTATCGGTACTTCCCTCTATGTAGGTGGATTTGACTTTGCCATCAACACTTCCTATCAGTTTGGCGGCTATCAGTATGATGCAACCTATGCCAGCTTCATGGGTACTCCTCTTACCACCAATACCGGTCAGAACTTCCACGTTGACGTTCTCAACGCATGGACGGCAGACAAGCCCAGTGAAACCATTCCTCGCTGGCAGTTTGGTGACACCTACAGTGCAGGCGGTTCTTCACGCTTCCTCACCAAGGCTACTTACTTCAACATCGAGAACATAACATTCGGTTATACTCTCCCTGCAAAGATTACCACAAAGCTTGGTATCCAGAGCCTTCGTATCTATGCAACCGCCCAGAACCTCAACTACTGGTCCATGCGTAAGGGCTTCGATCCCAGGCAGGGTTCCGGTAACACAGACACCAATGCCACCTACTATTCTCCTATGAAGACCGTTTCCGGTGGTGTAACTATCAAGTTCTAAAATGAATATGGCTATGAAAAAGATATTTAACATCTTAGTGCTTGTAGTTGTTGCTGCTGTTTCTTTTGCTTCTTGTATTAAGGAGACATTCCCCAGTGACAGCTATGCTACAGCAGATCAGATTGCTGAATCATCTTCTGCTATGGAAGCTTCCCTGAACGGTATTCCGGCTCAGATGGCCCAGGGTTATCTGGTGTATGGAGAACAGGTTCACGAGACCGATATGGCTTTCCCGCAGTTTATGATTGCCTTCACCGAGCTCCTTGGTGATATGTATCCCCTCGGTTCCAACTCCGGTTACGACTGGTATCGTAACTACAATACCTTCAATGGTAACTTTGGCGACAACAGTTATTTTGCATATCTTCCCTGGTTCACCTGCTATCAGTTCATCAAGGGTGCCAACGACATCATCGGCGCAGTTGATGTAGACGATCCGGAAACCTCCAACTTTGCAAAAGCAGCTGTGGGTATGGCCCGCGCCTGCCGCGCTTTTGACTACTATCTCCTTACCGTCATGTTCGAGCCTGTAGAGAATATCTACACCAACATCAGTGACGTAAAAGGACTCACCGTGGTGAAGGTCGATGAGAAAACCGATGCAGAGGCCTCCAAGAATAACCCTCGTATGACTCATGATGAGGTTATTGCCTTCATGATTGAGGACCTTACCGCTGCTGAAGAGCTCCTGAAGGGTTACACTCCTTCTTCCAAGCTCATGCCCAGCCTGGCAGTTGTATACGGTATCCGCGCAAAGGTTCATATGTGGGATGAGGACTATGCAAACGCTGCAAAGTATGCCCGTCTTGCAATCGATACCTTCGGTGGAGCTCCTGTTACTGCAGCCCAGTGGAACGACCTCAAGACCGGTTTCAATACTGCAAACCAGGCCTGGATGTGGTTCACCCACTATTCCGCAGAGAACATGGGTAACCTGTGCAACTTCATTGGTTGGATGTCCGGTGAGGCAGACTGGGGATATTCATCCCTTACCCGTCCCAGCATCGACAAGTCCCTGTATGACAAGATTGCCAACAACGACTTCCGTAAGTACAGCTTCCTGGATCCTCAGAAGTTCGATTTCTATCCTTATGAGACTTCCCGTGACGCCGCTTACATCAACGACGCTCCCGCATATCTTTCCCTCAAGTTCCGTTGCCTCAACGGCGACTGGGAATCTTATGAGGTTGGTGGCGCAGTGGATGTTCCCATCATGCGCGTTGAGGAAATGTACCTGATAGAGGCAGAGGCCACGGGTCTTTCCAAGAGTGTTGCAGATGGTGTAGCCCTCCTTAAAGACTTCATGACCAAGTATCGTCAGCCCGATTACAACTTCACAACTGCAGACGCAAGGGCATTCCAGATAGAGGTTCTCACCCAGGAACGTATCGAGTTCTGGGGCGAAGGCTGGGGCTTCCCCAATGCAAAGCGCATCAAACCCGATATTATCCAGAACTACGAAGGAACCAATGCTCCTGCCGACATCTTCAAGATCAACTGCAAGGGTATCAAACCCAACTGGAACTTTGTCATTCCTCTGACCGAGGTTCAGGCCAACAGGGCTCTTGTAGGTCATAACAATCCTAATCCTACGGCAACCGTTAAAGGACCTACTCCCGTCGGTGAGTTTGCCCCTGGTAATTAAAGCTGTTTGCTTTACGATTAATGATAGTAATTATGAACAAATCAGTTAAGAATATAGTTTTAACCCTGGCAGCAGCCGTGATGACACTCACGGCCTGCTTCCCGGAGGCCAATCCTGCTCCGGCTTACGAGCCCGCAGCACAGGAGAGCGGTGCACTGGTTTATTTTGTAAATGTTCCTACAGGTACAGTTAAGCTTACAAAGAGCACCCCTTCAGTGGATATTACTCTCGCAAGGGCATCTTCCGAGCTGCCCGCTCTTGATGTTGCCATTACTGCTACCGGTGATGCAACCACTTATTTCAACGTTCCTGCAAAGGCCTCTTTTGCCGCTGACAAGAAGGAAACCAAGATTACCGTCAGCGCAAAGGACGTGAACGCCATGCCCATGAACGAGTATTACGACCTGTCTCTCTCCGTAACCGACGAGTCCCTTACTTCGCTCTATGGTTCCAACGGATTCTCTTTCAAGCTTGGTATCGAACTGCCTTGGATCAGGTTCTCCGACGGTCTCCTTATTGAGGCATGGTGGGGTGAGGAAGAGCCCGGAAAGGAAATGTATTATCAGCAGATCTCCGATAACCTCCGCTATTGCAAGATTGACAATTGCTGGGGCGCCAACAGTGGACCTACCTATCCGGTTCAGCCTTATGTCTGGTACTGGAACACTGAGACCAACTATTGCTACGTTCCTGCTCAGTATATGGGTTATTCAACCTCCAGCGGAGATACTTATATCTCTGACGAGGCCGCTTTCTATAACCTGTACTGGAACAAGCAGCAACCCGGAAAGAACGGATCCGGTCTTGAACAGGGTACTGACGAATGGTTCGCCTTCCACGACGCCCGCAGGGCGGCATGGGCTCCCGACGGAGATCCGTTCCCTTACTATGACGGAGCAGGCCGCTTCTATCTTGCCGACTGGGGCTATTACATGGTAGACGGTGCCCCTACCGGCAGCGGCTTTCAGTTTGGTGGCGATCAGGATATCTTTGTTTGCTCATTCGCTGTAGACTATGAAGTAGCCATCAGCTATGAAGGTCTCCTTACAGATAAGGACGGCAACGAACTTGTAATGGGTAATCTTGAGATCATTGGCGGTGATGTAACCGACGTCAACATTGTTATTGTTCCCGGCAAGGATGCCCTTGAGGATGTAGAAGACGCTCTTGAGAATGCAGAGACAGAGGTTCCTAATAGCGCTATGGTAGTATCTGAGGCTGGTTCCTTCAAACTTCCTATGATTGAAGATGCAGAGGACGGCTTCTATACTCTTGCCGCAGTTCCCGTAAACGGGGATGGTGAGTTAGAGTGGGATTACCTTGTCTATGAGAGCTTTGCCTATGGCAGTGTAGATCCTCTTCTCATGGATTATTCAGGAGATGACATCATTGCTGGTGTCTCGAAGGAAAAACTCCTTGGAACCCAGTGGATTGCCTTCGCGGGCGATTCTCCTGCAGACAGGGCCGCCTGCACATATGTTACCTTTGCAGAAGCAGAGGATAACGCAGCCGGTGACGACCTCATTACCTGCTCGGGACTTGCCAACGTGCCCGCCACAGCCTTTGATGATACATTTACGATGGAGTATTACAATGGCGTCGTTTATGTACTTGGCGGCCAGGCTATTGCAGAGTATAATGGTTATACGGTGTATGCTGCAGCCTATGACGTTTCTACAGGTTCTCTTGGTGGACAGTACTCTTCATATGCTGCATATGTAGCAGATGGCATCATGGCGTTCGTCACCAATTCTAAAAATGGTAATTTCAATAGCTTTGGATTCTTTGCCGTACAGGATAATTCAATTGCAGGTGCATTCAGAACCCGTAATTACGTCCTGCTTGTGGATCCCGCTATCCTGGAAGAACCTTCCGGCGTTCCTGCAAAGGCAGCAAAGGTCAAACTTAACAAGCTTGGCATAAATGCAGACAACGTTATTGAATCTGTCCGTAATTATTCTGTAAAGAATATGGAACTCAAGGAATTTGCAGATAACAAATAATCTGTTTCCCTTGGAATAATTTTGGGCGGCCCTTCAAGGGGTCGCCCAATTTTATTAGTTGATGTCGAATAGAGTAACGGACCTTACCGGCGTGCCGTCCTCAGATATTCCCTGAATGGAAACGGCAAATGTTCCGGTGTATGAAGGGGCGGTCAGCTGTATTCCTATGGACTGTCCCGCACCGGCCTCTAGGATAGGGTGCCAGTAAAGGAGCTGACGGTAGTCATCTCCGCCCTGGGAGTGGAACCTACCGGTGTAGGCAACAGGAAAAGAAACACCCTTGAAGTCTGTTACGCGCACGCTTTGCGGGAAATTGATGGCTGTAACGTAGCTCTTTCCGGTAATGAAGTTGATTGCGCCGTCAAAAGATACCGTTCCTATTGCAAAGCTTTGCAAATACAGGTCTACGTCCTCTATGAGCATGGCGTCCATTTTTTCGATGAGGGAATAGTCGGAAATTACAACCCCGTCAAGCATGACCATGATATTCTCTTTCTCAATCTTTTTGGAGCCGGAGGCATCGTTTGCCGTAAGCGTGAGGATGTGTTTTCCGCGTTTTTCCCTTACTCTTACCTCACGGAGGATTTCCACAACAAGCTCTTCCATTGTGGGGAAGCGATTGAAGTCGTCAAGGTGATAGCTTTTCTTCTCTATTGAGCCGATAAGCCCGTCCTGACGGCGGGGAAGGAAAGAGACAAGAGTATCGACCTGAATGGCTGAGCCGAAGGCGGCTTTCCTGTTTACAAGCGACGAGAACAGGGTTTTAGAGATGGGCAGGGACGGAATTTCTCCGGGGGACGGGTAGATGAAATTATCGGCAAGGGCTATATGGCCTTTGTAGCCGGAAGTTGTGTTTAGCTCGCATACAAGTTCCCGGTCACCGAATATATTGTTTGTATAGAATGCAATACGTCCGTTGTCATGGACCTTTCCCACGTATACGTCGGAAGGAGAACCTGCTGCAGAAAGCGTGGCTATGGAAACGCCATCAATAATGTCAAGAGCCTCTTTTTCAAGCCCTTCCACAACTGCGTAAATAATTTCACCCTCGTATTCGGGAGTTCTTTGTTTTGAGTATACCGGGGCAGGGATTCCCTTTACGGATTCAAGGAATGTGTCTATTCCGTTATTTACCGGAGGAACTATATCGTCCAGGTGGAAAACCGATACGGACAGGGATGCAGCCGGCCCGGGATTGTTGATAAGGAGAGAGAGGTTTCCGCCCCTGGAGTTTACCGTCGCAGTTATTACTCCGGCGGTTGAGGCTTCCTGGCGGGGAAGGTCCCCGTAGATGTCCTCGGAGAGGATACTCACTCCGTCTTTAACCCTGGCGGGCGAAGTGGTATTGAATACCGACAGCAGTTTTGACCCGCAGAAGCGGCCGTCGCCCTCCTCGTTTATGTTAAGGGCGGTGTATGCTACCAACCGGTAATTGCCGGTTGGAGCCGATGACGGAATCCTGAACCTGCCGGCTCCACGGCCCTCCATGAGCCCCGCTTTTGCTGTTACAACCGTTCCGTCATCAGAGATGAGTTCCAGATAGGCTACGGCGCTGAAATGTGAGAAAAGGCCGGTTTCCGAGTCTATGCAGAAAAGGGAAAACCAGACTTCGTCTCCAGCGATGTAGACATCGCGGTCCGTAGAGACAAAAACCCTTTCGGCCGCCGTTGCACCCGTGCATAGTGCAAGGGCCGATAATATAATGCAGACGAGTCTTTTCATGGTTAATAATCTTTAGGAAGATCAAAAGAGGGACGCTGAAGAGTGCCGCCGGCGGAGACACAGTTGAAGCAGCTCTTTGGCCCCCATCCAAAGCCGTCGGTTGTCACGGTAATGGGATAATAGCCCAAAGAGTAATAAGAGTAGTAATCTTCCGGTTCTATCACGGTCAGCCTTGGCGGTTGGCCATAGATAAGGTATTCAGACCCGATACTGGCAATATAGTACTCCATTCTGGATACACCCACATAACCAAAGACTTTCACGGAAGGGTCAGATTCACAGATTAAATTACTGGGGGCATTTGCGGGCTCGGGAGAAAACAGGGTGCTTGCCTGGCCATCGGAGTCGTTAAGCTGTTTCCAGTAACGGTACTCCTGCTCTGTAAGGTTTCTGACCTTTACAAGAATGTTGTAATTGTAATGGTTGCGATTGCTTGTACGAGGGAAGAACAGCAGGGGATAGTCCTTTGCAATGCCGCCGGTCTTGGCATAATCAATGATGGTCTGCTGACGGCCGATTATTTTCATCCAGCATTCATAGAATGTATAATCCGGATCTTCGATGCCCACAATGGCGTTCTCCTCGGGGACATAGTCGAGTATACGGACATAATCGGCATGAAACTTCCAGATGGCGTCATATTGTGCCGATGCGTAGCCAAGACCGTTTTGGGTGCCGTCCAGGGACAATTTAACAAAGACATTGGTGTCATCGGCAGAAAAGTCGACGGAGGTAATTTTTGGCGCCGGCATCGGTTTTATCCAGGAGGTCCTGTAGGTTTTTCCGTCACAAACTACGGTTAGCCTGTACGATTTTTCCGGGTCTGCGGTGCAGGTGTCAAAGACGTACGGGTAATTCTCTTTTGTTATGGAAAGGCCGCCATCGTTTTCCAGGGTAACGGTAGCTTTGATCCTTGAGGGAAGATGCGGGGAAGCGGCTTTCCCGTCATCTTTCAACGGTATCATTCGGCTCAGTTTAATGGTGGACTCTGCTCCTATAATGATGGTTCCGTCTATCACGAGAGTTTCCTGGAGGTTATCTTCCGATTCTATATCCAGCGGGTAAATGCATGCAGACAACATCAGGCATGCAAGTAAATATGCGGGAAGCCGTTTCATGTCAGAAAAGGATATTGATGTTGGCGTAGGGAATTGCGGTGGCGAAAACGGAGAGCATGTAGGATTTTACTCCGGTAGGCTCCATTACAAAGAAGGCTGAATAAGCGTTTTTTCGTCCGGTTAGATTATAGACGCCTATTGTGAATGTGGTGTGAAACAGAGCTCTTTTATAGTGCCCCGGGTCTATGTTCAGGGCCGCATCCAGGCGGAAATAGTCCGGAAGGCGATAGCTGTTCCTTTCCGAATAGGCCATATAGAAGCGGCCGCCGCTCTCATAATAACCCATGGGAATGGTTATGGGGCGTCCTGTAGAATAGTCCAGATTGGCAGAGATGCTGTATCTGTGAGACAGGGCGTAATTGCCGGAAATTTTGACTTCGTGAGGTTTGTCATGCGGTGTATTATACCAGTTTCCGGCGGCAATGGCCTCATAGCCGCGGTTTTGCATTTCCCTGAACAGGGACTTGGAGTAGGAATATGACGCCCAGCCGGTCAGCTTGCCGGTTGTCTTTTTAGCCATCAGTTCTATGCCGTAGCTCTTCCCGAAGACGGGAACCAGCTCGTCGGCAAGGTTGGGATTCATGCTCAGAATGGCGCCAGGTTTGAAATCCAGGTCGTTCCTGGTGTGCTTATAGTACAGTTCGGCAGACAGGTCTATACCGGACCCGAGGAGAGTCCAATAAGCTCCTGAAGCAATTTGCCAGCCAGTTGTGGGAGCAATGCGCGCGTCGCTCAGTTTCCATGTGTCCATGGGCGATATGGATGCGCTGTTGGAAATAAGGTGGATATTCTGCCTCATTGAGCTGAACCCCGCCTTGAAAGAGAGGTTGTTCTGCGGAGAATACCTGCCGGAAAGGCGTATTTCAGGGCCGATGTTGCCGCTCTTGTCGTTTAGGGAAACAAGGGAAGTGACGCGAATGCCACCTTCTACGGAAAGCTTTTCAGAGATAGACCAGGTGTCCTGGATATAGGCTGCGGGTTCGACGGCCGTCTCTCTTTCAAGTTCACGGACAAGTACGGTTGACTCCTCTCCCCTTGGGGAAAGCTTTCCCGGATTAAGGGAATAAAGGACAGCATCCAGGCCGAATGCCAGATTATGCTGGCCGATACTATTATAGGCCTGTGAGCGGATAAAGCCCTGCCGGATGTCTGTATAAAGATCGAAGGCTCCGCTCTGCCAGGTAGAAATCCCTGTAGTATTTGAGAAGAAATCGTATCCGGCATTGATTCTGAAGCCGTTGCCTCCGGCCACCTTATGGCGGTACAGCACAGAGGCGTTGGCGTTGGAATATGTGTATACCGAGTCTGGGCTGAAGCTGAATCTATCCTTGGCCAGGTACCCGTATACGCTAAGTGAGTTGCTGCTGTTAAAGTGGTGGGTAATGCCCAGGTTGGCATCGTAAAAATTGGCCTCGCCGCCGTGATATGCGCTGTTTTTGGGCAGTTGGTTAAGGAGCCAGTTGGAATAGCTGCTTCTTGCGGCGGCGATGAAGCTGGTCTTCTTGCCTATCGGCCCTTCTGCGTGAAGGCGGCTGGTGAGAAGGCCTATACCGGCCGAGCCTCTTAGCCGGCTCCTGTCCCCATCCTTGGTCCTGACAGACAGTACTGATGATATTCTTCCGCCGTATTCTGCCGGAATTGCACTTTTGTAAAGGTCGATATTGTCTACGATATCCGGGTTGAAGGCGGAGAAAATGCCAAACAGGTGGCTTGGATTATAGATGGTGTTTCCGTTGAAGAGAACAAGGTTCTGGTCCTGCGACCCGCCTCTTACGTTGAATCCGCCTGAGGCCTCGCCCACTGTTTTAACGCCGGGAAGGGTAAGAACCGCCTTGAGGATGTCGCCCTCGCCGAATGCCGAAGGGACCTTGTTCATCGTTTTCATCGACACCGACTGGATACCCATCGTTGTTGTCCTGTGATTAGCCATGCTCTCCGCGGAGACGATAGAAGCTTCCAGGGCCTCTATCCTGTCCGGGAGCTCCACGTTGAGGCTGCCGTCCGACAGAAGGCGGACGTGAAGGGAGATGTCCTCTTTTCCGTCGGCCCTGAAATTTATGACGTTCTCTCCGCCGGGGAGGGTTATTTTGTAGTATCCCTGACGACCGCTCCTCTCGAACGTGGAGGTGACATCGTCGAAGATAACGACACCGGACATGGGATCACTCGTCTCCATGTCCGTGATAACGCCCTCGAGAGTTACTGTCGTGTTCCCCTCTCCTTTGCCGATAACATAGATCTTGTTCCTGTAAGTGGCTTTGATGCTGGACTGGTCTGCAGGTGCGTCTTGATTGTTTTGGGTCTCGCTGTCAAAATACCCGTCCGGCAGGCCTACGCCTTTGATGCTTACCGCCCCAAGGAGCAAGTTCTCTGCTGGAGTTGTTGTTCCTGTCCACCGGGACGCCAGTTCTTCTATGTATGGTATCTCCTGGGTTTTGCTTGAAAGGGCTTTTCTGAAGGCTCTGGAACTGATTCTTTTAATCTGCCCGTCCTTTATTGTATAAAATTTTTCTTCTTTGAGGAAGTAGTTGGTGACTTTCTCCTTGTACGCAGGGTCGAAGTAACCTATTTCTTTATTATTATGGTTGAGTCCATCAGAGCGGAAAATTTTCCTTACTTGGGAGAACAGTGCGGACGTTCCGTCTTTTTCTACCTTGAAATATCCTTCCGGGGCAGAGGGGAATCCAAGTTTCCGGAGGTTTACAAAGAGTGAATTGCCTATCCTTGCGTATTGGACATGTTTGATGTCCGGGACTATTGGAGTTACGTTGCCCGAGAACCGGCACAGGAGGTCCATCTGGCAGGCGTCTATGTTCAAAAGGACTTCCTGGTACAGCTTGCCGTTGAACAATATTTCTCCTGTGGTGAATGTCTTTGACTCCCAGTAAGGATTGCCGTTATATGATGCAAAGTACTGCAGGGGCAGTCTTCCACGGTATAAGGTGGACCTGCTGCCGGCCTCTTCCTTATACGTTTTATAGAGGTCTCCGTTTTGCCCCTGTGCTTTTATATCAAAAGTTGTTGAAAGTTGACAAGCGCTTACGAGAACCGCAATTATGGTGGTTTTTAACCCTTTTTTTACGTCAATTACCATAAAAAATTGTTGAAAGGATAACGTCCGGCGTGAATTTCGGACACTATCTTGTAGAGGTCGTTCCTTAGTTTTTCTATTCCTATGCGCTCTTTGGCGGACATGAAGATGCATGGAGTTTTCTCCTCTGCGATCCAGCTGTTTTTTAGCTCTTCAAGAGTCCTGTTCACCGGCTGTTTGGGTGTAAGGGAGAACTCGTCGTACGGCTCGTAAGTGTATGCGTCCACCTTGTTGAAGATGACGTATAACGGTTTGTTGTTT
>JAEEGL010532559.1_pt1 | contig 14218 bp, 12 predicted proteins | sample 9134231 | NCBI WGS metagenome assembly JAEEGL01 (sample SAMN16246548, study PRJNA631951) | gut metagenome | biome: gut microbiome; feature: rumen; material: fiber-attached | host: Bos | place: Iran: Karaj | collected 2018-10 | reverse complement strand
CTGATACCTTATGTGACAGCGCGTTTGATAGACCGTGGCATTGTTGCCGGTGATATGGAACAGGTCTACCGTTATGGTTTGCTGATGATGGGGCTGGCACTGTTGAGCCTGTGCTTCGGTGTGTTGGCTGCACGTCAGGGAGCAAGGGCTGCCACAGGTTTCGCTTCGAATCTGCGACAGGCCATGTACCGTAACATCCAGACGTTCGCCTTTTCGAATATTGACAAGTTCTCCACGTCGGGTCTTGTGACGCGTATGACGACCGACGTGAACAATCTGCAGAGTGCTTACCAACAGATATTGCGTGTGACAGTGAGGGCTCCGTTCCGACTGCTCCTGTCTGTACTGATGTGTCTTGTGATTGACGCCCGTCTGTCACTGATATTCGCAGTGGCCATAGTGATTTTAGGCTTTTCACTGTACCATATTATATCGCGCGTGTCCTGTCTGTTTGCCCAGGTGTTTGTGCAGTACGACAATTTGAACCAGAGTGTACAGGAAAACGTGCAGGCCATCCGTGTGGTAAAGGCTTTCGTTCGTGAAGATTTTGAGAACGAAAAATTTTCACGCGCCGCTGAAGGGCTTTACCGCCTTTACGTCAAGGCCGAAGGCCTGATGGCACTCAACCATCCCGTTATGAACCTGGTGATGTACGGTTGCATCATGGCCTTGTCGTGGTGGGGAGCGCACTACATTGTGGGAGGTACGTTGACGACGGGTGAACTGGCCTCGCTGTTCACTTACGTCATGTCCATCCTCATGTCGCTCATGATGTTGTCCATGATATTCGTGATGCTCACGCAGAGCGCTGCCAGCGGACGCCGTGTGGCCGAAATCATAGACGAGGAGGCCGACATCGTAAACCCCGAAAATCCTTTGATGCAAGTCAGCGATGGTCGTTTGTCGTTCCATAACGTACGTTTTGACTATCCTGTCGTGCGAAAGAATGATGTGAAACCTTCAGACGAGAAAGTGCATCACCGCCGGTCGGCGCTGTACAATGTGACATTCGACATCCGGAGTGGTGAGACCATCGGTGTCATCGGTGGAACAGGTTCGGGCAAAAGTACATTGGTCAATCTTGTGAGCCGTCTCTATGATACGACGCAGGGAGATGTGCTTGTGGGTGGCCATAACGTGAAAGAATACGACTTGACGACACTCCGGAATGCCGTAAGCGTGGTTTTGCAGCAGAATACGCTTTTCAGCGGTACCGTACTGGACAATTTGCGTTGGGGAAAGGCAGATGCCACGCTCGATGACTGTCGCCGTGCATGCCGTCTGGCCCAGGCCGACGACTTTATCATGCAAATGGCGGAGGGTTACGAATCACGGATAGAACAGGGCGGAACCAATGTGTCGGGAGGCCAGAAACAACGCCTTTGTATAGCACGTGCGTTGTTGAAGAACCCGAAAATACTGGTGCTGGACGACTCTACTTCGGCCTGCGACACGGCTACCGACGCACATATCCAACGTGCATTCCGTGAAGAACTGCCTGGAATGACCAAAATCATTATTGCACAGCGCATTTCCAGCGTCCGTTCGTGCGACCGTATACTTGTGATGTCGGGAGGTCAGGTAACGGGCTTCGACACTCATGAAAACCTGCTCAAGAGCAATCAACTCTATCAGGAGATTTGTGCCATTCAGAACGCAGACCGAGGTGACTTCGACGCTCCGGGGAAAGGAGGTGACCGATGAGGCAGCCAAACTTTAATCCAAGGGGAGGAGAACGTGCTCAGGCCGGTTTCCAAAAAGTTGACCCTGAGAAACGGGCTATCTTGTGGCGTTTGACAAAATATGTACTTGCCAACTACAAGTTTTCCATTCTTCTCGTACTTGCCTGCATCGTTATAACGTCCGTCACAACTCTCGTCTCAACATTGTTCACGCGGACACTCATTGACGACTACGTGGTGCCGCTCACGCAGATGGACAATCCGCAATACGGGTCGCTGGCACAAGCACTCTTCAAGCTTGGTGCCGTGCTTCTCTTCGGTGTCATCTGTTCTTATGCCTACAACCGCCTGATGATTAACGTCAGCCAGGGCACCATGCTCCGGTTACGTAAACAGGTGTTTGAGCGTATGGAACGTTTGTCCCTAAGTTATTTCGACAGCCGTGCCCATGGTGACATCATGTCGGTGTATACCAACGATGTGGACTCACTGCGACAGATGATATCCACGGCACTGGCCCAGGTGTTCAGTTCCGTCATCACCATCGTGGTCACATTTGTTTCCATGGTGGCTCTGAGCGTGCCTTTGACGCTTGTTTCCATTGTTATGGCTGTTATCATGATGCTCACCACCACATGGCTCGGGGGTAAGTCGCGACGTCATTTCCGCGTGCAGCAACATAGTTTGGCGCAAGTCAACAGTTTCATCGAAGAAATGGTATCCGGACAGAAGGTAGTCAAAGTCTTTTGCCACGAACAGCGGGCTCTCCACGAGTTTGAGCAGATTAACGAGCAACTGCGACGGAGTGCTTGCGATGCAAACCGCATTGCCAACATTGTGATGCCTGTCAACGGTAACATGAGTAACTTGGCATACGTGCTTATAGCCACTGTGGGAGCAGCCATAGCCCTTCATCCGCAGTTTAGCGTCTGCAATCTCCATTTCACTCTCACGTTGGGTACACTTGTCTCATTCCTTACCCTTAACAAGAGCTTCACGCAGCCTGTCACGCACCTCAGCCAACAGCTCAATAGTGTGCTCAACGCCTCGGTAGGCGCCGAACGTGTGTTCAACCTCATGGACGCACAGCCGGAAACGGACAACGGCAACATTGAGCTGGACAATCCGCAGGGAGACGTTGATTTCCGTCATGTGAACTTCGGCTACGATCCGGCCAAACCTGTACTCCACGACGTTAACATCAACACCAACCCCGGGCAGAAGATTGCATTCGTCGGCGGAACGGGTGCCGGAAAAACTACCATTATCAACCTCATCAGCAGGTTCTACGAAATACAGTCGGGTTCCATCCTTTACGACGGCATACCCATTGAAAACATCAGCAAGTCCTCGCTGCGTCAGTCGATGAGCATTGTACCCCAGGAGACTCACCTCTTTACCGGAACCGTGCTCGACAATATCCGTTACGGACGCCTTGACGCGAGTGACGATGACTGTATCAGCGCGGCCCGTCTGACAGGTGCCGACGACTTCATCCGACGTCTTGCCGACGGATACCAGACCGTGCTCGACGGTGACGGCGGTAATCTCAGCCAAGGCGAACGTCAGCTCCTTGCCATTGCACGTGCTGCCGTGGCCGACCCGCCTGTGCTTGTTCTTGACGAGGCTACCTCGTCGGTTGACACACATACCGAGCAACTGGTGCAACGTGGTATGAACCATCTCATGCAAGGGCGCACCACATTCGTCATAGCCCACCGCCTAAGTACCGTACGCGACGCTGACCAAATCATTGTGCTCGAACGTGGACGAATCATAGAAAACGGCACGCACGACCAGCTCCTCGCCATGAAGGGCAAATATTGGCAACTCTACCAAGGCAACGAAATCTAAAACCGTCATCCGATGAACGATACCAATAACGACAAACACTGGGACATACTCCACAGCGAGTATCTCCACCGCCGTCCTTGGCTTACCGTGCGGCAAGATACCGTACGTCTGCCCAACGGCACCGTAAACCCCGAATTCTACATCCTCGAATACCCCGAGTGGATCAACGTCATCGCTCTGACGGAAGACGAGCACTTCGTGCTCATACGCCAATACCGCCATGGACTTCGCAAAACACTCATTGAACTCGTTGCAGGCGTCGTCGACCCCACCGACTCCAGTCCGCTCGAAGCTGCACGGCGTGAACTCTTCGAAGAAACCGGTTACGGCGACGGGCAGTGGGAGCCCTTTCTTACCGTAGCGCCCAACGCCAGTGCCATGACCAACCTGTCGCACACCTTCCTCGCACGTGGCGTAAGGGAAATCTCGACACAGCACCTCGAAAGCACCGAAGACATCGACGTCATCCTGCTTACACGCGACGAAGTCTATCGCCGGCTCCGCGAAGGTCAGTTCATACAGGGGCTCATGGCCGCTCCGCTCTGGAAATACTTTTGTGAAAATCGCTAGGATGGCTGATAGAAGAAACAAGTCCGACTTCAAATTTTAGAAGTCGGACTTGTAATTTTTGAAGTCCGACATGTGAATGACAAAGTCGGACCTGTATTTTCGAACCGTTGTTTCACTCCACCACAGGCTGGTAATGACTGGGCACATGGGCCGAGAGAATGCGCCATGAAGGGGGATAAAGGTTGTTGGCCCGCGACTGCAGGTTGTTCACAAAGCCCAAAGGACGGCCCATGAAGGTGACGAGTACAATGCCACGGGGCGTGGAGGACGGCAGGACCAGAGTTTCGCGACGCAGGTATCGGATGGCTTCTGTGTAAGTGAGTTCTGCGACGGGGAATGCCCCCTTTTTCAAGAGATTGGAAAGGGCCAGAGCAGTCACAGGACGTACTTTGCCTTTACTTGTTTCGGCTACGGGGACTCCGGCTGAAACTAAGTGTACATGACCCGCGAGCCACGAAACGAAGGATGCGTATTGTGACGGAAGGGCATGGACCACGCCGTCCATTTCCCAGGAACAGTAGTCCCCGTCGGCAATCCACGGTCTGATTTGAGAATTGAGAGCGGAGAATTGGACGTTTTTCCTTTTTCTTGTCTCAGGTCTGGGACTACGGGCGTCACCCGTTTTTCTCAACAGGGCGAGGAAGAAACCTTCGCCGTCCACGCGGTGGGGCATGAAACGGTACACGGGAACCCGAATGCCGGGAGACAGGCTGCCGCAGATGCCCCATGCCTCATCCACAGGCAAAGGCAGGACTTCGGCTCCCAACTCACGGCAGAAGTGCATCACGTTTTCCTCGTTCTCTTCCACATTGTAGGTGCAGGTACAATAGATTAAAAATCCTCCGGGACGCAGGGCGTTCCACACGTCACCGACGATGCGTCGCTGCAACTTTGAGCATTGTTCTACCAATGTTGGGGACCATTGCCGTGCAGCTTCGTCTTCCTTGCGCATCATTCCCTCACCGGAACACGGGGCATCAACAAGAATCAAATCGAAAGCCGACGTCATCTGACCGAAGTCTTTTCCCTGAGCACTGGTAACCGCCATACCGGGATGGCCCCACTTCATAACATTCTCAAGAAGCACTTGCAGACGTCCTGACACCGGTTCGTTGGCAACCAGAAGGGCGTCGTCGGGAAGCAGGCTGCGCATCAACGTGGTCTTACCCCCGGGAGCGGCACACAGGTCAAGCACCGTGAGAGGCATGGCTGGAGACAGTAACGGCAGGGCCTGTCTTACCGCCACCTCAACGAAGAGTGTCGACGGCTCTTGTACGTAATAGCATCCGGCATGAAAGAGCGGGTCGAACGTAAACGCCGGACGGTCCGTCAGAATGCGGCCTAAAGATGACCAGGGAACCGTCTGCCCTTCGACAACTTTGACTTTTCTCTTGGCCATATTGGGACGCACGGCCACACAAGGGTCATGAGTCAGGGCATTCAGCAGGGCTTCGGCTTCATCTCCGAGCAAGGCCTGCATCATCTCGCTGAAACTAGCGTATTCTTTCAAGAGTCACAAAAGAGTAAGGGCGTTCGTTGTCGGCATCTGCGGGAAAACTCTCACGCAAGGTCTCATGCCAGTCCTTCTTGTCATACTCGGGAAAATACGTGTCCGCCTTTTCCGGCACGTCGTCCACTTCTGTAAGATACAGACGGTTTGCCAAAGGCAACGCTTCGTTATAGACGCTGCTCCCGCCGATGACAAAAACTTCCTCATCAGCCTCGCAGTGTTTCAGGGCCGTTTCCATGGAGGCGAAAACCTCTGTACCCTCAAACTTCTTGCGGCTGCGCGTCAGCACCACGTTGCGACGATTGGGTAATGCCCCCTTAGGCAACGATTCAAACGTTTTCCGCCCCATCAAGACTGTATGGCCCGTAGTCAAAGCCTTGAAACGTTTCATGTCGGCCCGCAAACGGTAGAGTAACCGGTTCTCGTAACCGATGGCACCGTTTTTGGCCACGGCCACAATAATTGAAATCCTTGGCATAGCGTTCTATTTCTGAAGTTAAACCGACACTTTACCCGCAATGTGGGGCCAGGGGTCGTAGTTCTCCAATGTAAAGTCTTCGTAGTTGAAATCAAAGATGCTCTTCACTTCGGGATTGAGTTTCATAATGGGCAGTGGGCGTGGTTCACGTGTGAGTTGCAGTTTCACTTGTTCGAAGTGGTTCGTATAGATGTGCGTGTCGCCTGTAGTATGGATGAATTCACCGGGTTTCAGTCCTGTGACCTGTGCCATCATCAGCAACAACAGGGCATACGATGCAATGTTGAACGGAACGCCCAGGAACGTGTCTGCACTACGCTGGTACATCTGCAGGCTTAAGCGCCCATCAGCCACGTAGAACTGGAAGAACATGTGGCACGGAGGCAAGTTCATATTTTCCAAGTCACCTACGTTCCACGCATTCACAATGATGCGCCGCGAGTCGGGCGTCGTTTTTATCATCTCCACGGCTTCGCTTATCTGGTCAATGGTTCCACCTTTGTAGTCGGGCCAACTACGCCATTGGTAACCGTAGATGTGTCCCAGATTGCCGTCCGCATCTGCCCATTCGTTCCAGATACGTACGCCACGCTCCTGCAACCATTGGGCATTGGTGTCACCACGCAGGAACCAGAGCAGTTCATAAATGATGGATTTCAGATGAAGTTTTTTTGTCGTGAGCAGAGGAAAACCGTCACTCAAATCAAAGCGCATCTGGTGCCCAAAGATACTGCGTGTGCCTGTTCCAGTACGGTCTTTCTTGTCCACACCTTCCGACATGATGCGCCGGCAAAGGTCAAGATATTGTTTCATTGCGGTTCTGTCTATACAGTGTACAAAGGTACGAAAATTATTTTTTATTCAGAAGCAAACGGACTGCGGAAACGTGCGGTAATGTCTTCCATACCGTTCTTCGTGACGCGATAGAGCCGTTGGTTAGTGCTGGGATCTTTCAGCGTACCCCGACTTGCTATCCATGGTCCCAGTTTGATATAGTCTACACAGTGTATGTCAAAACCATCGGGTAGTGTTTCCTTTCCGCTGTACCATGCTATCTTCAGTGTGGAAAAAGTTTGCCTCAGCCAATGGGCCAGATGCTGTATCTCGTCCGGGTCTTGGTCGCCCCCCATGAGTCCTACGCAGGTAACGCTCTTCAGATAGGGACTGATGACCTTGCGGAGCGTTTCTTCCGTCATGTCGATGCCTTCGTCTTTCCACAGGTGCATGCTGTGACAACCCGGGCAGTGATTCGGGCACCCTGTGATGTTGAGCGCCAAAGTCACCTCGTCGGGCACTTCCTGGAACACGATGTCGTAGTTATAGAATTTCAGCATAATGTTTTTTGATGTATAACGCTAAAAGATGTTCATTCGGTTGAGCCGCCGTCTGTCGAAAAAAAACGAAAACGGATTTAGTGCGAACTATCTCCGTCTTCGTTTATCCTATGTCGGCTTTTGCCCGGTCAAGCTTTGATTTCCTCTGTGGCGTTGATGTAGAAGCGTCGTGCAGCCTCCTTCTGACGGGGCAGCGAGAAGTTGCTCACACGCTTCATGTAGCCGATGATGCGGGTCATGTAGTCCACATTCTTCGAGTGACAGTGGGGACATTCCTTCAGGTACCGCTTGTCGATGTGTCCGCAATCGTTACAGATGGTGTTGGGTATGTTAAAGGTAAAGTAATTGCAACCTTCCACTGCGGCAACCCGGAGTAACTGGCGGTATTGTGCCTTGGAGAGGTGCTCTTCCAGATTAGCGTGGAGAGCAGAACCGCCAGTGAGGTGCTCGATGTACTTCTTGCCGTGCAGACGGAACTTGTCAATGAGGTTCAGGCTGCGGTCTTCTACCACATAGAAATAACTATTGTAGCAGTCACGGGGCACTTGGTAGCCGTCTTCGCGGTCCCACTTGGCGTGTTTCACACCTACATTTTCGGCAGGTATCATTTCGCAGTTGAACATCAGGTCATTGGTGCGGTATTTCTTGTTGTACTTCTCAATGAGTCCCAATACGCCCTGTACGAATTCCGTGTACTGCGGATTGTCTGTGATGGGGATGCCCAGGAATTCGGCTGCTTCCACCAAACCATTGACGCCGATGGTGAGGTACTGCCGCTTAATATTGATGTAACCTGCGTCAAAGAGGGGCAACATGCCGCGCTTGGCCAAGTTCTTCAGGTTTTCGTTGTACGCAGTCTGCACTTTGTGCACAAGATCTACGATGTCTTCCAAATAATATAGGTAGAACTGTCCCTGGCGGGCAGCTTCTTGAATGCAACGGTTGAGATTTATGGTCAGTACACTTTTCGAACCTGTCGAAACTCCACCTGCACCGAGCGTATAGCTGAAACCGTTGTCCTGAATTTCGTTACGCAAACGGCAGCAACTGCTCAGCGAGTCGGCGTTGTCGCTCATGTAAGTGAAGAACGAGTGACCTTCGCTGTACATTTCGGCGGTAAAATCGCCGTAAGCCTTATCTTTCACGTCGCCGTCCTCACATAGCAGTGCCATAGTCTCTACCGGGAAAGTGAGCAACGTCTTTGTGCGCTCTTGATTGAACCATTTCATGAAACGACGCTGCAGCCAGTCGAGTCCGTTCCAGTCTGGTTTTGAACCATCAGGGAAGAAGAATTCGCCGAAGAGGCTTTCAAAGTAATATTTATCATAATATGCGATGTTCCAAAATACGGCTTGGAAGTTACGGGCTCCCGTTGGTTGGTTGATACTGTAGACTATCTGTTCGAAGCAGTCGGTGATAACTTTGTCAATGGAACGTTTTCTGTTTGACAAATCTACCACTTCGTCGGCGCGTTGCCAATAATCTGTGCCATATTCTTTGCCAATGAAATAGTTCATGTACATCAAGAATTCCGGTGTGGCGCATGCACCGCTCAGCATGCTTGATACGATAAATACCATGTTCACGAATCCGCCGCAGAATGACTTCAAGTTTGTCGGTTTCGTGGAGTTGCCTCCAATAGGAACAGTTCCTTCAAGCAGCCAGGGGTACATCGTAATACTGGCGCAGTAGTTGGCCAGATTAGTTTCGTCGTTCTTATATATGAAGTGGCGGTTGAGCAAATCCAAATACTTCTCGGCTAATTCATTTCCATACATCTCTTTGATTCGATCTGTCAGGAGCCGGCGGTTCAACCGGATGAACGTCTTTTTGGGCAACTCGCCAATCAGTGTGGCAATGTTCTTGTTCTCCACATTGGCGTTGGCGTCGAACTTACTGCCCGTGGCGGCGTTTTCGGCCGAACAATAGTCGATGAGAAACTGCAGGTGGTCGCGCGTTTCGCGGTCTTCCATGTGCTTTTGACGATAAAGCATGTATGACTTTGCTACCTTGAAGTAGCGTTCGGCCATCAGCGAAATTTCCACTTGGTTTTGGATTTCCTCAACTGACATTCCGTTCTGAATAGTCACGCGTGACAGAATGTTAGTCAGGTCTTCTTCACTTGCAAAACTGCTTACCGAAAGGAATGCCTTGCGGATGGCATTCTTAATCTTTTCCAGCGAGAACTGTTCCCGCTTGCCGTCTCTTTTGACGATTGAAATGTATGTGCTCATTATTATTATTTTATTATTAGTATAGTCGCATTGAGTTATCGTGCCAAAAAACGCCATATCCATACCAAAAATTATTTTGGAATGAACATTTCAGCGCAGATGCAAAAGTACGATAGTTCTCCAAATTGGGCAAGAAAATACAGCGGAATTTTTTCAAAGTTTTCCATTTAATTTTTTAAAACGCAGTAAATCAGTATAATAAAATTTTAGCTAGGGCAAAAAGTTTTCCAAAAAGTAATTTCAGGCGACGATATGGTATGAAGTTTTTGTGAACTTGGACAACTTTGGTCTTACTCTTGACATGTCGGCTGAAAAATGTTTTGAACGGTGTTTTTTGACCCTCATTGAGGCTTCCGAATGGTGTCTGAAAATCACAGCGTGCCGGTTGTGTGCTGTGCAAAGCATTTTGTGAAAAACGAACTGCGATATAGAAAAATCTATATCGGACTTAGAAAAAAATATGTCAGATATAGAATAAACGAAGTCCGTTTCCGTTTGGAGTATATACGTCGCGTGTAGTGCGACACGGACAGTCGTTCTTGTGGAGGCTGAAAAGATAATGCTGTTGCGGCCTTTGCTTTGAGACGGATTTATTATCTTTGCAGAATAAATGGCTTTGAGAAAAATGATAAGCAACAACGGACCTGAATGTGGGTTGATAAAGCTGGCGCGTCACGATGACGTGCGTGGCACATTGTGTGTTGCCGAAATATTAAGCGACATTCCCTTTGCTGTAGGGCGCGTTTTCTGGATTACCGACGTACCTGAAGGCGAGGAAAGGGGAGGTCACGCCCATCGTACGTGTCATGAGGCGGTCTTTGCCGTAAGCGGCGGCTTTGACATCGATGTGGACGATGGACAGGAGAAACGTACGTTCCGGATGAGACGTGCTGATGAAGGCATTGTGATTCCTGCGGGCGTGTGGTGCCGGCTTCATGATTTTTTACCGGGCACTGCCTGTGTGGTGCTGGCTTCCGGAGCGTACGATGAGGCAGGATACATCAACGATTACGAAAGTTTTGAAAGGGAGATGGGATGCAGATAGTACGTTACAGCCCTGATGACGCCGGCAGGTGGGATGCGGCGGTGAGAATGTCACGCCAAGGTACGTTTTTGCACTTGCGGAATTACATGGACTACCATGCCGACCGTTTTATGGACTGTTCACTGCTGTTTATCGACGGGAAACACGACTGCGTGAGAGGTGTGTTGCCGGCCACATTGGCCGACGGTGTGCTAACATCGCACGGCGGCCTGACCTACGGCGGCTTGCTGACGCCTGACAACGTGGGGGCTGCCGAAGTGCTTGAGATGATGACCGGAATGACCGATTGGCTGCGCCGCATGACGGACTGCCGCCGGTTTGTGTATAAGCCCGTACCCCACATCTACCATACGACATTGGCCGAGGAAGACCTGTATGCTGTTTTTCGCTTGGGCGGACGACTGACAGGCCGCAGTGTGTCGCAGGCGATGGAGATAGGGACGGGCAAGGTGACCACCCTGCGCCGCCGAGGCCACACGAAGGCTCTGAAAGCCGGATTGACTGTAGAGGAAGTTTCGGCAGAAAGTGATTGGGAGGCTTTCTGGAATGTTTTAACTGCCGTTCTGACCGAGCGCCACGGACGTGTTCCCGTGCATTCGCTGGCTGAAATACTGTTGTTGCGCTCTCGTTTTCCCGAGGCAATACGTCTGTTCACGGTAAAACGCGACGGCACGGTACTGGCCGGATGTGTGGTGTATGTGACGGCACGTGTGGCCCATTTGCAATATATTGCTTCGGGCGATGAGGGATGTGGATGTGGCGCGCTGGATTTACTGTTGACGGAACTGAATACAAGAGACCGTTTTCCTTTCTGTCGGTATTTTGATTTCGGAATATCGACGGAGCAGGGCGGGGCAGTGCTCAACGAAGGCCTGACATTCCAAAAAGAAGGTTTCGGAGGGCGCGGTGTATGTTATGATGAATATGAAATAGAGTTGTGACCGGAGTATGGAAATAAAATATCTGGACTTGCATCAGGTCAATTTGGCCTACATGAAAGAAGTGGAGCAACGACTGGCTCGCACACTCCATTCCGGGCGTTACCTGTTGGGCGAAGAAACGGCCGCTTTTGAAAGCGAATTTGCGGTGTTCTGCAGTGCCAAGTACGTTGTAGGAGTGGCAAATGGCCTTGATGCCTTGACATTGATACTGTCTGCATACAAACAACTCTGCGGTTGGGCCGACAGTGACGAAGTCATCGTTCCGGCGCATACGTTTATTGCCTCGATTGAGGCCATCACGCGGGCAGGGCTCTGTCCAGTGCTTTGTGATGTGAAGCTTGCCGACTTCTTAATGGATGAGAAACAGGTGGAGAACTTGATTACTCCACGGACACGGGCACTTATGCCGGTGCATCTTTACGGTCGTGTATGCAACATGGCTGCTCTGCAGGCTTTGGCTGAACGTTTCCATCTCAAAATCGTAGAAGATGCGGCGCAGGCCCATGGGGCTTGGAACCGAGAGGGAACACGGCGTGCCGGAAGCCTGGGCGATGCTGCGGCCTTCAGTTTTTATCCGACGAAGAACTTGGGCGCCCTCGGCGATGCCGGTGCTGTAGTGACTGATGACAAGCGTTTGGCCGAGCAGGTACGCATGATGGCAAACTATGGTATGTGTCGCAAGTACCATTATGAATGTGAAGGCATTAATTCGCGTATGGATGAATTGCAGGCTGCACTCTTGCGGGTAAAGTTGCGCCGTTTGGACGAGGATAACGCATTACGCCAGGCCAAAGCCCGTTTCTATGATGAAAAGATATCGAATTCTTTGGTACATTTGCCTTATGCCGGTTTGACGGACGGAGGTAAAAGTGTTTATCATGTTTATCCTGTCCTCTGTCCCAGACGTGACGCATTGCAAGACTATTTGGAATCGAAGGGCGTCCAGACAAATATCCACTATCCTGTGCCTCCACACAAACAGCCGGCATACGCATGGCTACATCATGGCCCTCTGCCCGTGACCGAACGCATCAGTCGGGAGGAACTCAGTCTGCCGCTGCATCAGGCTTTAAGTGAAACAAAGATGAACCGAATCATACACTGCATAAACCAATTCACATGTTGAAAATAGACATTCTGATATGTACTTTTAACGCACGAATCGTGCGAATACCTGATATGTTGATGGTACCATCTGAACGTGTGCACTACGTAGTCTCGTTTCAATACACCGACGATAGTTATCTCTCGAAGATACCCAAGGCTTTGACTGAACGCAACGATGTTACTGTGGTTACACTGAAAGGTGAGGGCTTGTCAGCCAATCGTAACAATGCTTTGAAATACGCTATTTCAGATCTAATCTATCTCGTGGACGACGACACGCGTTTCTTGTCCGACAGTCTGGCGACTATCTTTACCGTGTTCGAATCGTATCCTGAAGGGGTCGACATTGCGCTTTTCCAAGCTCAAACCTATGCAGGACGGGATTTGCGCGATTACACGGCAGAGGAAGGACCGTGTACAACATTCTCAGAATTGTTACCCGTTTTGACGTTGGAAATGGTGTGCCGTCGGGAGAAAGTGCAAGGTAAACTCACGTTTGACCCGCGTTTCGGGTTGGGTGCAGAACAGTTGACATGTTATGAAGAGCAAATCTTTTTAGACGATGCTCGTCGCTGCGGCTTGAACATCTGTTATTTTGCGTTGCCGATAGTACAAACATCGGCACTCTACGTACCTCGCATGATATATGTTGACAGTAAGGTACAGCGTTCCTATGGTGCGTTATTATATCATGTTTATGGTTGGCGGGCGTATGTGCGTGCTTTTTTCTTCGCTTTGTCAGGAAGCCGCAAGCGTTTGTGTCACTTCTTCCCGGTTTTCAGAAGGCAGTTGGAAGGCATCGCTTACATTAAAACGACAGAAAACAGATAAAAACTATTGCGATGACGCTCGAAATCGCCATTTGTACCCTTAACGAAGGTCTTTTGCGTGTTCCCGACATCCTGCTGCCCGAACGCGATGATGTTTGCTATCTGGTGGCGTGGCAATGCACTGACGTTTCGTTTGACAACTTGGCAGATGATCCAAGGCTGATTCGCGATGATGTACGTTTTGTTCGCACCGAAAGCAAGGGCTTGGCGCGTAACCGTAACGTGGCTTTTGAGAATGCCTGTGCCGATATCTTGTTGATAGCCGACGATGACGTTCGTTACGAAAACATTTGTTTTGACCATATCATCAGGACGTTTCAGAACAACCCGTCTTTAGACATTGCTTGTTTTCAGGCTTGTACTTATGAAGGTAAGCCCATTCGCAATTATGCTTCATATCCGTTCCATTATGCCGACCAACCGCGTGGTACCTATTATATTTCGTTCGAAATTGCCGTTCGCCGCGCTTCGTCATTGCCCTCTTTTGACGAACGCTTTGGCTTGGGCGCACCATTTCTTGGGGCAGGAGAGGAAGAAGTATTCTTGTGGGAAGCCCATCGCTGCGGATTGAACATCCAATACTTCCCGTTGGTAGTGGTGCGTACAGACCCGCAAACCACAGGCATGCGTATG
>JAEEGL016634373.1_pt1 | contig 14219 bp, 13 predicted proteins | sample 9134231 | NCBI WGS metagenome assembly JAEEGL01 (sample SAMN16246548, study PRJNA631951) | gut metagenome | biome: gut microbiome; feature: rumen; material: fiber-attached | host: Bos | place: Iran: Karaj | collected 2018-10 | reverse complement strand
TTCGGAAGCGAAGTAGTGAACGACCTCGAGCAATTCAAACTTCGCAGCCAGGCTATCATCGCCAACCGCTATGACAGCAGTCTGGATGACGTGAAGGAAAAAGTATATACACGTGATATTTTCAAACGGGACTAATTGGCTGAGAAAGTAGAACATATCGGGAAGCGCGAGATAGCGTGGAGCTACGCCGGCACGTTTTTCATGATCGGCGCGGGAGTCATTCTACTGCCGTTCATCCTGCACGAGATGCCCCGAGAGACGGTAGGTATCTGGAATATTTTCCAGACTATCACCGTTCTGGTTATGCTGCTGGATTTCGGTTTCCGTCCTTCCTTTGCGCGTAACATCAGTTATATCTTCTCCGGCGTGAAGACGCTGCAGAAAGAAGGTGTGGCGCATGCAGCGACGGATGCCGAGGTGGACTACGGTTTGCTGAATGGCACGATCGAAGCCATGCGCCGGTTCTACCGGTGGGTGGCACTGGCGGTGCTGGCGCTGTTAGGAACGGTCGGGACAGCCTATTTCCTCTATATCTTACGCAAGTACTCCGGGGATCATCAGGATGCCCTGATCGCATGGGTGATACTCATCACCATCAATTGCTACAACCTCTACACGCTCTACTACGACGCGCTACTCACCGGCAAAGGCTACGTCAAGCGCATTCAGCAGATCAATATTCTGGCGCAAAGCATTTACGTCTGTCTGGCGATAGGACTGATCTATGCGGGTTTGGGCCTGACGGCGATCGTATCCGCGCAGCTCACTTCTGTGCTTGTTCGCCGGTTCGTCAGCCACAAGGTCTTCTTCACGCGGGAGCTGAAAGCGCACCTGCTGACAGCACAGCCGCAGGACACCAGACAGATTCTCTCGGCCATCACGCCGAACGCCGTGAAGGTCGGTCTCACGCAATTAGGCGGATTTTTGGTCAATAAATCGTCCCTGCTCATCGGATCGGTCTTCCTCACGCTGGAGGACATCGCTTGCTACGGCATCACGGTGCAGGTGATGGATATCCTGACGCGGTGCGCGACAGTGGGTTACCAGGCCTACGCTCCGAAACTGGCGCAGTGCCGTGCGGAGAATGATATCATGGGCCTGAGGCGCTATTACATGATCTGTATCGGCAGTCTGTTAGCTACTTTTGCGATCGGTGGCCTGGCTTGGTTAGGGCTCGGCGATTGGGCGTTGCGGCTAATCGGCAGCCAGACGCAGTTTGTGCCGCCGGCTATGCTGGCCGCGATGTTACTCATCAACACGCTGGAACACAATCATGCTATCTCCGGCGGATTTATCATGGCGGATAACAAGATTCCGTTCTTCATCCCGTCGTTAGTGAGCGGCGCGGCTACAGTCGTATTACTGTGGATCTTCCTCAGCCCGCTGCACATGGGCGTATGGGGACTGATCCTGGCGCCGGGCCTAGCGCAATTGGCTTACCAAAACTGGAAGTGGCCCAGTATGGTTATTAAAGAATTATGGGGGAAATAGGCAGCATTGACATAGTATATGCCCTTATATACATCGTTTTGATGGCATGTATATTCTGGAGACACCAACGTCAAATAGACTGGCGATGGGGTGCCGGTAGTATCATCTTGCTTACCTACGTGCTGTACCCTATTGTCGGAGCCTTTTGGTTTTTTGATCCGAACCGGCCCTACGGCGAAGTAGTGCCGTTGAGACTCTTCCCGTTCATCTATCTGGCACTCATGGAGTGGATAGCCCTCCGGCCGACGCTCCAATACGACCGGAACGAAATTCAGAAGATAGAGCCTCCGACCATCTTGTTCCTGAATATTTTCGCCATCATTTATATCCTGTGCACGCTCATGCAGATCCCGAACATCCTCAGTCACATGGCGGACGGCTTGCGCAGTATCATGATGGATAGCGATGCCGGTGCAGATTTGTATTACGAGTCCCAATCGGAAGATAGCAATTATGATGGCGCAATCAGTAATATCCCGGCTATCATCTTTAATATATTCTCGCCGCTGGCCTTTTTCCTATTCTTTTACTATTTGACTTTGGAAAAACGGCGCTTATGGGCTATACTCGGATTCGGCGTATGTATCCTCATCAAGTCCTTCCATTCGCTCAGTAACGGTCAACGTACGGAAGTGACGATGTCGGTGTTTAACATCATCATCGCCTACCTCGCTTTAAAACCCATGCTCTCCCAGCAAGTCAAGCGCTGGGTACGGGTGATTCTTATCTCTTTGGCTATATTGATCACTATTCCGTTTATTGCCCTGTCTATCAGTCGTTTTGGCGAAGAAGAGGGAGGTCTAATGGGAGGTGTCATCTACTATACCGGCGAAGCACCGTACTATTTCAACAACTACGCACTGGATGCGGACGGCATCCGTTATGGCGACCGAACGTGCAACGTGTTCAAAAAGTTCATCGGACTGTCGTCGCCTAACGGCATCTTTGACGTGCGTAATACGTATTACGACATGAAGATGGACGATTCGATCTTCTCCACCTTTGTCGGGGACTTCGTGTTGGACTTCGGCGGCACAGTGACCGCTATCCTCTTTATCTTGTTTAGTATCGTCTTCTGCCTGCTTACCCGCACCAATGCGCCTAACCAAATACCGTTCCACCGCGCGGTCCTGGTCTATTTCGCCATGACAGTCTGTATGGAGGGAGGAATGTATTTGTTTAATTACTCCTTTGAGGCCAACTTGCAGATACTGGCGGTGTTTATCTTCTATCTGCTTTTCGGCTTGGAATACCTGTTAAGACATAGGCATCACGAACCTGTATGAGTATGCTGTTTTCCATATTGCTCCCTACCTATAAGCGTTCTTTCTTGAAAGAATGCATCGATAGCGTGTTGGCGCAGAGCTATGCGTCTTGGGAGTTGATCATCGTCAACGATGCCTCTCCGGAAGACATCCGCAGCATCGTGGAGACGTATACGGATCCGCGTATTCATTACTATGAGAACAAGCAGAACATCGGTGCCCGATGCCTCGTCAAGCAATGGAACTACTGTCTGAGTCTCGCCTCGGGGGACTATGTCATCTGTATGGGCGATGATGACAAACTGATGCCGAACGGCTTAGCTACCTACGCTGAACTTATTGCGCGCTATCCGAAGGTATCGGTGCTGCATGGTCAGACCGACATCATCGACGCCCAGAGTCAACTCATATGCCATACGAAAGCGCGCCCGGAGTGGGAGTCCGCAATGAGTTTGTTCTTTAATCGGACGTTTACCTACCGTCATCAGTTTATCGGCGATTTCTGTTATAAACGTTCGGATCTGCTCTCGGCTGGTGGGTTCTATGATCTGCCTTACGCTTGGGGCAGCGATGACATCACCGCCATTCGGGCTGCCGAAGCACAAGGTATCGCCAATACGCAGCAGGTCGTTTTCCAGTATCGCGACAATGAAGGTACTATCACCCGTCATTCGCATACTTTCGGCAAACTACATGCGATCGCACTTGATACCTGTTGGAAAATCCGCTATCTCCGCCGTCCTACCGGCAATGAGGTAGATGAGGAGTATCGCAAGACCCTTTGCAGGAACTTACCCCGCGTAGCGCTGAAGAAAGCATACTACGTGCTGTATCACTCTATAAAAAAACGCCGTTAAGACCCATGGCTAAACGCATACTCATAGACGCCACCAACACGACGATCACTATTCCCAACGGAGGGTCGTTCTGTACGCAAGCCTACATGGAGGCTCTTTTGGCGCTGTACCCGGGTCGAGTGGACGTACTGCATCCGCAAGAGGCGCACATACGCGACAGCCGCTATCGGACAATCGATGTGCCTCGAAGGAGTCGTATGCAGCGCGTGCTGGGTTTTATGCGCGGCCGCTTCTACCGCAGCGCGTCCTTCCTTGTGGACTATCTGCAGGCGCACCAAGGGGAGTATGAAAGGGTGATGATCAACACGGGATTATATGCCGGATGTAACATCCAAGCGCTTCATGCCATGGGTCTGAGCATCGTGGTGTTACACCATAATTTTGAATCGGAGTACCGGATGGATAGCAAGTCTATCCTAACCCTAAAAGGTCGCACCGACCGGATAGTCCGTTATTGGGAGCGCAAAGGCTATCAAGGAGCGGATATCAATCTGTTTCTGACGCGCCAGGACCGCTTGCGCTTCGAGCAGGAATACGGGGTGCATGCGCAGAACCATGTGACGAGCATCTTTGAGACGCGCGCGGAACGGCAAACCCTGGTGCCCCACCCCGCTTCGAAGAGCGCGGTCATCACCTGTGCGCTGGGCGACATCCAGAACCAGGCACCGCTTCTCCGTTTTGCAGCGGATTATCTGCCGCTCTTCCGCCGTATTTTGCCGGACTGGACGATACACCTCATGGGTCGCAACCCGTCGAAAGCGATTCGGGAAATGGTACAACAGCACGACTGCATGCGCCTCACGCCGAATCCGGAGAACATCCGTGAGTTGGCAGCCGAGAGTGATATCTATCTCTGCCCTATGGATGCCGGCGGAGGACTGAAACTGCGCCTGATGGACGGCTTGCGCTCCGGTCAGCCGGTGTTGGTGCACGAGCGCTCGGCACGCGGCTATGACGCGCTGCTGGATGCTCCGTATTTTAATACGTACCACGACCCTGCGAGTTTTGAGCAAGGGTTAAGACAACTCATACGATACATGCAGAGCGCCGACTACTCGCGCGAGAAGATACAAGAAAAACACTACGAGACCTTCGGTCTGGAGGTAGGCATCGAACGGCTAAGAAGCATACTATGCAAATAAGCGTCATCATACCGACATATAAACCCAAAAACTATATCTGGCAATGCCTCGATAGTTTGGATGCACAGACGTTGGACAAGCGCTTGTGGGAGGTGATTATTGTGCTCAACGGCTGCTCCGAACCGTGGAAAACAGAAATAAAGCAATATATCCAAAGTCACCCCTTGACGAATGTCCGTCTCATACAGACCGACGAGGGCGGCGTATCCAATGCCCGTAATATCGGACTGGATCAGGCCAAAGGGGAATATATTGCCTTTCTGGACGATGACGATTATGTTTCTCCGACATATTTGGAGGCATTAGCCGCCATCGCCACGCCGGACACTATTGCCGCAAGTAATACAATTGCCTTCTCCGATTCAAACGCGCATATACCCTATGCGATAGAGAAAGAATACCAGCGATGCGCGGCAAAAAACAAAGTGCCTTATTACGTCGCGAAAAGATATTTCAGGGGACCATGGATGAAACTGATTCATCGCAGTATAATCGCCGAACGACGCTATAATCCGCGGTTTGCTGTCAGCGAGGATTCCCTTTTCATGTTTGAGATCTCCGACAAGATGCGGTTTGTCGCTTTTACCGATCCGCAAGCCGTGTATTATCGCCGAATTCAGCAGGGCGGCGCATCGCGCCAACTAAGTCGGATGCAAAGGATTCGTAACGGGTTACGGGTGATGAGGCAATATACCAAGATATACGTACGCGGAAGAGGCTATAAGTTCTCTTTCTACCTCACCCGGTTATTAGGTACCTTGCATGGAATGATGGTTTCACAGAAAAAAATTGCCACATGATCACCTATCGACTCGCCACATTAGCGGACATCCCGTCCATCGCGAAAGTGCATCTTATGTGCTTTCCGGATTCGATGTGGGCGTTCTTGGGCGAAGCGCTGATACGTGCTTTCTACAGCGAGTACATCCAAGAGCAGAATATCTTCGTGGTAGCGGAAGAGGACCACTCGCTCATCGGTTTTTGTATGGGTTACGAACGGCCGACCAAGGCGCGCGAGCGGTTTATGCAAAAAAATAAAAAAGCACTCATCCGGCGGGTACTGATCGGTCTTTTGACATGTAACAAACTCGTGTACTCAAAATGCCTGGATAACTTCCTGCCGAAAAGCAAAGGCTATGAAGCGACGCAAAAAGGCGACCTGCTATCTATCTGCGTCTTGCCGGAGTTCCGCGGGAAAGGTGTTGCCGATGCATTGGTGCAGCATTTTGAAGAGCTATTAAGAAACAGGAATATTACGGCGTACACCTTGAGTGTCTATACCGATAACATCCGGGCGATTTCGTTCTACCAGCGCCAGGGACTGGAGCCGGTTTTTGAAGGAAAAAACGAAATCACCATGGCAAAGCAAATGAAATGATGGAACTGGTTAGCGTCATAATGCCCACATACAACTGCGGTCGGTTTATCGCCGAGTCCATTCGCAGTGTGATTGCCCAGACCTACACCAACTGGGAACTCATCATCGTGGACGACTGCTCGACCGATAACACCGCCGAGTTAATCGGTTCGTTTGCAGACAAGCGCATTCATTATATGCGCAATGATTATAATTCCGGCGCGGCGCTAACCCGTAACAGAGCGCTGCTGGAAGCCCAAGGACGTTATATCGCTTTCCTCGACGCCGATGACGTATGGGCGCCGGAGAAACTAACGAGACAGATCGCTTTCATGGAGCAGCACGGCTATGCCTTCACCTACCACGAGTACACGGAGATAGAAGAAGACTCCAAGCCCCTGCAAATCTACGTGAGCGGAAAGAAGCATGTGCGGCCGTTCGATATGTATTGCTGTTGCTGGCCGGGCTGCCTGAGTGTGGTGTACGATGCGCAGGTCATCGGTCGCATTCAGATACCGGACATCCGGAAGAACAACGACTCGGCGATGTGGCTGCAAGCGATTCGGAAAGCGGACTGTTACCTGCTACCGGAGTGCTTGGCGCAATACCGGCGCCGGACAGGTTCTATCACGCCTACTGGCGTATGGAAGAAGATCGGCTGGCACTATATCCTCTTCCGTCAGGGCGCGCAGATGAATCCGTTCGCCGCAGCCTTTTGGATGGGCATGAATATTATTGGAAACAGTTATAAGAAAATTCGATATGTCAAGCGAATTAAAACGATTTAATATCCCTTTCTCGCCGCCGGACATGACGGAGGCGGAAGTGAATGAAGTACGCAACGCCATCTTGTCCGGCTGGATCACCACCGGCCCGCGCACCAAAGAGCTGGAGCGGCAAATAGCGAGTTATGTAGGCACCGCCCGTGCGGCGTGTCTCAACTCAGCGACGGCCTGTCTCGAACTAGCGCTGCGTCTGTTGGGCATCGGCGAAGGGGACGAAGTCATCGTGCCGGCTTACACCTACACGGCCTCCGCATCGGTGGTGTACCACGTAGGCGCAAAGGTGGTGTTTGTTGATGTGCAGAAAGATTGTCTCGAGATGGACTATCAAGCCGTCGAAGCAGCTATCACCGAGCGCACGAAAGCCATCATCCCTGTGGACTTAGCCGGTATACCTTGCGACTATAACCAACTCTTCGCGATTGCCGCGCGCAAGCGTGCGCTCTTCCGCCCCGCGAGCGATCTCCAGCGTGCGCTGGGACGCATCGCCATCTGCGCCGACGCGGCGCATGCCTTCGGCGCTTCGTGGCACGGTAAGATGGTCGGCTCCATCGCGGACTTCACCTCTTTCTCCTTCCACGCGGTGAAGAACTTCACCACAGCCGAAGGCGGTGCCCTCACCTGGCGCACCATCGAAGGTATCGACGACGAAACGCTCTATCATCAGATACAACTCTTCTCGCTGCACGGGCAGTCGAAAGATGCGCTGGCCAAGACCCAACTCGGCGCATGGGAGTACGACATCGTCGGTCCGTGGTATAAATGCAACATGACGGATATCATGGCGGCGCTGGGACTCGTACAGATGAAGCGCTACCCTGCCCTCTTGGCTCGTCGCCGCGAGATCATCGCGCGTTATGACGCCGCCTTCAAGCCCCTGGGCGTAGAGGTGCTGAATCACTATACCGACGACTACCTCTCGTCCGGTCACCTCTATCTCACGCGCATACCCGGAGCCAGCCTCGAAGAGCGCCAGGCCATCATCGTCAAGATGGCGGAACGCGGCATCGCCACCAACGTGCACTATAAGCCCCTGCCGATGATGACGGCGTACAAGAAAATGGGCTTTGACATCAAGGACTTCCCGAACGCCTACGCGCATTTTGCCAATGAGGTCACCCTCCCGCTGCATACGCGCCTGACGGACGAAGAGATAGATTATATCATCGAACAATATACCGACATCCTGACACATAGATGACCCGCTTGTGCGACATAGTATTCAGCTTTTTTGGACTGCTTTTCCTCAGCCCGCTCATGCTCATCGTCGCGCTGTGGATCGTGCTCGATGACCCGGGACCGGTGTTCTACCGCCAGCAGCGTGTAGGGCGCCATAACAAGGATTTCGGGCTGCTTAAGTTCCGCTCTATGCGTGTCGGGGCAGACAAGATGAGTCTTATCACCATCGGCGACCGCGACCCGCGCATCACGCGAGCCGGCTATTATATCCGTAAGTTCAAACTCGACGAACTGCCGCAGTTATGGAACGTACTCATCGGCGACATGTCGCTCGTCGGCCCGCGGCCGGAAGTGCGTCGCTACGTGGACCTCTATACCGAAGAGCAGCGCCAAGTGCTGTCCGTTCGACCGGGCATCACCGACTATGCCTCTATCGAGTATATCGACGAGAACAAACTCCTGGCGCAAGCGGCGGATCCGGACAAGACCTATATAGACGAGATCATGCCGGCGAAAATAGCGCTCAACAGGCGGTATATCAACAACCCCACACTGGGTCAATACTTTAAAATCATTTTTCTTACGATAGCTAAAATCATACGATAATATGGAACGAGAATTTATATTAGTCAACATCATCGGTTTCGACAAACCCGGCGTGACATCCGCCGTGACGGAAGTGCTGGGTCGGTACGGTGCGTTCATCCAGGACATCGGCCAGTCGAATCTACATCACCAACTCAACCTCAGCATCCTCATCCGCGTCGAAGACCCGTCCAAGAGCGGCGAGATGATCAAAGAGGTGCTCTTCTGCTGCTCGCGCCTCGAGATGATCGTTCGCTTCACGCCGCTGAGCGAAGAAGAGTATGCGGCTTGGGTGGGACGTCAGGAGCAAGAGCGCTACGTCATCACCCTCTTGGCGCGTGAACTCAATGCCCGTCATATCGCCCGCGTCACCGCCCTGCTGTCGTCCCGTCAACTGAATATCGACAACATCCTGCGCCTCAGCGAGCGCCCGAGTGTTGAGATACCCGTAGAGAAACGCCATAGCTGCATCGAGTTCTGGCTGCGCGGCAAACTGCCCGATCGCGAGGCGCTGCAACGTGAACTGCTCGAGGTGTCCCGCGAAGAAGGTATCGACATATCGTTCCAGCGCGACGACATGTTCCGCCGTAACAGGCGACTCATCTGCGTCGATATGGACTCCACCTTCATCCAGACGGAAGTCATCGACGAACTGGCCATGCGCGCCGGTGTAGGCGATGAGGTCAAAGCCATCACCCTCTCGGCCATGCGCGGAGAGATCGACTTCAAGGAGAGTTTCCGCCGCCGCGTAGCCCTGCTCAAGGGACTCGACGCATCGGTGCGCCAGGACATCATCGACAAACTGCCTATCACCGAAGGTGCGGACCGACTCTTCAGCGTGCTCAAGAAGTGCGGCTTTAAGATTGCTATCCTCTCCGGCGGATTCATGTTCGTCGGCAAATACCTCCAGGAGCGCTTCGGCGTCGACTATGTCTATGCGAACGAACTGGAGGTGGTGGACGGGAAATTCACCGGTAACTATATCGGCGACATCGTCGATGCACGCCGCAAGGCCGAACTGCTGGAACTCATCGCGCAGGTAGAGCATATCGACCTCGCGCAGGTCATCGCGGTGGGCGACGGAGCGAACGACCTCAACATGCTCGGCAAGGCAGGCCTCGGCATCGCCTTCCACGCCAAACCCAAAGTGAAAGAGAGTGCGCAGCAGGCGATCTCCACGGTCGGCCTCGACGGCATCCTTTACTTCCTCGGATTCAAAGATTCATTCCTCAAAGAAACACACGAATAACATGGCATTTTTCGGATTATTCAACAGAGAGAAAAAAGAGACACTCGACAAAGGACTGGAGAAATCCAAAGAGTCGGTGCTCAGTAAGATCGGCCGCGCGATAGCCGGTAAGTCCACCATCGACGATGATGTGCTAGATAACTTGGAAGAGGCGCTCATCACCTCCGACGTAGGCGTCGAGACGACCCTGCGCATCATCGAGCGCGTGCAGGAGCGCGTCAAGCGCGATAAGTATGTCGGTACGGACGAACTGCGCCAACTGCTCGTGGACGAGATCGCGTCCCTACTTCAGGAGAACAATGTCGAGGACGTACTTGACTTCTCCGCGCCGCTGCCCGCCAAGCCCTACGTGGTGATGGTCGTCGGCGTCAACGGCGTAGGTAAGACCACCACCATCGGTAAGTTAGCCTATCAGTACAAGCAGGCCGGCAAGAAAGTGTACCTCGGCGCAGCCGACACCTTCCGCGCTGCCGCAGTAGAGCAGCTCTGTATATGGGGCGAACGCGTCGGCGTTCCGGTCATCAAGCAGCAGCAAGGCTCCGACCCCGCGTCCGTAGCCTACGACACGCTGCAGTCCGCCAAAGCCAATGATGCGGACGTCGTACTCATCGACACCGCCGGCCGACTGCATAACAAAATCAACCTCATGAACGAACTCACGAAGATCAAGAACGTGATGCAGAAAGTGGTGCCCGACGCACCGCACGACGTGATGCTCGTCCTCGACGGCTCGACAGGCCAGAACGCTTTCGAGCAGGCGCGTCAGTTCACGGCTGCCACCCAAGTCACCTCGCTCGCCATCACCAAACTTGACGGCACCGCCAAAGGCGGCGTGGTCATCGGCATCAGCGACCGGTTCAAGATCCCCGTGCGCTATATCGGCCTGGGCGAGAAGATGACCGACCTGCAAACCTTCAACCGCATAGAATTTGTTAAATCACTAATACTCTAATCTTATGGAAACATCCTTCATTACCCCGAAAGGAATTCAGCTCCATCGAGTAGAATCCGACTTGTTAGGCGAACTCGAAGTGCCTGTTGATGCGTACTATGGTATCCAGACCAAGCGCGGTATCGACAACTACAAAGTGTCTAACCTCAAGATGTCCGACTTCCCGGAGTACATCATCGCTATGGGTTACATCAAACTCGCAGCGGTAGAAGCCAACCACGAATTAGGTATCATCAACGATGAGATCTACGAGGCAATCGCGCAAGCATGCCGCGAACTCATCGACGGTAAGATGCACGACCAGTTCCCCACCGACATGGTGCAGGGCGGTGCCGGCACGACGGTTAACATGAACGCCAACGAGGTCATCGCCAACCGTGCACTCGAACTCATGGGTCACCTGCGCGGTGAGTACCAGTACTGCTCGCCGAACGACCACGTCAACTGCGCGCAGAGCACCAACGACGCCTATCCGTCTGCTTTCCGCTATGCCTTCATCCGCATGAACCGCGGTCTCGAGGCGGAGCTCAAGAACCTCATCGCGGCGCTGCGTAAGAAAGGTGACGAGTTCAACGACTCCATCAAGATGGGTCGTACCCAGTTGCAGGACGCCGTGCCTATGACCAGCGGCCAGGAGTTCCATGCTTTCGCTAACAACCTCGAAGAGGAGATCGCCAACCTCGAGCGTAACGTCCGCCTGCTGTATGAGATCAATATGGGCGGAACGGCTATAGGTACGGGTATCAACGCCGCGGCGGGCTACGCCGAACTGTGCATCAAGAAGATGTGCGAACTGACGGGTGAACCCTTCCAACTGGCGAGCGACCTCGTAGAGGCTACGCCCGACACCGGCGCGTATGTCAGCTACTCCGCTTCGCTCAAGCGCCTCGCGGTCAAACTGAGCAAGATGTGTAACGACCTGCGCCTCATGGCTTCCGGTCCGCGCTGCGGTCTGCACGAGATCAACCTCCCGCCGATGGCGCCGGGTAGCTCCATCATGCCGGGTAAGGTCAACCCTGTCATCCCCGAGGTCACCAACCAGGTATGCTTCAAGGTCATCGGTAATGACACCGCTGTCACCTTCGCTGCCGAAGCAGGCCAACTCCAACTTAACGTCATGGAGCCGATCATCACCGAGTGTATCTTCGAGTCCGTTACTTGGTTGCAGGACGTGATGAAGATCCTCCGCGAGAAATGTATCGACGGCATCACCCTCAACCGCGAGCATAACCTCGAGACGGTAAAGCACTCTATCGGTATCGTCACGGCGCTCAACCCCGTCATCGGATATAAGACCGCTACGAAAATTGCCAAAGAGGCCCTCGAGACCGGCAAATCCGTCTATAACCTAGTGCTCGAGCAGGGTCTGCTCAGCAAAGAGCAACTGGACGATCTGCTCAATCCCGCGCACATGCTCGCTGCGCATTAACAGGCGCACGCCTGCGCGTGTACGCATAATAAATAAGGTGACCGTTTGGCCACCTTATTTGTTTTCTTCTCAGCTCTTATCGACGAGTACCTGCACTTCCGCCACCGGAGCGTCCACCGCCGCCTCCGGAGAAGCCTCCACTCGAGCGACTGCCTCCGCCGCCGGAATAAGCTCCGCTGGAGCGACTGCCGCCGTAGCTGCTGCTACTGCTCGATCTACTCGGACTCGAGTAACTGCTGCCGGAGCGACTGCTCGAACTGCCGGAGTACGTGCGTGTGCTGGAGCTGCTGCCGGCACTACGACTACTTGTGCTGTAGGTCGAGCCTGCCGAACGACTGCTGCTTGCCGAGCGAGTGCTGTACGAACTCGAACTGCCTGTGCTGCGGGTCGTGGCCGAACCGGAACTCGTGCGAGTGCTGGTACTCCGTGTACCGGCTTCGCTGCGGCTACCGGTGCTGGCGCTTGCGCTGCGGGTGCTGTACGTACTTGAACTGCGAGTCGTGGCACTTCCGCTGGTGGTGCGAGTGCCGGCCGTGCGGCCTTCTGCACTGCGCGTAGCGGCGGTGTTACGGCTGCCGTAGGTGCGGCTGTCGGATGCCGTGCGGTCGAACGAACCGGTACCGCGAGTCGTCGCCGAACCCGATGCTATGCGACCTCCTCCTGCGCTACCGCTGCTGCGACGGATATCACCGGCGTTACGCATACCTGCGTTGCGCTCCGAGAACGAACGGTCGGGATGTGCGGCGGCGTAGTCTCTACGCGATACATCGCGGTGTAACTCCCGATAGCCGTGGCGAACAGCTTGTGCGCGGCGGAAAGAGCAGCAGTGGTGGTGATGATGCCATGCATAGCAGTGACGCCAGTACCAGTCGTGCGCCCAGCAGTTATGTACGTACCACCATCCGGGCCAGTACCCCCAGTACCAAGGACTATGCCATGCGTACCATGCGTCGCACCAGAACCAGTCGTATATTATCGGACGGTAAACGAATACCGGTTCGATGATGTAGGCCTCGCCGTAAACGTATTCATCGCCTACTATCTGAACGCTTACCTGGTCTTTCTCGTCTTTCTCAACGTAGATAGACGCTACGTCCTGATAGATATCTTTCGCCAGAACAGCTTGCAGAACGATCAGTCGCTTGGTGCCTTCGCCTGTCTCTACTACGCGCAAGTAATCCACTTGACCGTCGCCGTTCAGGTCGAGGTTGCAGAATGCGCTGTCCGGGTTGTTGAGCATCGTCTCGAACTCTTCCAGGTTCTTAGCCTCTGCAAAAAGCTTAGCTACAACCTTCAAGTCCAGGCCTTCAGAGATGTCCGAACTGTTGGCAGAAACCGTTACGGTCTGTTCCGCCCATGAAGCCATGCATAGCAGCATCAGCGTCATCAAAAGTGTAGTTAATCGTTTCATAATCGTGTTGTTTTAATGGTTATTACTAGGGTCCTAGGTCCCTAGGTTCCTAGGCTTCTAGTCTATCTCTTTTCAAATATCGTGCCAAACTCCTTACACCAACTTCAACTCGTGGTGCATCTTCTCTTTTTTAGTGCGCATGTAGCGCTCGTTCCAGCGGTTCGGTTGGATCTCTATCGGCACGTTCTCCACGATCTCGATGCCGTAACTTTCCAGTCCGACGCGCTTCACAGGGTTATTGGTCATCAGCCGCAACTTGCACGCTCCCATCTCGCGCAATATCTGCGCACCGACGCCGTAGTCCCGTTCGTCCGGTCGGAAACCCAGATGCACATTGGCCTCCACGGTGTCTTCACCTTGCTCCTGGAGTTTGTACGCGCGGATCTTGTTCATCAGTCCGATGCCGCGGCCCTCCTGATTCATATAGACGATCAGTCCGCGTCCTTCGGCTTCGATCATCTGCATCGCCTTCGCCAACTGCTCGCCGCACTCGCAGCGTTTCGATCCGAACACATCGCCG
>JAEEGL015746674.1_pt1 | contig 14219 bp, 12 predicted proteins | sample 9134231 | NCBI WGS metagenome assembly JAEEGL01 (sample SAMN16246548, study PRJNA631951) | gut metagenome | biome: gut microbiome; feature: rumen; material: fiber-attached | host: Bos | place: Iran: Karaj | collected 2018-10 | reverse complement strand
TATGTAGCTTGTATTGGAAGTACTTGTTATACCACTTTAGAAGCTGCTGTAACTGCAGTACCTAGCACTGGAGTAAAAACAACAATCAAAATAATACAAGATATCACAACTACGGCAACAACGACTATTTCAAGTAATAGATGGGTTGAATTAGACATAGGTGCGCACACTATTTCTACTACTACTGGTACTACATATGCTTTATTTACTAATAATGGAAAATTAAATATTATAAATGGTACTTTAACTAGTACTGCTGGTTATATTATTGATAATAGATTTAACTCTACTTTAAATATTTCTGGAGGTACGTTAACTTATAATAATGCAAATGCTACTGAATATAAAGTTATTGAAATTAAAGGTGGAACTGTTAATATAACTGGAGGAACACTTTCTTGTAATTCTAAAGCAGCAGCAATAAATGTTAATGCTGGTACTTTAAATGTATCAGGAGGAATAATTAAGGGAAGTAATACATTTAAGGGACAAGCTATATATAACAATGGAGGAACTACAACTATTAGTGGTACTGCATATCTTGAAAATGTTTCAGCAAATAATGCGAATGGTAGAGCAGCGGTTCATAATTATTCTGGAACAATTAATATACTTGGAGGCACAATTGTAAGTAAAGCTAATGCTGCAGTTAAGAATAACGATATAATGACAATTGGTGTCAGTGGTGATTCAATTGATACCACATCTCCTGTTATGCAAGGAAGTACTTATGGCTTGGAAACAGTAGATGGTTACCCAGTTACTATATATGGTGGTATCTTTAAAGGAAAAGGTACTACAGCAGATAAGGCAATTAGTAATGAGTCTTATGTTGATACAGGAACTGCAATAATTGTTCATGATACTGAAACTATAGATAATGTTCAATATGATGTTGCTTATTTACAAGCTGCTTCATCAAATATTACAGTAAGTTTTGATAAAAATGGTGGAGATACAGTTGAATATAATTCAAAAACTTTAACTGAAGCTGGTGCTGTTGGAGCTTTACCAAGTGCGACAAAAGATGGAACGGAATTCTTAGGATGGTTTACATCTGATACTGGTGGTGAAAGAGTTTTAACAGTAACGGAAGTTGAAGAAGATACAACATATTATGCTCATTATACAAATAGCACAACAGTTTGTAGGCCAGCAACGACTTTACATACTTCTGGAGAAGTAGAATTTGGTCAAATTCCAACTGGTACAACGTTAAATGCTGGAGATGCTTATGATTGTGATGTTGATGGTGATGGTACATTTGATGCTGTTAATGAGAGATTCTATTATTTAACGGATACGAGTAATGGTAATGCAGTGTTTGTTTTCTCTAACAATACGTCACAAGTTAATAATAATGCTACTCCAATTTGTAGTGCTACTGCTGTTAGCTATGATTCTACATTTACAGAAGGGCCAAATACTGCAATAGGGGAACTTCCTACTACTGCACAATGGTCAAATGTAAATATATATACGGAACCAAGAACTATTACTAATCAGTCTGGAACAACAGTTCTGAGTGACTATGTATATGTTGGAAAAGCAGCAAGATTTGCTACTCTTGATGAAATTAAAGCCGCAACTAGTTCAAGTTTAAATGAAACTGCTAATGAATTGGCTGCATACACATTCCTACTTGAAAACACAGCTTCATATGGTAGCGGATGTCGTTCAAATTATTGGTTAGAAACTACTAATTCAAATGGTGGAGCAGTAAGAATTAATGGTGCTGCTAATGCTAAAAGTTTGGGCCATGCAACTGGTAGTTCTGGAGTAAGGCCGGTAATAGAAGTCCCATATGATTCAATAGAAGGTGCTATCAATATTGTTGAATTTGATACGATTCCAACAGCTATGAGAACTTATTTCAATAATGTTGATTCATGGAATGTCGGACAAGATGATACAAATTATAGTAGTTTTAATGCTTCTATGGTTTCTAACTTAAACAATTATAATTGTGCATATTATAATAATGACAATGTTAATACGCAATATGGTAGTGTATTCTGTGATCAACCAAATAAATATGACACAGGTGCTACAGGTGACATAAATGTGTATGAATATAATGAATCTACTGGAGTTAGATCAAATACTACTGCTGATTATGTATTTAATGATAATGGTAAATTATACAATTTTATACCAGGAAAGATATATTATTGGGAATCTGATAGTGATAGTACTAAAAATGGTTATGTAAGGCCTATTGGGGAAAGACGACTTATTACTATTCCTGGAACTACTAGACAAACACGTAATGTACGTGATTTAGGTGGACTTCCAGTTGATACAAATGGCGATGGTACTATCGATGGAAAAGTTAAATATCAAAAATTATATCGTGGTGAAAAAATTTGGGGAACTAATCGTAATGGAGTAACAAAATCTCAATTAGAAAAACTTGGTATTTATAATGAGTATGACCTGAGAACTCCAGGTTCTGAGATAGTTTCTTCTGAGGAAGACCAATTATCAAATTATATTTCAAATGAGATAATACATTATAAAATTGATCATACTGAATTTGGATCTCCTGCTACAGAAACACGTTTTAATGGTAAAAGCTATTATCAACTAGCTAGAGATGCTGCAATTGATGTAATGCAAAAAGTAGTAGCTGGTAATGATGATTATTCTATCTATTTCCACTGCCGTGTTGGTGCTGATAGAACGGGGACTCTTGCGTATTTATTAGAAGGTGTTTTAGGAGTACCAACCGAGTATAGACATCAAGACTATGAATTAACTACATTCTTTGGTTTAAGAGAAAGAACAAGATATTATTATAAGAAAGATTCTACTAATGATGAATACAAGTTTATATATTTAAAAAAGGCTATTCGTCATGCAACTCCTGGTAATAATGAAAATACCGGAGAAGAAAATGTAATGGACTGGTTCTTGTTAGAAGGTAATTCTACTAATGAATGTAGTAATATAACTACATTAATAAATCAATTTAGAACTAAAATGATTGATTATAATTAAGGAAGTACTAAGCAGAGTACTTCTTTTTTGATGTGATATTTCATTGATAAGTTTTTTTAAATATGCTATTATTTTATTAGGTGGATAGTATGGAAAAAAGCCCAAAAAAAAGAAGAAAAATAAAAAAGTCTGCTAAAAAAGTTTTGTTAATTTCTGCAGGAATAATAATTGTTATAATACTTGTCATTATAATTATAAAAAATAGTAAACCTGAAGATAAAATTGTATATAATAAAAATGAAAGTTTTGTAAAAACACAAACTGTAGAGGGAATAGTTTTTAAAAATATAAAATGCTCTTATGATGGTAAAGATTCGTTGATTAGTTATACTATGGTAAATGAAACCGAGAAGAAAATTTATTTAAATAATTATGATGTTATAGTAAAAGATAAAAAAAATGTTAGACTTACAAAAATAGCTGCGCGTGTAGCACAAACTTTTGATCCAAAAGAATCTGTAAAAATGGCTAATCAGGTAGTGGGTGTAGATTTGACTGATGCCTATTATATGGAATTGAAATTAAATACAAATAAGAAAGGAAAATAAGCATTTGCTTATTTTTTTGTTAGTATTTAATTTTATAAAAAAATCTTTATAATATCATTCATCTGCTGGTGGTGATGGAGCAGAAGTAATTTATGCTCTTCGCAACAAGGATACTCTTGCTAAAAGTATTCTAAATAATATTGCTAAAGAAGGTCAAAATATAAGAGAGTATTATCAAAGAAGATTGCCTAGTGATCCTTCGAAAGATTATTATTTTATTCATAGAGAAACTGGAAGACTTGAACCTGTTTTAGTAGAATATGGTTTTATAGATAGCCCCAAAGATGATGTTGTACAGCTTAAAAATAATCTTCCAAATTATGTAGAAGCTGTTGTAAAAGCTGTTGCTGAATATATTGGAGTTCCTTATACTAATCCTGGCGTTAGTGATAGTACTTACGTAGTTAAAAGGGGAGATAGTTTATATAGTATTGCTAAATCTTTTGGTATCAGTGTTGAAGCTTTAAAAAATGCTAATGGAGTAAATGGAAATCTTATAACTATTGGGCAAACTCTTGTAATACCAAGTATTTCTGATAAAACTCCTGGTGATTATGTGATTTATACCGTTAAAAAAGGAGATAGTTTGTGGAAAATTGCTAATAGTTATGGAATAAGTGTTAATGATATTGTCGACTATAATAATTTAGATACTACACTACTTAGTATAGGACAGCAGCTGTTAATTCCTACTATAACACCTTCTCTTGATGATAATCTTACATATATAGTAAAAAATGGAGATAGTTTGTGGAGTGTCGCTAAAAAATATAATATTTCAGTGGATGAACTTAAGAACTACAATAATTTGATGACTAATATGCTTAGTATAGGACAAGTACTTATGATACCTGGTACTGATAAATATAAAACATATATAGTAAAGAGTGGAGATAGCTTATATAAAATCGCTAGGGAGAATAACGTTAGCATTAATGATTTAATTACTCTTAACAACCTTTCTAATACTGTTTTACAAATAGGACAACAACTTTTAATACCATAAAAAAAGAAGATGATTCTTCTTTTTTAGTAGATTTCTTTACATATACCTTCATATGGTATGTAGAAACAATGACTTTTATATTTTCCTGAGTTTCTTTGATTATACCAATATGTTGAACAAGGCTTGTTTGTACCTGGATTATAAAACCAAAGAGCATTAGTTGCAGGGTGGTAGTATTCACCTTTTAGAACGCGATCTGCTAGTTGTAATTCTTTTGCAGTTGGTCTTCCTGTAAATAATGATGAGTTTATAGCGGTGAATTGGTTTTTTTGATAGACAACATCTGTTATGGTTCTTGTATTTTTAAAAGTTAAACAATCTGCTAAAACTCTATTTATTATAACATTTCCTACCATTAACATAGCTAGATTTCCATCACCTAAGGCTTCTGCTCTCATTATTCTAGCAAGTAGTTCTCTTTCATTATCATTATGTTTGACTATGGCCATAATATCACCTAATTAATTGTATGAGTTTAGTAGAATAATTTGACAAAAAGGCAATAAATTAGGTATAATACATGTGTTGATATTTTTTAGGGGATTAGTTAAATGGTATAATAATGGTCTCCAAAACCACTGTTGGGAGTTCGATTCTCTCATCCCCTGCCATTTAGAATAGTAAAAGATTTAGGTATTACCTAAATCTTTTTTCATATATAACTCTTTATATTCAATATAACCATGTTTTGGATAAAAAATATGACTTTCAAGATAGTCTTTTCCTAAATGAACATGTACTTCTTTATAGCCACGATCTTTAATTGAATTTTCAGCTAATTCTAATAATTTGCTTCCAATACCATGCCTTTTTAAATCGTATTTAACATATAGATGTGATAAAAAGATATTTCCGTCATTATCCTCTTTAGTACCAATACAGCCAATTACACGATCAAATTCGTCTAAAGCAATCCAAAAAGGGTGCCCCTTATCAAAATAATTAGTTTTAATGTCTAATAAATCCTCATTAAGTCTAGGAACTCGCCCTAATGCATTTTTGGCACTTAAAACCATATATATCATATCGTCACGATATTTTTCTTCAAAAATTATTATCTTCATAAAAATTTCCTCCAAGTTGATTATAACATGTAATGTTGGTTTTATTATGTATTTTATGTAATATAATTAAAAGTTTTAAACCCTTACGATTATCGAGCCATTTAAGAAAATAAAAGATTTAGGCATTTAATACCATTCCAGTGCCAAGATTAGCTTCTTTTTTGTTTACTATTGTTTTATTTAGTAATATAATAAGAATAGAAAGTAGGTAGTAAAATGAAGTTTTTAAGAGGATTTACAACATTTATAATTGGAATTTTGTTATTTGCAGCAATGTTTGGATTATCTTTAATTTTAAGATTGGAAACGTTTGTTGAAAAAGAACTTGTTGTATCAGTTGTTAAAGAAGCATCAATACAGGAGGTAAAGGATAATGCTGCTTCAAACGAACAAAAAAAGCTTATAGAAAAGATGCTTGAAGATGAAAAATCAGAGGAAATAATTCAAAAAATTGTTCAAAACTATATTTCGTATAAAGAGGATTCTAATTATGAAGTTAGTGAAGAAGATTATAATTTATTAATGGATTATGTTGTTAAGCATTTAGATGAGATAAATGCTGTATCTAATACTAAACTTACAGAAGGTGAAATCAGAAAGCAGTTTAAATATGAAGATTTTAAAAAGAATACTAAAGAAGTGTTTACTGATTTTGATAAAGATTCTAAAGATATGAGTCAAACAATGAATTTATATACGAAAGTAACTTCGAATAATACGAAACTTATATTAATTGTTTCAATAGTAGTATGTATTCTTCTTATTGCACTTGTTAATTGGGCATTTGTTAAATGTTTAAAAGTAGTAGGAATAAACCTAATTATTGTTGGAATTATATTTGGTATAATGTATGGATTCGGTTTATTTATGCAATCTAAGATAATGGCTGATGAGAATGTGCTTCAAGTGATAAGAGCAATTGATATAAAAGGATTCTTAATTACTGCTATAGTGGAAGTAGTAGTAGGTATAGTAATGTTAATTGTATATAAACTGTTAAATAAAAAAGATGCTGTTGCTGTTGAAGAAATAGTTGAAGTTAAAGCAGACATGTAATAAAGTAATATAAAAATCACTAGTTGAATTAACTAGTGATTTTTGTTTTTTAGTAATTGTAAATATTCTTGGTAATATTCTTGTTCTGCTTCTTGCCAGGTTTTGCCTAGTGTTTTTTTTGCGTTTTTTGATACTTTTCTTAGTTTTTGCTTGTCTTTTATTATTGCTTTTATGCTGTCCTTATATTTTTTTTCATCAAATTCAGTAGTATATCCATTATAATTGTTTATTATTGTTAATCCTACCATACTATCCTTTATGAATAATCCGGGTGTTTCGTTTACAGCAGCTTCTATTCTTACTAAACTAGATGTATCCATAAATGATGGTAATAGTAGCAAATCTGCTCTTGCATATATAGCAGATAGTATTGTTCTACTTGATATTTGTCCTGTTGTTATTATACAATCTTCCATATTATATTTTTTTATTTTAGATTTTAGTTTTTTGTCTTCTGTTCCTGTACCAGCATATATCATTTTAAATTTGATTCCATCATCTTTTAATAATTTTAGTGCATCTAAAATGAAATATATATTTTTGGTGTTAATTATTCTTCCTACAAACAATAATACGGTATCATTTTCACTTAAATCATATAACTTGTTTATCATTTTTACGTATTTATCTTTATCTTGTAATGGCGTTAAGTCTGTACCATTATATATAACTACTGGGTCTTTTTTATATCCTGTTTCTTTTAGTTCTTTTATTAAGGGATCATTTACTACAATACATTTATCACATCTATTGAAAACATTCATTATGCTTTTCATAACTTGCTTTGTTATTTGATTGCTTTTTGCTACTCGTTTCACTTCGAATTTGTATCTTGTGTGTACTGTGCAAATGCATGGTATTTTTAATTTTTTTGCTACTTTTAAACCTAATTTTCCCATTATAAACGGAGAATGGATATGAATAATATCAAAATTCTCTTTTAAAAGTTCTTTAAATTCTTTATTAAGTGCTGTTTGTGGTAAACCCCATTTGTATTCTGTGAACGGAACACTTATACTATTTATTCGTATTATTTTATAAGGCTTTTTATAATCTTCTTTATAACTAGATGTTTTTGGAACTACTACTGTTACATCATTATTTTTTGAGAGCATTGTTGCTAAATTATCTATTGCGATTACAACTCCGTCTATAGCGGGGTAAAAACTATCCATAAATATTCCGATTTTTAATTTTTTTTTATCTTGCATATCTGTCTCCTCATGGATTATTTTTTTAATTCTTGTTGAATATAATTATATGTATCTTCTAGCGTTTGTTTGAAATTTGTGCTTGTGTCAAAAAATTTAATATTTAATTCTTCACACTGCTTTTTTGCTTCTTTACTATATTCGATATCCATTTGTGTATCTTTTTCTAGATCACTATCACTTCTTTTTGCACTCCATGTATCTTTATCATGTTCTCTTATGTTTTTAATTTTGTCATTTATTTTTATTCCACAATATCCTAAGAAAACAATTATAGTATTCTCTAAATTATATTTTGCTATATCTTTTGGATAAAGATGGCATGTATCAATACAATAGTATTCTTTGTCTTTGACAATATCGCTTTGATTTTCATCAATTATTGTTTTTATTAAATAGGCCATGTGCGGGCTAACTTTTTTCCAATCATCTTTGTAATTGTTCCAAAAGTTATTATCAATACCTCTTTTTATAGAATCCATTTTATAATGAACAAAACCTTCTTTGCCTAATCTTATAGATAGGGTGGTTTTACCGCTTCTTGCTGCTCCTGCGATAAGTATATGTTTCATATAATCACCTTTATGTTTATTATATCATATTTTAAATTATATGATATAATGAAATTGGTGGTAAGTATGAAGGTTAGAGTTATCGGTAGCGGTAGTATGTGGTCTGATAGAAATAGTGCTTGTTATTTAGTGGATGATGATATAATGGTAGATTTTCCTAATGGAGCATGTAAATATTTATATAAGTATGATATTCTTCCAACGTCAATTAGACATATTTTAATTACCCATTTTCATGCTGATCATTACTTTGATTTACCTTTTTATATACTTGCTAAATCTAAAAGTGATAAATATTTAGTAAATATTTATTGTTCTAGTGATGGTAAAAGAAAAATTAAAAAATTAGGTAAACTTGCTTTTGCTAAGTCATATTCTAGAGCTTGTAAAAAACTTAGTTTAATGTATAATTTTGATAATAATTTCTTTGTGCATGAATATAAAGTATTTAAATTATTAGTAGATCATGTTTTTAAACCTGCTTATGGTTATATATTTAAAAATGGTGATATATATGTAGGGTTTACTGGTGATACTTCTTTGTGTAATCCTTCGGAATATATGGCTGAAAAGTGTGATTATTTATTTTGTGATTGCTCTTTAATTACTGGAAGTGCAAAACATCAAGGTGTTGACAATATAAAATATTTGTCAAAAAAATATCCAAATTGTAAATTTATTGTTAGTCATATGAGTGATGGTGTTCCTGAAGAACTGGCTAAGTTAAAATTAAAGAATATAATTATTCCTAATGATGGAGATATTATAGATATTGATTAATCAATATCTATTTTTATATAATTGGTTCTAGTAAAAAATAATTGCTTTATTTTATTTGTTGTGGCATAATAATGGTGAAATTATTTAAAGGAGGAAATATGAGTAAGAAAAATGTTGATGTTAAAGAAGTAAAAAGTAAAGCAAAAGGGTTTATGACTGAGTTTAAAGAATTCATTTTAAGAGGTAACGTAATGGATATGGCCATTGGTGTTATTATTGGTGGTGCTTTTTCTAGTATTGTTACAGCTTTAACAGATGATTTCATTAATCCGCTTATTAATGGTATTGGTGGTGCGAAAGTAGGAGGCACTATTAAAATTTATGGTGGTCAAGTTATTAAGTATGGTGATTTTATAACTGCTGTTATTAATTTTATAATTATGGCCTTCGTGCTATTTATGCTTCTAAGATTTGTTAATAAAGTTATGACTGTTGGTAAGAAAAAAGAAGAAGCAGCTGCGCCAGTTAAAACAGATGAGACTATCTTGCTTGAAGAGATTCGTGATTTGCTAAAGAAAAGAAAATAATAGCTAGACTTGTTTCTAGTTTTTTTCTTGCTTTTTTTTTGCTTTTATGATATAATATGTCGCCATAGAGGTGAATAGTGTGAGAAATAAGGTAATTGCAAAAAAAGATGGTAATATCGAAATAATGGATAAAACTTCAGAAATTACGAATTCTGTTAGACGTTTACAACAATTATGTTGGGATTGTAAAAATGGTTTTCCAAGTAAGTGTAAAAAAATTTGTGATATTCATAAATTAAGAATTGAGAATTATGACTTTATTGATTCTGGTTATCAAGTATTTGATAGAGATGGATACATATTTCTTTTTATTGTTTCTAAATGCTCTAATTTTGAACAAGGTGAAGTTTGTCATTATAAAAAAAATATGACTAGATTAAAAAGAAAATAGTTATAACCTGTTTGGTTTAACTATTTTAATTTGCTTTTTAAAGTCTTTTTTTAATTCTGTTATAAATATTGATTCGTTGTTTATAGGTGCTAAAAGGTATGTTTTGTTTTTAGTTCTAGTAATTGCTACATACAATAGTCTTCTTTCTTCTGCATATGGATAAATGTCAGTTTTACATGTAACGTAATCAAGTATTTTGTCGTTTTTTATTTTGCTGGGGAAACCTGTTTTTTTATTTGTGAGATTTATTACTATAACGTTTTCTGCCTCAAGTCCTTTTGATTTATGAATTGTAAGAAAGTTTATTTTGATATTAGTGTTATTCTTGTATATTATTTGGTTTCCTACTAAAGAAAAATTATTACCTATTATTAGATTTATATCTTTATTGTTTCTTCCTAGTATAAGAATAGGCTTATTAGTATTATGATATATTTTATTTATTAATTTGGTAAAAGTTTTGTTTATGTTTTTATAATAGATTATTTCTATGGGATAATTTAGATGTTTGTTTGATTTTAATTCTTTTTTTATTTGGTTTTTGTTTTTCATGATGAAGGATCCTGCAATATGTATTAATTCTTGGCTGTTTCTATAAGTGTTTTCTATTTTTAGTATTTTGCTATTTGGAAATAGTTTATTGAAATTTACAAAAAGTGTTAAATCACATCCGGTAAAACGATATATTGATTGAAAATCATCTCCTACTACTAATAGATTGGCATTTGTTTTTTTTAGTATTTCTTTTATTAAGTTAAACCTGACTTGTGAAGTATCTTGAAATTCATCTATTATTATGTATTTAATCTTTTTTTGATATCCGTTTTTTATTACTTTTTTAGTAGCAAGTGATATCATATCATTGAAATCTATTTCATTTTTAGATATTAATTCTTGCTCGTAGGTTTGATAAATATATAGAATTATTATTAAAAAATTCTTTTTTCTTTTATTTTTTTCTTGAATTATGAAGTTTAAAATGCGTTCTTTATCATAATCGTTTGATTTTAGTAAATTAATAAATCTTTCTATGATGATTTTTATTCTTTTTATGTCTTCTTCTTTAATGTTTTTATATTTTTTATGATAGTTTTTTTTGTTGTATCTAATTCTCAAATAGTTTAGTATTCTTTTTTTGTTTTCGGGATTTATATTTATTAATCCTTTTAGATATTCATCTATGGTATAACTTAGTAGATTTTGACTAGTTATTTTGTAATTGTCTCCTTTTAATATTTCTAAACTTAATTTATGAAATGTGTAACATGGTATATTGTAGTTATAGTTTTCTTTTAGTTTCATTTTTAAACTATTTGTACTTTCGTTGGTAAACGAAATACATATTATTTCTTCTTCTTTTAATTTTTCTATTTCTATTAAATATCTTATTTTTCCTATAATAGTTAATGTTTTTCCAGAACCAGCTCCTGCTGATACTAAAAGATATTTTTCCTTACTTGTTACTATTTTTTTTTGTTTTTCATCTAACTTATAACCATTTATATTATTTAGTATTTCTTGTTTCATGAAGTCTAGTATATATATTTGTTTTTATAATGCAACTTGGTAATTATTAAGTTTTGTTTAACTTTTTTTACGAAAAAATGTGTTTTATTTAGTTTAACTTTTAAGTTTCATAATTGTTCCATATAAATTTTTTATGATATAGTAAATATAATTAAATATATTTACTTAGACCTTATTTTATAATATAATTGTTTGGTAAGAGGAGATGTTTTTATGCATAACTTTACAAAACTCTGGTGCTATTTTTATAAGGGGTTAGATTAATAAAAAATAGAGAAAGAGGAGATAATAATGAAAAAAAATAAAAAAATTATTTTAACAGGGGATAGACCTACTGGTAAACTTCATTTAGGACATTATCTTGGGTCTTTAAAAAATAGAGTAAGATTACAAAACTCTGGAGAATATGATGAAATTTATATTGAAATTGCTGATACTCAAGCAATAACTGATAATTTCTTTAATATAGAAAAGGTTAGACAAAATGTTATAGAAGTTACTCTTGATTATTTAGCATGTGGTATTGATCCGGAAAAAACTACTATATTTGTTCAATCACAGGTTCCTGAGTTATATGAACTTACTTGTTATTATTTAAACTTAGTAACTTTGTCTAGACTTCAAAGAAATCCTACGATAAAAGATGAAATGAAACTTCGTGGTTTTGAGAAAAGTCTTCCTATGGGATTTTTAACATATCCTGTTAGTCAAGCTGCTGATATAACATTGTTTGATGCAACTGTTGTTCCTGTTGGTGAGGATCAAACACCAATGATTGAACAAACAAGAGAGCTTGCTAGAGCATTTAATAATGCATATAAAAAAGTCATTGTTGAACCAGAAATTATGCTTCCTGATAACAAGGTTTGTTTAAGACTTCCTGGAATAGATGGTAAAGCTAAAATGAGTAAATCTTTGGGTAACTGCATATATTTATCTGATGAAGCTGATGTTATTGAAAAGAAAGTTATGAGTATGTATACTGATCCAAATCATATTAAGATTGAAGATCCGGGTAAAATAGAAGGTAACGTTGTGTTTACTTATTTAGATGCTTTCTGCAGGGATGAACACTTTAAAAAGTATTTACCTGATTATAAAAATTTGGATCAATTAAAAGCCCATTATCAAAAAGGTGGACTTGGTGATGTTACTATTAAAAGATTTTTAAATAGTATTATTCAAGAAGAACTTGAACCAATAAGAAAAAGAAGAAAAGAATATGAAAAGAAAATTCCTGAAGTATATGAAATGCTTATGAAATCTACTGAAAAAGCTCGCGCTAAAGGCATAAGTAAGATAGCTGAAGTAAGGGATGCAATGGGTATAAATTATTTTGATGATAAAGATTTAATCAATGAGCAATCTGATAAATATAGTAAATAGAAAAGTGCTATTTTATAGCACTTTTTATTTTGTTTTATATAATTTCGTGTTATACTTTTTATAGTATGGTACGGAGGTTGTATAATGAGAAAAGTATTTAAAATTGATTTTACATTGTTTTTATCTTGTATATTAGTAGTGCTAGTACTAACTACAGTATTATTAACTGATGTTAGTAAAGATTCCTATGCTGCTCCTTCTGAGATTACGGTAACTCGCAAGGATCTGCAAGATAGAGTTTTAGCTACAGCATTAACTTATTTATACAATAACGTATATTCAGATTATTCACAAAAACAAACAGATAATGCTATTAGAAATAATGTTTATGGAACAAATATTTATCGTTCTATAAGTGGTAAAGTTACTAGTGATGTAGAAGAGGCTGCTAAAAAAGATGATGGTAGTTATGATGTTGTTAATAAATATAGTAATACATATCCACTTAGAACATTTACTCAAAGTCCTGACTCTGTAAGTAGGACGAATCGTTTCTTTATTGATTGCAGTAGTTTTTCAATGTCAACATATATAAATGCATTGAATTTTGATTTTTCTGATATGCTTTCTGATGAGTTTACTAATTCTAAGTTATCATTTCCTTCTTATTATTCTAATAAGGGTATAGTATCTGTTGATAGTAAGAAGACATATAAAGATTCATATATGTATTATAATTCTAAAATACTAAATACTGGTATTGTTGTGAATACTAAGAAGACTATAAATAATAATGAGCCTGCCAGTAATACGACATATTCTACGATAAAGAATACTGATAAAGTTGATAATAAATACTTGGTTTATTATCATGAATTGAACGATAATGAGATAACTTATGAAAATGAAACTAAAGTATATAATGAAATGTTGAATCTTTTAAAACCCGGTGATTTAATAATTAGACGTAAAGCTACTGATGCAGATGAAAATGGACATGTAGTTGTTTTTGTTGGTAATGCGTTTAGTGATAAAGATAAGGATGCTATAATTGAATCTACTGGCTCTGATATGCGAAGGAGTGACAGGGCAATGGGAAGCGGGAAAGATTTCTTGTCTATTAGGTATACTTCTAGTTTTAAATATATGATTTTTCAAGATGTTACTGTTAAGAAAAGTCCTTTGAAGAAAATGGTATACACTATTTTAAG
>JAEEGL013860643.1_pt1 | contig 14219 bp, 5 predicted proteins | sample 9134231 | NCBI WGS metagenome assembly JAEEGL01 (sample SAMN16246548, study PRJNA631951) | gut metagenome | biome: gut microbiome; feature: rumen; material: fiber-attached | host: Bos | place: Iran: Karaj | collected 2018-10 | reverse complement strand
GTGCTACTTTGATAGCTTCCGGTCTCGTTCCGGCAATCACAATAATCTTCATATTCAATAAATGATAAAATGCCTTTTCTTTTTAAAAATAAAACAACTTAAAATTAAAACACGGCTAAACCGCAAATGTTAAACAAGCATTTACATAAGCAAAATTCCAAAAATTCATACAAAAAAAGGCAAATTTTAAGGCTCTAAAATGGAATTAAAAAAAAATTGGTGTTTTTTTGGTGTTGCATGATGCATGATAAAATTCAAATGGCTAAATGGGTTAATGCATAATTTGGATAAAATCTGATTTACTTTGGTGTCAAATTGGTGTGATTTTTCGATATTTCTAGTAAATTAACGAAAACAGGAGTTCTTCATCGTGTTGTTCTTTCTTGTACCTCATAAGGAAAAGTCGGATATCTGCTTCGATCTCTATGACAGAAAAACAAAAATGTGAGCGGATAGTCAAAAATATAAGTAAAAATTGTATTTTAAAGTTAACTGATGAATAATTATGCCGTTTTTTTTGATTTTATATCATTTGTTATGATATAACTAAGGATTGTTTAACATTTGCGGTTTAGCCGTGTTTTAATTTTAAGTTGTTTTATTTTTAAAAAGAAAAGGCATTTTATCATTTATTGAATATGAAGATTATTGTGATTGCCGGAACGAGACCGGAAGCTATCAAAGTAGCACCAATAGTTAAAGAATTAAAAAAATATTCACACATTGAAACACTTTTATGTAACACAGGACAGCATAAGCAGATGATTGATGAAACATTCGCTGACTTTCAGCTGGTACCTGATATTTCGTTGGATGTTATGAGTCCTAATCAAACACTGCCCTCACTTACTGCAAAGTTATTTGTAGCACTGGAGAGTGTTTTTGATGAACAGAAACCTGACTGGGTAGTTGTTCAGGGCGATACAACTACTGTGATGGTTAGTGCCATGTGTGCATTTTATAAAAATATTAAAATTGCTCATGTTGAAGCAGGACTACGAAGCTTCAATAGTCGCGCACCTTTTCCTGAAGAAATTAACCGTGAAATAGTTACCAGGGTGGCTGATTTGCATTTTGCCCCGACGAGAAATGCCTACGCAAATTTAATTCGTGAGAGTGTTGATCCTAATAAAGCTTTCATTACAGGTAACACGGTAATAGATGCTCTTATTTGGGTTAGAGATTTTCTGAAGGACAAACCTCAATACTCAAATGAATCAGTAAGAAAAGCAATAGCTCAGGGAAAGAGAGTTATTCTTATAACCGGCCACAGAAGAGAGAATTTTGGAAACGGTTTTGAAGAAATCTGTCATGCTGTTAAAGAATTGGCCAAGAGATATGAAAATTGTTTATTTGTATATCCTGTTCATTTGAACCCAAATGTTCAGGAACCGGTTAGAAAGTGTTTAAGTGATCAGGAAAATATACTGCTTCTACCACCTCAATCATATCTGCATTTTCAGGCGTTACTTAATTCTTGTTATCTTGTTCTTACTGACTCAGGTGGAATTCAGGAAGAAGCTCCGGCTTTGGGAAAACCTGTATTAGTGATGCGGGATGTGACGGAGCGTCCAGAGGGAATAAAAACAGGTTGTGCCAAACTTGTAGGAGCACGGGCTGATTCAATTATCGAAGAAGTATCAAAATTACTGGATGATGAGGCTGCATATGAAAAAATGGCAAGGGCTCAAAATCCATACGGACATGGTCATTCTGCAGAGCGCATTATTAAAGCCATATTAAATTTGAATGAATCTGCAGAGGATGAATTGATAGATTAGGGTGGTGCTAATTATGAAACTTTGTATATGTGGTTTAGGCTATATAGGATTACCGACAGCAGCGATGTTTGCTTCAAAAGGTGTGTATGTAAATGGTGTTGAGGTGAATAAGCACGCTATTGAAACCATAAATCAGGGAAAAATTCATATTGTTGAACCGGGACTTTTAGAAGTGGTTAAAGACGTTGTTGATAGTGGTCATTTAATAGCTTCTGATAAAGCTTGTGAGGCTGATGGATTTATTATCTGTGTACCTACTCCTTTTATTGGAGATCATGAACCGGATTTAAGTTTTGTTGACGCTGCAGCAAGAGAAATTGCACCGTATATCCGAAAAGGGAATACTGTAATTCTTGAATCAACCTCACCGGTAGGTACAACAGAAAGAGTTGCATCAATTATTAAGGAGATGCGTCCCGATCTTGTTGTTGCCACAGAACAAAATGAAGAGTGCGATGTTTATTTGGCATACTGCCCTGAGCGTGTATTACCGGGAAAGATCATGACTGAACTGGTGAATAATGATCGCATTGTTGGAGGTATTAACGAAATTTCAGCTAAAAAGGCTGCAGAAATTTACGGTGTTTTCGTTAAGGGTGAATTATTGCAGACTAATGCAAGAACTGGAGAAATGTCTAAACTTACGGAGAACGCATTCCGTGACGTAAACATCGCTTTTGCCAATGAGCTGTCATTGATTTGTGACAAGCTTGATATTGATGTCTGGGAACTCATTTCCCTGGCAAATCATCATCCACGTGTAAATATTTTAAATCCTGGTCCAGGTGTTGGCGGTCATTGTATCGCTGTGGATCCGTGGTTTATTGTAAGCAAAAATCCTGAAGAGGCAAAGATTATTAGGACTGCAAGAAATGTTAATGATGCCAAGCCTGAATGGGTAAAACAGAAGGTTAGAGATGCTGTATTAGGGTTATCCGGTAAATCCTTTAAAATTGCATGTCTTGGTTTGGCCTTTAAACCTGATATCGATGATTTGCGTGAAAGTCCTTCTGTATATATCACACGTGATCTTGCCAGTGAATTTCCTGGAACTGTTTTAGCCGTTGAACCTAACATTCAAGAACTGCCAGAGAATCTGCAGGGTCTTGATATTTCGTTGGTATCTCTTGAGCAGGCGCTTCAGGCTGACATTCTATTATTGCTAGTTGATCATAAAGAGTTCAAGGCTTTTAAACCAACTTTGGGGAAACATCAGAAGATAATAGATACTAGAGGCTTGTGGCAAAGATAGTAATTTTAATCATTACAAATTTTCAAACGTTATCATGAGTAATATAGATATTGCTGTAATCGGCATGGCATTCAGATTTCCTGGTGGAATACGAACTGAACAGGACTATTGGGATTTGTTGCTGAAAGGTGAGTGCGCCATAACTGAAATACCTGAATCGCGATGGGCAACCGAGTTGTATCAAGATCCTGATAGAACTGTACCTGGCAGAAGTGTCACTTTTAAAGCAGGTATACTGGATCGAGTTTTTGATTTTGATGCGCAGTTTTTTAGGATTTCTCCCAAGGAAGCAGAATGGATGGATCCTCAGCAAAGATTTCTGCTGGAAGTTGCTTATGAATGTTTCGAAAATGCCAATATCAGATTGAAAGACATCAAAGGAACTGACTGTGGAGTATATACCGGAATTTCCTCTCTTGACTACGGGATGCAGCCTAACAGAGATCTTGCCTCTATAACCCCTCATACAATGACAGGCAATACCTTGAGCATTGCGTCAAACCGTATTTCATATGTTTTTGATTTGCACGGTCCGTCAATTTCAATGGATACGGCATGTTCTTCATCACTTGTTACATTGCATCAGGCATGTCAGGCGCTAAGAAATCAAGAGGTGTCATGTGCCCTGGTTGCTGGTGCACATATGTTGCAGGATCTACATTCGTTTATTGGATTCAGCAAGGCTTCAATGTTGTCAGCAACAGGAACCTGTCGTCCTTTTGATAAGAGTGCCAATGGTTATGTCAGGGCAGAAGGAGTGGCTGTTTTGCTGCTAAAACCTTTGTCTCAGGCTGTTAAGGATGGAAATCGAATCCACGCCGTAATTAAGGCATCCGGTGTTAATACCGACGGTTCAAGGAAGAACGGTCTTACCATTCCTTCTGCTGAGGCTCAAAGTGAACTAATGAAAGCTGTTCTGAATAAAAGTGGTTTATCATCAGAAGATATTGATTTTGTTGAAACTCACGGTACTGGAACACCTGTTGGCGATCCAATTGAAGCTAAAGCAGTTTCATCGGTTTATGGAATGAATAAAAGCGAACCGTTACCGATAACTTCTGTCAAGGCGAATGTTGGTCACATGGAACCAATGTCAGGTTTAGCTGGTTTGATAAAGGCCATTATCTGTCTCAAACACGGTATGCTTCCTCCTATACCGTTTGACTTTGAACCAAATCCTGAAATTGATTTTGAAAAATTAAATGTAAAATGTTTCCCTCATGGTAAGCGTTTAAAGTCAAAAGAAACTTACACTGCTGGAGTTAACTCCTTCGGTTTTGGCGGTTCTAATGCTCATGTTCTTGTACAGAGTTATCATAATATTGATGAGCATGATGAAAATCAGCCGGATAACGCTGTTCAATCAGGGGCTCCTTTGTTTCTAAGTGCCAAAAGTAAAAAATCTCTGGTTGAACTTTGTTCTTTATATGTTGATGCTTTGAAGAAAGGCTCGATATCCCAAAACAATGATTTGCTTTATTCGGCTGCGTTTGCACGTGATTTTTATCGTTATCGTCTTGCGGTTGTTGCTCCAACTTTCCAGGATAAAATCACTGCGTTAAGTGATTATGTTGCCGGAAAATCCAATGAATGCGTTTATGCTTCGGAGATTTTCGAAAGTTGCAGAAAATTGTGTTTTGTTTTTAATGGCAACGGTTCTCAGTATGTTGGAATGGGTAAAAAACTTTTCGAATTTGAATCCTCCTTTTCTGATTCTTTTACACGCCTTTCTAGGAAAATTGAAAAATACTTGAACGTTGATCTTGTTGGCATAATACAAAAATCAGCGGATGAACAGCAGTCGTTTATTGAAAATACAAGAATTGCTCAACCACTGATTTTTGCTGTTCAGGTATCACTGTGCTCAATGTTGAAAAAATACGGCATTGTTCCTCAGGCTACAGTTGGTCATAGCGTGGGAGAAATTGCAGCAGCCTATGTCGCTGGCAAATTGAGTTTAGACGATGCAGTAAAAGTAATCTGTATACGAAGCATGCAGCAGGAGCGAACAAAAGGTCTTGGCAGAATGTCGGCCGTGTCAGTATCCGCACAGAAATTTGAAACAATCAGACAGGAGATTTTGTCGGATGATTCGCCTAAGTCTGATCTTTCTCAAACCGTTCTTGATATTGCTGCTGTTAATTCTGATGAGGGTATAACCGTATCAGGTGATACTGTATCACTTAAAAAACTTTCTAGCTATTGCTCTCAGCATGGAATCTTTTGCAAGGATTTAAAAGTAGATTATCCATTCCATAGTTCCTTTATGGAAATTATTAAAGATAGTGTTCTGACCGAACTTGCTGGTTTAACAGGTAATTATCGTGATTCAGAAGATGAAATATCTTTCGGAAATAAAGCTGGATTCTATTCTGCTGTTGAAGGAACCCTAAAAAGGAGTGATGAACAGCTTGATAATGAATACTGGTGGCACAATATCAGAGAACGTGTCAATTTTGCCGGGGCTGTTGAGAGTGTACTGTCTGATGGTTATGACTGTTTAATTGAAATTGGATCAAATGCGATTTTACAGCGATATTTAAGAGATATAGTCAAGAAAAAAGGGTGTAGTGCTAAAGTTTCATCTACACTTTTGCAGAACAGTGATGATCAAAAACGTATTCAATCAGTAATCATGGATCTTCATTTGTCATGCGAAAATGTCAACCGTAAGGTGTTTTTTCCTGAAAGTTTCAGTTTTACTGAACTTCCTGCATATCCGTGGGATCATAATTTTTATATCTATAAGTCCACTCCTGAAAAGCAGTACGCACAGCGCAGAATATTTGCTTTGCTGGGATGGCCGGTAAAGACAGTTGATTATGCATGGGAGAATCTGCTTGAACCTGCAAAATACAGATTGTTGCGGGATCATGTCGTTGAACATGAATGTGTATTTGCTGCTGCTGCTTATATTGAAACAGCGCTGGAATCAGCTTTTTTGCTTGCCGGTGACAATCTGAAAAGAGCCATTGAAATTACCCAGAACGTAGTAGAAACGAGTGCTGACACAAATACAAGCTTGACTTCGGAAAAAATATTGCTCGATCAGCAGGAAATATGCATTAATCTTGAATATTTGGATATTATAAATCCTTTGGTTTTCAATAACGGCCGTTATAAATCTGTGCATTTGCAAGTCGATCCTAATAGTAGAATGTTTACTATGACTTCCAGGGATTATATGTCTGCCGACGACTATTTGCTGAATATCCGTTGCAGATTTAATTCATACGGAAATACTCTTCTTGACATGTTCAACCGAAAAAATAAAGCTTCATCCGAACATCGGATTATCAAGACTGTGTCCGGTGCGGAACTTTATCATCTTGCCTCTATGGTGGGTTTGAATTTTGGAGAGCAGTTTTCTCTGGTGGAAAAAATTGAGGTGTTTGATTGTTATTTGAAGACTTACATAAATCAGAATGCGCTTCAGAAATTTACATCAGATCGGTATGTCAATGAAAACTACCTTAATTATGTAATCCACCCCGGATTGATAGATGCGGGGTTTCAGTCATTACTGGTTCTAGACGAATTAAATCCAGCTAAGGAAATCTTTTTACCGGTTAAGTTCGGGCGTATTGCCATAAGTAAAAATGGTAATGTTTCCTATATTATTGCAAGAGTTCATCATATTGGAGTCCGCAGTGTACTTGCAGGTTTTGAACTTTATGATGTTTCTGACTGCTGTGTGGGTATTCTTGAAAACTGCCGTTTTAAAAAGACTCCGCGATATGAAGTAGCCGGTGAAAAAAGAACACAGGTAAAAATTCCGCTTTATCAATATTATGGTACAGTTGGACAGCATGGATGCAGTGTCTTGTTACCAAAGTTGAATGCTAAAACACTGATCGACGTGTTTGAAAATTTCACAGATCCGAATTCGTATAGGGACAATGACTATCGTGCGTCTCGTATCAAATGGTTCAAGGAAATTTTACCTTTAACAGAGCATGCCGTGCTTTGCTACGCCTATGAGGCTTTCAAAAAACTTGCACTTACATTCAATTATGACATGACAATACAGTCTGACTATGATTTACATAAAGTTGAAAGTCTTAGTTTTGAACTGAAATCTGTTAACAAAAATGCTCTTCCTTTATTTAGTTATCTTGCTGATATACTCAGTAAGCACAACTTGATTACAAGTGATAAAGTTCTGATTACCGTACGAATTTCCGGAGAAAGTAGTGAGATTGGCTCCGGAGATGACGTTATCCGTTATGCCTTCGGTCGGAGTGCTGATGCTCTGCCGTATCTTATCCCGCTATACAGGATAGGTCATGTACTGCCAATCATTCTGTCTGCCCAGACTTCAGATGAACAATATGAAAAGATAGTCGAAGATATGCAGAGTAATGATGTCTGTGACTCATTGCTATTGAATTCAGGTATGTATAAAGCTGTAAAAAGTTTGCTTTATTATTTGGTTGACAATGTTAAAAATACGACTGACCAAAAGATTAGAGTTCTTGAACTTTATTCAGGTTCAGACATGTTACATGATCTTCTGAAGGATCAAAGATTACATAATAAATTTGAAGTTGTGTATGCTTTTACTGAGAATTCATCCTCTGAGGTGACTGGAGAAAATGAAAATACTGCTGTTTTCAATCCTGATGATTTCTCAATTGTATTCGAAGATGAATCACGGAATAGAACTTCATGTTTCGATCTAATTATTGTTAATTCTGTTTTGCACACTTCCTCCAGACATTATGATGCCGTTCAGAATTTAAAGAGTTATCTAGCTCCTTCTGGAATTATAGTAGTAACTGAAAGATTCAGTGACTGGTCAGCAAATATGTGCAACGGTCTTGATCATCGCTGGTGGCTGTCCGGCAGTGAGCAGGATAGCGGCAGTAATTCCTATAGAAGTCCGTTAAAGTCTGCTGCATACTGGAAATCTTTATTCCATGGTTCATTCAGTGACGTAGAAATTTATCGTGAGTCTCTGGCAGAGAATTATGCCGGAGGCATGTCAATGATTCTGGCTGTACAAAATGAAAGCAGAGAAAAAATTCTTCAACAGAAAGTTCAGAAGCCTGAAGCACTGCGTCGAATTGCTTTTGTAGTGTCTGGTTTCTGCTCTTGCGACACTGAGTTACATGAGCTGAATTCATGTCACAACGGTTCTTTTATGGCAAAACTTTTCTGTTCTCTTCAGAATTGCGGTGTTATGACCGATTATTATCAGAATTATAAAGAACTTAGTGATCTGAATACTTATGATACAGTTGTTTTTCTATCTGACTGTGGCATAGCAGCACAAAATGGTCATCTGTACGAGATTCTGTTCGGTGAATCCGGTGCTAATAAAACTGAAATTCAGAAAAAAAATGATAGCTTGGATTTGGTTAGCTGTGTCAGCAATCTTTCCGACTTGAGCAGACTAATCCATAAGGACTCTCGCCGGCCTAAACTGGTTGTAATAACATTTAACGGATCTTGTGCAACAAACCTTACCTCTGATGTTATTCCTCAGCAGTCGGCATTGGTTGGACTAACCCGCGTGGTTGCAAATGAATTTACTGATTTAAATGTAAGAAATCTTGATCTGTCGATAGATAATGCAAAAACAACACGCGGACACATTGAAAATATCGTTGATAACCTGTTATGTGAACTTTTGTTGCCTTCTGAAAATGATGAATTGGTTGTAACTTCAAACGGAGAGATCTGTGTTGCTTTAAATACATGTACTGTTGGGCAAAATTCAGAAATTGATATAAATAATAATGAATTCCAATCAAAAAAATTGATTCGTACAGAAAATGATCCTGAGTTGAAAAATTTTTCGGCAACTACTCAAAATTTATTACACGGTCAGAATCTTAAAAATGAAGGTTATTCATATTATCTTGATTTTTCTCAACCCGGCAGATTGAAAAATTTGTGCTGGAAAAAGAAGAATAAAAGGCTCCCAGAAGGCAATGAGATTGAAGTCGCAGTAATGGCAGCCGGTCTGAACTTCAGAGATATTATGCTAACAATGGGACTGGTGCCGGATGATGTGCTTGAAAGTGGATTTTCAGGACCTTCTCTCGGGTTGGAGTTTGCTGGTACTGTTGTAGGTTTGGGCAGTGAGGTGCAGGAATACAAAATTGGCGACCGCGTAATGGGATTTGGATCTGCCTGTTTTACTGATCGCCTGATTGTCCCGGAGTTTGCTGTTGCAAAAATTCCGCAGGAATGGTCATTTAATGCAGCTGCTACTGTACCGATAGTATTTTTTACTGCGTGGTATGCCATATCCTACCTTGCCCACGCCGAAAAGGGAGAAAAAATTCTGATTCATGGAGCTGCGGGAGGGGTTGGTATTGCGGCAGTTCAGATTGCTTCTAATCTTGGACTTGAGGTTTATGCAACTGCAGGCAGTTCAGTAAAGAGAGATCTTCTGAAAATGCTTGGTGTAAGGCATATATATAATTCCAGAGCTTTGGACTTTAGAGATCAAATCATGGCTGATACGAATAATGACGGGGTAGATCTGTGTCTCAACTGCCTCTCCGGAGAGGCTATGCGTCTCAGTTTAGGAGTATTAAAACCTTTTGGCAGATTTATTGAACTTGGCAAGCGTGATTTTGTTGAAAACACGGAAATCGGTCTGAGGGTATTAAAGGAAAATATCACTTACTTTGCTGTGGATGCTGATCAATTGTTTAAAGTGTATCCAGAAAGAGCTAAACGTGTTTTCCATGATGTTATTGAATCTTTCAAAGATCATAAATACAGTACTCTTCCGTTTAGGGTCTACAGTGCCACTAATGTTGTTAATGCTTTCAGACTTATGCAGCATGGCGGCCATATTGGCAAAATTGTCATTGATCTGTCAGATTTACCTGAGATCTGCAGTTATCAAAAAAAATCAGTTCCGGTCGCTTTTGAACCTGCAACAGAAACTGCTGTTAATCCATCTGCGCGGCATCTGGAAAATGCAGATAAAAATTATCCACCTGTATTTAATTCATCTGATACATGGATGATTACCGGGGGAACCGGAGGTTTTGGTTTTGCTACTGCAAGATATCTTGTTTCTAAGGGGATCAAAAAAATTGTTTTAGTTTCACGCAATGGTGTTAGGGATCCTGCGGTTGCAGAGGAAATTGAAAAATTGTCCCATAGTTACGATGTTGAATTTTTCATAGAAAATTGTGATGTCGCTGATTATAGCTGTTTGTCAGAACTTTGGTGCAGACTGAAAAACAGAGGTTTGCATATAGATGGCATTATTCACGCGGCCGCTGTGTTTGCAGATACAACTTTGAATAATATAACGGAACAACTATATGCGAAAGTCCTTAGTCCTAAGCTTCAAGGTGCAATCAATCTTCACAGGATCAGCTGTTATGAAAGTCTTAAATATTTTGTTGTCTACTCGTCAGTTGCAGTAGCAATCGGCAATGTGGGACAGGCTAATTACGTAGCTGCCAACAGCGGCCTTGAAGGGCTGACTATTCATCGTCTCAGAAACGGTTTCCCGTCTGCATGCGTTGAATGGGGGCCAATTGCGGATGCCGGATATCTTACTGAGAATCTGACCGTAAAAAAATCTTTGGAAAGTGTGCTTGGTGCAACTTCCATGAAAAGCGCTGAAGCTTTGAATATTTTACCTGATGTTATTTCTCGCGGCGGTATATTTGTTTATGCAGATATGAATTGGGCTGATGTAACCGACACTGTAGGCAGAGTACCTTCAAGGATCAGAGAACTGGTGCGAAGGGATGGACTGTACAGAAAACAGCAGGATTCCGATAACATCCTTAAACTGTTGCATGGTAAATCCCGGGATAAATCAGTTCAGATAATTGCTGATATGCTTATTGGAGATATTGCTGAAACTATGGGTCTAAGTTCTGAGCAGGTAAGCCGCGATCAGGATTTGCAAAATCTCGGGCTTGATTCGCTTATGGCAATGGAGCTTATAGTAAGCATAGAAAAGAGAACCGGAACCAAGCTTTCTGTAATGATGTTCCAGGATAATCCTACCGTGCAGAAGCTTGCAGAAAAAATTTATGAAAAATTATTAGGAACCAATACCGTTTCCTCTGATTTGGAATCAGACTCTGGAGAGCAAGTAATTAGCTCAATTGTTTCTACTCATATACAGCTTAATGATGTCGATGCGAGAAATGCAGTTGCATCAGCTGTGGAGAATGGAGGAAACCGCAATGTTTGAATCTGCTCCTGTCTTCAAAAATATGATGTCGAAGATTATTAACAGTAGAAAGAATGAAGATCAGCCAACTGAAAGTGAACTTAAGGAACTTGAAGTTCAAAAGCGGAATTTTGCTAGTGGAATGAAACAAAAAGCATGTTCTGACCCCCTTGACTTTAGTTCTCATCCTCTTATGCAGAAACTGTCAGCTGTAAGATCGCTGAGTGAAACTTTCGGAATTGAAGATCCCTACTTTAGGCTTCATGAGCATGTGCAGGGAACAAGAGCCACCGTGAAAGGAATAGAATGTATCAATTATTCAGTCTATAACTATCTCGGTTTTAATGATCATCCTTTTTTGCGGAATAAAGTAGCCGAAGCTGTGCAAACCTATGGAACTTCGGTTGGTGCCAGCAGATTGGTTGCAGGCGAAAGAAGTTTTCAGCTTGATTTGGAGCGTAGGCTTGCCAAATTGTATGATAAGGATGCAGCTGTCGTTTTCGTAAGCGGTCATGCAACCAATGTCAGCACTATAAGTACGCTTTTTGGTTCAGATGATCTGATAGTATATGACGGCCTTTCCCACAACAGTATTATTGAAGGGATCAGACTTTCCCGAGCCAGCTTTTTTCCATATGCTCATAACGATCTTGAGTTGCTTGAAACAATTCTCATAAATCAGAGAGATAAATTTCACCGTGCGCTTATTGTTACAGAAGGGCTGTTCAGTATGGACGGCGATATTCCTGATCTTGATAAACTGATTGAAATCAAAAATAAATACAGATGTTTTCTAATGATTGATGAGGCACATGCCCTCGGTGTACTTGGAGCAACAGGTAAGGGGCTTCATGAGTACTACGCAGAAAAGTCAATGGCAGTATGTCAAAATGAACAGTACGAAATTCCGAAAAAAAATGATAGTTCCGGCAATGCAGAAAAAGAGCATTATGATGTCGATTATTTGCAGAAAAAGAGAGAAAAAATGAACTACTATGCAAATGAAGTCGATCTCTGGATGGGTACCTTGAGTAAAACACTGGCCAGTTGTGGTGGCTATATTGCCGCTGATTGCCGGATTATCGATATACTAAAATTCGGAGCTCCGGGTTTTGTTTACAGTGTAGGACTTTCTGCCCCCATGGCGGTAGCCGCATCGACAGCTTTGGAACTGATGGAGAAAAGCAGTGAAAGGGTTAACAGACTGCAGCATAACGCAAGATTCTTTATTTCTAAATTGAAAGAACACGGTCTTTGTACCGGCAGATCTGCTGGCTATGCTGTGGTTCCTGTGATTATTGGAAGTTCTCACAAAGCGGTAAATATTTCCAATGCTTTATATGAAAAAGGTATTGATGTGCTTCCGATTATACACCCTGCTGTTGAGGAACAGCAGGCAAGGCTTAGATTTTTTATAACATCCGAACATACAGAACAAGATCTGGGTAGGACAGCAGATTTGCTCGCTGAAATTGCAGAAAAGGAAAATATTCTATAATGAAAAACTATATAATTTCTGTGCGGCGGTTTATGGGGTTTTTTAAACTTGAGGGAAAGAAAACTTCTTTTTCTTCGGTTGTTTTTTTATCAGTTTCAATGCTCTTTGGATGTACAATTCCTCATTCAGGCCCTGCTTTCAGTGATATTGAAAAATCAGGTTCCGGGGAAGGCAATTCTCCGATTCCTCTGTTTATTCTTGATTCAGATGTTACCGATATTTTAAATTCTCAGATTCAAAACAGCTCTTTTTCAGATGCTTTTGGAAATTTGAAACCAGATGTTTATCGGGTAAATTACGGAGACTCCATAGATCTTCACATCTGGGAATCGGCGCCGGCTCTGTTGTTTGGTTCAAAGGGATTTGATGCTGAGGATTTAACGGTAACTGTTCATAATCTTCCTACTCAGATTGTGGAGGAAGATGGAACAATTTCTGTTCCCTTTGTTGGAATGATCTCTGTTATTGGTAAAACTGTGCGTCAGGTTGAAAAAGATATTCTTTCAGCACTGAGCAGCAGAGCGAATAATCCACAGGTTATGGTTCAGATTTCGAACCGTCCGTCAGCTCAGATTACTGTGCTCGGTGATGTGAATTCTAGCAAAAATATTCTTCTAACCCCGAAAGGTGAGACTGTTCTTGATGCGATCGCACTCTCGGCCGGTGTTACTCAGAGTTTTAACAAAATTACTTTGAGTCTCACTCGTGATGGTCGAACTGTGACTATGCCACTTGAGAGAGTAATACAAAATCCTGATCAGAATATTTATTTAAATGCAAGGGATGTGCTGGTTGTTATGTATCAGCCTTGGTCATATACCATGATGGGAGCTTCCGGGAAAAATCAACAGTTTAATTTTGAAGCTACCGGAATTAATCTGATTGAAGCCTTGGCACGTGCGGGAGGTATTGATGACAATATGGCAGATCCACGGGGAGTGTTTGTATTCAGATTTGAAGAGCAGAATGTTTATGATCGGCTTCAGAAGCTTGTTTTAAGACAGTCAGATAAGGTAGTTAATGGGAAAGGAAATGATTTTACAGATCCGGATTCGGAAAATAAATTGAATGGATCTGAATATTCATCTGAAGAAAAAATATCAGTGCAGAATAAGAGGCCTGTGATTTATCAGGTTGATTTTGAACAGCCTGAATCTTTTTTCAGATCGCAGAATTTTATGATTAAAAACGGTGACGTGATTTTTGTAGCTTCGGCATCAGGATATGAACTTACTAAATTCTTGAGAATGCTTGGGTTGATCGTAAATCCTGCTTTATCCTGGGGTAATACGATTAATAGAATGACAAATTGATTGATATTTTAGATAGGGGAATTATTAAAACTGAAAAATTGAAATTTATTCTGGCATAAGGAATGTCAAATTAATAGTGTACCGATAATGGACATAATTGAAAAATAAGTATGAACGCTGAACAAGTGCATAAACTCAAAACAAAGAAAGATTGACCAATAAAAATTTGGTGCTGAAGGATAGTAAGGGACTAACAGCAATGACAGATGATGCG
>JAEEGL012652848.1_pt1 | contig 14219 bp, 11 predicted proteins | sample 9134231 | NCBI WGS metagenome assembly JAEEGL01 (sample SAMN16246548, study PRJNA631951) | gut metagenome | biome: gut microbiome; feature: rumen; material: fiber-attached | host: Bos | place: Iran: Karaj | collected 2018-10 | reverse complement strand
TGACTTAATGACCCTGAATGTGCTATAGTATTTTTTGCGTGTTTTAGATTACATTGGACTGTTTTGGAGGTTTTTTCGTGAGCGTTTTAGATTACGTTATTGGAGTTGTTTTCATTATAGTTTGTGTTGCACTTTGCGCACTTGTACTTGCGCAGGAAGGCAAGAATCAGGGACTTGGTGCTATTCAGGGAACAGTTGAGAATACATATTGGGGCAAGAATAAGGGCCGTTCAAGAGAGGGCATCCTTAAGAAGGTGACAGTTGCATTGTCAGTTCTTTTCGTTGTCATCAGCATTCTTCTTAATATGGGTCTTTTCTGATATTAAGATTTCCAATTACATTAACTATTTTGGGCACTCTACTACAAGGTTAGGGTGCCTTTTCTTTTTTTATGGTATCATAGAATTATGAGTAAAAATAAGAGCTTAAAGCGCATGGATGAGCAGCTTTACGGCAAGGACAAAAAGAAAAACTACATAACGGGGCAGTTTATAAGTAATGCCAGAGGATTCGGTTTTGTGGAGGTTGAAGGCTCTGATGAGGATATCTTTATTCCTGAGGAATATGTTCACGGAGCTTTTCATACAGATACTGTTGAGGTCGAGCTTCTTCCTGAAAGCGGCGGATTGCGCCGTGAGGGCAGGATCAGGAATATCCTGATAAGGGGCATAGAAGAGGTGGTTGGCACCTATCAGGGAGAGCAGAATTTTGGTTTTGTTATTCCTGATAACAACAAGTTGCAGAATGATATATTTATTCCTATAGAATTTCACGGAGCAGCTGTTACAGGGGATAAGGTCGTAGTTAAGATCACAGACTACGGCGATCCCATAAAGAGAAAAAAGCCTGAGGGCAAGGTCAAAGAGGTCATTGGAAATATCAATGATCCCGGGGTGGATATTTTATCAATTGTCATGGGTTTTGGGATCCCCTATGAATTTCCGGAGAAGGTTATCAATCAGGCAAACAGATGTCCTGAAATTGTCAGTGAAGCAGATATGTACGGAAGGCAGGATCTTCGGGATGTCACCATGGTGACCATAGATGGAGAGGATGCCAAGGATCTTGATGATGCAGTAAGTCTTTATATCGACGATGAAGGTCTGTATCACCTGGGTGTCCATATCGCCGATGTTACCAATTATGTTCAGGAGAGCTCTGCCCTTGACAGAGAGGCTCTTAAGAGAGGCACCAGTGTATACCTGGTGGACAGGGTTATACCCATGCTCCCACACAGGCTTTCAAACGGAATATGTTCCCTTAATCATGGACAGGACCGCCTGGCTCTTAGCTGTCTTATGACCTTTGATAAGAATGGCAAACTTCTTGATCATGACATCTGTGAATCTGTGATAAACGTCAATGAGCGTATGTCATACACGGATGTTGCGAAGATATTAGAGGATGAGGATGAGGAGACTATAGAACGCTATAAGGATCTTATCCCCATGTTCAGAGATATGGCTGAGCTTTCTCATATTTTAAGGAGTAAAAGGGAAAAGAAGGGTTCCATAGATTTTGATTTTCCTGAATCCAAGATCATCCTTGATAAGGATGGAAATCCCACAGACATAGTTCCTCATGAGAGAAATACGGCTACAAGGCTTATTGAAGACTTTATGCTTGCAGCTAACCAGACTGTGGCGGAGCATTTTTATTACATGCAAAGTCCCTTTGTTTACAGAATTCATGAGCAGCCAGACCCTGATAAGATTTCGTCTCTTTCTGCGTTTGTCAGTAACTTCGGACATCATATTAAGACCAGAAGAGATGAGGGAGTAAGGCCAAAAGAGCTGCAGAAACTCCTTATGAGCATACAGGGAACCAAGGAAGAAGCTGTGATCAGCAGAATGGCTCTTCGCAGTATGATGCAGGCAAAGTACAGCACTGAGTGCACCGGTCACTTTGGTCTGGCTTTTGATTATTACTGTCACTTTACTTCCCCTATCAGGAGATATCCTGATCTTCAGATACACAGGATCATCAAGGATTACCTCCGGGGAAGGATGACAGAGGCAAAAGCAGGTCATTACAGTGAGATCTTAGATGAGGTTGCCAGACATTCCTCAGAGACAGAAAGGCGTGCAGAAGAGGCTGAAAGAGAGACCGAAAAGCTTAAAAAGGCTCAGTACATGGAAAATCATGTGGGAGAGATCTTTGAGGGACTGGTTTCGGGAGTTACTCAGTACGGTTTTTTTGTGGAGCTTGATAACAGCTGTGAAGGCTTTGTAAGAGCTGCTTCCATGGAGGATGATTTCTACGTATATGATGAGACGGCGCTTAAACTTGTTGGCGAGAGGTACCACAAGGAGTACACTATTGGTCAGAAGGTAATGATCAGAGTAGTGGGCGCAGACAGGCTCACCAAGACCATAGACTTTAAGCTTGCAGGTGATGATTCTGAGGATGAAGAGGCTGCAGACAATTTTGTGGAGTATTCAAAGAGCCGCAAGGTAGTTGAGGATAGGGCAAATAAAATCAGAAAGCTCTCCCAGGCTTCCAGAGAAGCTAAAAAGGACAGGAAAAAGAGATAACAGGAAATGGCAGAAGATAACAAGGCAAGAAAACTAATAGCAAACAATAAAAAAGCTTATCATGACTACTTCATTGAAGAGAAGTATGAGGCAGGAATAGAGCTTTTTGGAACAGAAGTAAAATCCATAAGGCAGGGAAAGTGCTCTATCAAGGAATCCTGGATTGACATTGATAATGGGGAAGCCTTTATAAAGGGAATGAATGTCACTCCCTATGAGAAGGGCAATATTTTCAACAAAGATCCGCTGCGGGTAAAAAAACTCCTTCTCCACAAAACAGAGATAAGAAAGCTTGATCAGCAGAAGATGGTCCAGGGATACACTTTAGTTCCCTTAGAAGTATATTTTAAAAATGGCAGGGTCAAAGTTGAGATAGGTCTTGCCAAAGGTAAGAAGCTCTATGACAAGAGAGCTGACATGGCCAAAAAAGATCAGCAGCGTGAGGCTGAAAAGGAGTTCAAGCAGAGATTCAAATGATTTTCTGCTGCAGAGGAAGTAACTGACATATGTCTGGGGAAAAAGACAAATGGATAAATAAAATAAAGGGCGTTACTGTCGCTGACGGGATACGTTATACAGGTTCCGAGGAAGCTTATCTTAAGTTCCTTCGTACCTTTTATTTGTCATTGGATGAAAAAGCGGATGAAATCGAGAATTCTTATAAGAGCGGTGATTTGGAGTTTTGCACCATCAAGGTACACGCCTTAAAGAGTACTGCCAGGATCATTGGTGCCAGGGAGCTTTCAAGGCTTGCCCAGCAGCTTGAGGAGGCAGGAAAAAAGATGGATATGCAAATCTTCGATGAGCACATCTATGAACTGCTTTCTATGTACAGAAGCTATAAGGACAAGCTCTCTTATCTTCCAAAAGAAACGGAAGTGGAAATTATAAACAAAGAACCTATATCAGCCTCTGCGCTTTCGGATGCATATGACGCCCTCAGGACTTTTTGTGATCAGATGGATGTGGATGCAATAAAAATGATATTGGATGAGATGAAAATTTATATGCTTCCTGCAAAGGATGAAGATATATTTGATGCAATAAGCAGAAAACTTTTGCAATTTGATTGGGATGGAATAGAAAAGCTGTTACAATAGGAGTAGGTATTCATCACTCATTGGAGGATGTCGAGCTATGGCTTCAAATTCAGTAATGGTCATTGGACAGAAGGAATCTTTTTTCATCAAGGTCCTGCTAAGGAAAGTTTTAGATAGCAGGATTCAGGCTTATTATGTAGAAAATACCGTTGATGCCATCAACAAAAATATCATAAGTGCTGACATAGTTACTTACTATATGGATTCCGGAGAGGTAATAAGCACAAGTATTTTGAGATTTCTTTCCGATACACTTCGCGATAAGGAAAAGCAGCTTATCCTTATCGGAGACCCGGCAGACACCAAGCTTGTATGTGAGACTCTCCCCAATGATGTAATTTTTGAGATCCTTCCAAGACCTCTTGATAATGAAAAATACATGTCAGTTCTTTCCGAATTCTTTAAAAAGAGCTCATTGGAGGAATTTAAAAAGAGCATTCTGGTATGCGATGATGATCCAAACTACCTTGGACTTGTTCGAGAGTGGCTTAAGGATACCTACAAGGTTTCTGTAGTTACCTCCGGACTTCAGGCTATTAAGTGGCTTGGAAAAAACAAGGCGGATCTCATCCTTCTTGATCACGAAATGCCTGTTACCACAGGACCCCAGGTTCTTGAGATGCTAAGGGCTGATGAAGAGACCAGATCTATTCCGGTTATGTTCCTTACGGGAAAGAGTGACAAGGAGAGTGTGCTGGCAGTTGTGGCTCTTAAGCCGGAAGGATATTTCCTTAAGACTATTGAAAAGGAAGAGCTGTTAGAAAAACTTAATGAGTTTTTCTCTTTAAGAGTAGCAGCACATTAAACCATAAGGTTATTGATTTATTTATCAATTGCCGATATACTTAGTAAGCAAACTTAATAAGGGTTAGTAAAGGTTTCGACAGGGATTTTGAAGCTGGAGAAGCTATCCGCAGGACGGTGCGTTAAACCTCAAATAAAAATAAACGCTGAAGATACAAATTTAGCATTTGCTGCCTAATGGCGGCTCGTGGACCTGAGTACACCTACATATTCAGCAATCCGCGTCAAAGCTTGTAGGAAACGACATGGCAAGTGCCTCGAGGCTATGGACGTATAAGGGGCTACAGATCACTTTCGGTTGTCTGTTACTGAGGGTGTGATGGAACAGGGATGCAGAATCCCAGAATAACCGACTATGATAGTAGAAGGACAGGGGATGAATTTTTGGACAGGGGTTCGACTCCCCTCTAATCCACTAAACAAGAAAAAGCGCCTTTTTCAGGCGCTTTTGTTTTACGGCTAGATCATGTTAGACATCCTTGGCAACAAAGAGAGTTCCAACCTTCTTTTTCTCTATTATGTCATAGAGCTTTTCCGGATTTTTTCCGTTGGTTATAAGTACGTCTATTCCGTGGGAGGTGGCAAGCTCAGCGGCCTCCAGTTTGGTGATCATGCCGCCGGTTCCACGGTTTGAACCGGAGCCTGAAGCAAGGCTCTTTAGCTCGTCGGTTATTTCCTCAACGCGGCTGATGACCTTGGCGTCTTTGTCGGTCTTGGGGTTGCCATCGTAGAGACCGTCGATATCTGAAAAGATAATAAGCTTGCTGGCGTTGCAGAATACAGCCACAACAGCAGAGAGCATATCGTTATCTGAAAAGAGCTTTTTCTCTGACTCAATCTCTGTATGGCTTACTGAGTCGTTCTCGTTGACGATGGGGATGATGTGATTTTCCAAAAGAGCATCAAAGGTGTTCTTTAGGTTCTCGCCTCTTACAGGGTCTGCTATGTCACCGTTATCAAGGAGTATCTGGCCAACCATTCTGCCGTACTCGCTAAAGAACTTGTCATACAGATGCATAAGCTCTGTCTGCCCAACTGCAGCAGCAGCCTGCTTCATCCTGATCTCTTTTGGCTTCTGGGCAAGACGCATCTTGCCTGCACCAACCGCTATGGCACCGGAAGAAACAAGGACCAGATCGTAGCCAAGGTTTTCAACTCCTGAAAGAGCCCTGCAAAGATGGTCCAGTGTACGGATATCTATATTGCCTTCTTCATTGGTTATGGTTGAAGTTCCTACCTTAACAACAATTCTTTTTTTACTTACTGCCATTTTAGATCTTCCTTCTTTTATATTTTAAAGTGCTAAATTGCAAATTCTAATAAAAAAGCCGCATTGACGCGACTTTTTATTGTATTATCATGGATTCTCGTGATACTTGTCGTAGATCTCTGCCAGATATGTCTTGACGATCTGGATGTTGGCCATCTTGCGAAGATCTGCATTGCCCATGTTTACAGCTATTTCATCTGCAAGAAGAAGCATGTCATAAATCTTGAGCTTAAACTCATTGCGGCTAAGCTGATCCACATTGATCTCCATAAGAGGAGCGCCAAGCTTCATGGTTACATTGTCATCTGCGATTCCTGTCTGAACAAGACGGCTCTCAGGATCGAAGTTAACATAAAGGATGAGATGCTCTTTCTCATGCTTTTTAAGAGTAGTGGGAGTCTGGTGTGAAGCATCCATCCACTCGTAAAAGTCAGTCTCATCAGGATTCATGAGAAATTTAGTGAGGTCCTCTCTGTGCTTCTCGACATACTGCATATATTTGCTGGCATTAGGACCGGTGTAAGCCAGTTCAACCTTAACTCCGTTATCTGTCTTAACGAGACGACATTTTTCAGCAACTTCCTTGATCTTAAGGGAGGTTTCTGTATTGCCGATCATCTTAAATGTGCCGGTTTCTAGTTCCTGCTTGAATTCCATTATGATCTCCTTCGCTCAAAATAAGTAATAACCTTTAAATCAGTTGTTAGTATAGCATAAAGATATTAAAAATGATATACTATCTAAAGTCTGAGAAGGGTAATCAGACTTTAGTTTAGAGAAAGTTTTGTGACGGGTAAGAAATGGCTACAAATAACAGGGGAAAATCATCCAGGGGAGCTTCCAAAAAGAGCTCTTCCAGGTCTAAAAGTGCATCCGGAAAGACAAGGGCAGCTGCTGAGGAGATACTGGATTATTCCTTAAAGAGCGAGCTTGTTGTCATAGGAATGGTGGCACTTACCATTTTTTTATTTCTTTGTAATTTTGGAATTTGCGGTGCTTTTGGAGACGCTGTGAGCAGTGTCTTATTTGGGCTGTTTGGCTTTACTGCCTATATTGCACCCTTAGTTATTCTAGCTACTGTTGTGATTTCCATAGCAAACTTTGGCTCCAGTGCATCAACCAGGAAGGTTGTTTCAGGAGTAGTATTGTTTTTCCTTATGGGTATTATTGCAGAGCTTCTAACAGGACGACCTCAGTCCGCAGAATCCTACGATATCAGGACAATTTATTCACAGGCAAGTCAGCTGCGTAACGGTGGTGGCTTTTTTGCAGGTTCCCTTGCTTTTCTTTCCTATAAATATCTGTCCCTTGTGGGATCCATACTTTTGATATTGCTTTTGTCAATTGCAGCTCTGGTGATATTTACCCAGCATTCATTTGTGGGCGGAATTAAAAAGGGCGGAAGGAAAATAATTGACAGGACCCGTCAGGAGGCTGACAATTACCGTGATTATGCAGAGCGCCGAAGAGAGAAAATGGAGCAGCGACGAGCTGAGATAGAAGAGGAGAGGCGCCTTGCCATAGAACAGAAGGAAGATGAAAAGATCCTTCGAATGGAGAAAAAGGTTGCCGGTGTTATGATAGACACCCAGCTTGACAAAGGCGGTGAAGATGAAGCTGATACCCATGAGATAAGCATCCACGGTGCTGATGAGAAGGAAGGCAACAGCCTCTTTATCCCCGATCAGGACGAATTCCATGATGACATTCATGAGATCACTCTGAAAAATGCCATCGATGAGATCAACAGTGCTGATGAGGATTTCTATGAGTCTGAAAGGGCTCAGATAAAAGAACTCAAGGCTCCTGTTTATGATGAACAGGAACCGGATCCTGAATCCGATAATGAACCTGAGTATTACGAAGAAGTGCCTGCATCTTCCTCAAGACTTGTGGCAAGGGCTGCTTTGGATACCGATCAGGATAACGATCCTCTTCCAGATGTTCCTGTACACGCTGAACATCTTGGCAATGGAATGAATGGCGATTATGTGGTTCATGCCCAGGATCATATTTCCCAGAGCAGCAACGCATCCACCAGAATAAACGGATCTTGTGCATCGACTTCAAGCCTTGGCCCGGGGCCTCATACAACAAGCCCCGGCATGGAAAAAGAAATAGAAAAGCACAAGAGATCAGTTCCAAAGAAGTATGTATTCCCACCCCTTAGTCTTCTAGAGAAGGGGGTTAAGAATAAGAATACAGACTCAGCAAGACAGCTTAAGGAAACGGCTCTTAAGCTTCAGGAGACTCTTAAGACCTTTGGTGTCAGTGTCCAGGTTACTGATATCAGTCAGGGACCTGCAGTTACCAGATTTGAACTACAGCCTGATGCGGGAGTAAGGGTCAACAAGATAGTTTCTCTTGCAGATGATATCAAGATGAACCTTGCAGCCAGCGATATCAGAATAGAGGCGCCAATTCCCGGTAAAGCTGCTGTTGGAATAGAGGTTCCTAACAAAGAAAACCAGGCTGTTGCCTTAAGAGATCTTTTTGAATCCCAGGAGTACAAGAATTTTTCATCAAAGCTTGCTTTTGCAGTCGGTAAGGATATTGCAGGCAAGACTGTGGTAACAGATATAGCCAAGATGCCTCACCTTCTTATTGCAGGTGCTACAGGTTCCGGTAAATCTGTGTGCATCAATACCATTATCATGAGCCTTATCTATAAGGCAGATCCCAAGGATGTCCAGATGATAATGATCGATCCTAAGATAGTTGAGCTTTCCGTTTATAATGGCATACCACATCTTATGATCCCGGTTGTAACTGATCCCAAGAAGGCTGCTGCGGCGCTTAACTGGGCTGTGGCGGAGATGACCAACAGATATAAGAAATTTGCCGATACGGGAGTGAGGGACCTTAAGGGGTACAACAAGCTTTTAGAAGAGCAGAATGACCCTGAAAATCCGCCGCTTCCACAGCTTGTAGTCATTGTTGACGAGCTCGCTGACCTTATGATGGTTTCAGCTAATGAGGTTGAGGATGCTATCTGCAGACTTACCCAGCTTGCTCGTGCTGCGGGCATACACCTCATCATAGCAACCCAGCGTCCATCGGTTGACGTTATTACCGGTCTTATCAAGGCCAATATGCCAAGCAGGATTGCTTTTGCAGTTTCAAGCGGTGTTGATTCCAGGACAATCCTTGATATCAACGGCGCTGAGAAGCTCCTTGGAAAGGGCGACATGCTCTTTTATCCCCAAGGATACACCAAGCCAGCCAGAGTGCAGGGTGCATTTGTGTCAGATAAAGAAGTGCAGGCAGTTACTGATTTCCTGAAGAATCAGGGAATAGACTCTTCATATAGCGAAGAAATAGAGATGCAGATCCAGAATCTGCAAAGTCAGGGAGGAGGCGGAGCATTGGGCTCCACAGAACCGGATTCTGACAGAGATGAGTACTTTGTTCAGGCAGGGAACATTATCATAGAAAAAGAAAAGGCTTCAATCGGAATGCTTCAGAGAGTGTTCAAGATCGGCTTCAACAGAGCCGCAAGGATCATGGACCAGCTCTGTGAAGCTGGAGTTGTTGGAGATGAGGAAGGTACCAAGCCCAGAAAAGTACTGATGTCAAAGGCGGAGTTTGAATCATATCTAAACGGAGGAGAGTAAATGGCTGTAAAAAGTGATATCGAAATTGCACAGGAAGCTAAGATGCTTCACATCAGAGAGGTGGCGCAGAAGCTGTCAATTACTGAGGATGACCTTGAGTACTATGGCAGATACAAGGCCAAGCTTACAGAGGAGTACCTCTCAAAGGTACAGGGTAATAAGAAGGGCAAGCTCATTCTTGTTACTGCGATCAACCCTACCCCCGCAGGTGAAGGTAAGACTACAACCAGCGTTGGACTTGGAGATGCTCTTAACAGACTTGGATACAAGACTGTAATTGCTCTTCGTGAACCATCCCTTGGACCATGCTTTGGTATTAAGGGAGGAGCTGCCGGCGGCGGATATGCCCAGGTTGTTCCCATGGAAGACTTAAACCTTCATTTCACCGGAGATTTCCATGCAATAACTGCTGCAAATAACTTACTGGCTGCACTACTCGATAATCACATTCAGCAGGGTAATGAACTTGGCATAGATACCAGACAGATCATCTGGAAAAGAGCTGAGGACATGAATGACAGAGCTCTCAGAAATATAGTTGTCGGTCTTGGAGCAAAGGCTGACGGTGTTCCAAGAGAAGACCACTTTGTAATCACTGTTGCTTCGGAGATCATGGCGATCCTTTGCCTTGCCAGCGATATGAATGATCTCAAGGCAAGACTCTCAAGGATCATCGTTGCTTATACAAGAGACGGCGAACCTGTAACAGCTAAGGATCTGAACGCAGTTGGTTCTATGGCAGCTCTCCTTAAGGATGCCATCAAGCCAAATCTTGTTCAGACCCTTGAACATACACCTGTTATTGTCCATGGCGGACCTTTTGCAAATATCGCCCATGGCTGTAACTCAGTAAGAGCTACTAAGACAGCTCTTTCAATTTCAGACTATACAGTTACTGAGGCCGGATTCGGTGCGGATCTTGGAGCAGAGAAGTTCCTTGATATCAAGTGCAGGATTGCAGGACTTAAGCCCGATGCAGTTGTCCTTGTGGCAACAATAAGAGCTCTTAAGTACAATGGCGGGGTTGCCAAGGCTGACCTTGGAACAGAGAATCTTGATGCTCTTAAGAAGGGCATTGTCAACCTTGAGAAGCACATTGAGAATATCCAGAAGTACGGTGTTCCGGTAGTTGTAACTCTTAATGCATTCCTTACCGATACTCAGGCTGAGATGGACTATGTTAAGTCCTTCTGCGAGGAGAGAGGCTGCAAGTTTGCTCTTTCCGAAGTATGGGCAAAGGGTGGAGAAGGCGGAGAGGCCCTTGCCAAAGAGGTCATTGAGACTATTGAGAATAAGCCTTCAAATTATGCTCCTATATATCCTGATGACATGTCTCTTCAGGACAAGATCACAAAGGTTTCAACCGAAATTTATGGCGCAGATGGCGTAAACTTTGCACCTGCAGCTCTTCGTCAGCTTAAAAAGATTGAAGAGATGGGCTTTGGTAAGCTCCCTGTCTGCATGGCCAAGACTCAGTATTCCCTTTCTGATGATCCTGCTCTTCTTGGCAGACCAATGGATTACAACATTACTGTGCGTGAGGCTTATGTATCTGCCGGAGCCGGATTTGTAGTAGCTCTTACAGGTGCTATCGTTACAATGCCCGGTCTTCCAAAGAGACCTGCCGCCTTTGATATTGATGTCAATGATGAAGGCAAGATTGTAGGATTGTTCTAAGGAGTATATATGAGTGCCAGAATAATAGACGGAAAAGCTATTTCACAGCAGATCAAGGATGAGCTTAAGGAAAAATGCGCTGACCTTAAGGCAAAGGGCATTGAGGTTACTTTGGCTGTCATCCTGGTGGGGGAGGATCCTGCTTCTCAGGTTTACGTAAGGAACAAGAAAAGAGCCTGTGAATACATAGGTTATAATTCTCTTTCCTATGAGCTTCCTAAGGATACCACCATGGATAAGCTCCTTGATCTGATAAAAGAGCTCAATGAAAGAAGCGACGTGGATGGTATCCTTGTTCAGATGCCACTTCCGCCACATCTTGATGAAAAGGTGGTTTTAAATGCCATTGATCCATCCAAGGACGTTGATGGTTTTCACCCGATGAATGTCGGCGCACTTGTTGTTGGAGAAAAGGGCTTTGTATCCTGTACACCTGCAGGAGTTATTCAGCTTCTTAAAAGAGGTGTTCCTGATTTTGATATCTCCGGAAAAGAGTGTGTCATTGTCGGAAGGTCCAATATAGTAGGAAAACCAATGTCTCTATTAATGCTAAGGGAAAATGCTACTGTGACGGTTGCTCATTCCAGAACAAAGGATCTAAAAGAGGTTTGCAAAAGAGCTGATATAATTATCGCAGCTGTAGGCAAGGCGGGTGTTATCACTAAAGACCATGTTAAAAGCGGAGCTGTGGTAATTGATGTTGGAATCAACAGGAATGAGGATGGCAAGCTTTGCGGTGATGTCAAATTTGATGAGGTCAGCGAGATTGCCAGCGCTATCACACCAGTTCCTGGTGGCGTTGGCCCTATGACTATTGCCATGCTGATGAATAACTGCTATGAAGCAGCCACTATGCATAATCTTGGTGAATAAATGAAATGTCCTAATTGCGGCCGAGAATTTCCGGAAGGGCATATGTACTGCGACCATTGTGGCACTGAGATTAATTTCGTTCCTGACTTCGAACCTGAAGTTGAGAATGAGATCAATGCCACTTTATCCGGAATGGCAGATGAATTAAATAAAGAAGACCGGGAAAGACAGGAAAAGAAGAAGAAAAAAGACAAGGCTCTAAGCGCGGTTTCTTCCAAGTGGAAGATCATACTTGCGGCTGTAGCGGCCTTTGCGCTTCTTCTTTGTCTTGTTATGTTCTTTTTTGTCTATAACAGCAAAACTTCACTTTATTACCTTGGCATGGCTGAAAGAGAGAAAAACTCCGGAAATATTACAGAGGCTATAAGTACCCTTAAAGAAGGTCATAGTCAGCATCCGGATAATACTGATATAATTTTCAGAATGTCTGATTACTATCTGGATGATGGTCTTATTGAAGAAGCTGTTGATGCTCTCAGGCTCATAACTGATGGCAGCGGATTTACGGATGAAAAGGTGCGAAATGCCTATGAGAGCATAATCTCCATATACAGACAGAATGGTGATTATGACAAAATAGCTGAAGTTCTAAGTGCCGGTGATAATGATATAGTTGAAAGTCTGCGTCAGAGGTATATCCCTGCCATGCCGGTGATGAGTCCTGCATCCGGTAGCTATACTGTTGCAAGCGTTAATATCAAGCTTCTTGACGGAACAGGCAACAAGATCTATTACACAGTTAATGACGGAGATCCCGACATGGGCAGTATCCTTTATGACAATGAGATCTTTCTTGATGAGGACGGAACCTACAACATTAAGGCAGTAGCAGTCAATGAGTATGGTATATCAAGTCCTGTCTGCGAGTATGAATACATTATTGAAAAGGGAGCTCCTTCCGCTCCGGAGATAATGGAACCAAGCGGAGACTACAATCAGAACACAATGATTGTTGCCGTAGCGGAGGCCGGTACATCCATTTTTTACACAACAGATGGAAGTGAGCCCACTATGGAATCCAAACAGTATGTATCACCAATCACCATGCCTGTTGGAACAAGTCATTTCAGGTTCATAGCCTATGACAATGATGGCAACTGCAGCGAGATTGTGGACAGGGATTATCATCTGGTGTTTACAAGACTTGTTTCTACAGAACAGGCGGTAAACAGTCTTGTTGCAACCCTGGTAAGGCTTGGATATCTACTGGATAATACCGGAAAAGTAATCGGTGTTGAAGGACACAATGAGTATATTTACAACTCAATTATAGAAATTGAAGGAGCGGGTGAATACTACGTAATAGTAGAGAACCATGTTAACAACGATCTGTCTTCTGCACCAACAGGGCTTATCTACGCCGTTAATACCCATGATGGAACAGTCAACAGACTTGGGTATGATTCAAGCGGAAAATATACGCTTATTACCATTTCCAACAGGTAAGATAAGTTGACACTTTATCAATTTAAAGATTTAAAGATTTAAAGATTGAAATTTTTTAAGGCTTCGTATATCATTGAAAATACGAGTTTAAAAGACGATATGCAGGGGAACCAAAAACTATAGGTAGGAGGAAAGTTATGTTCAAAATTTTGGAAGCCAGAGAGCTCACAACAAACATTTTCCAGATGATTGTTGAGGCTCCACGTGTGGCTAGTGCCTGCTTGCCAGGACAGTTTCTTATCATTCGCGTTAATGAGGATGGAGAGAGAATTCCTCTCACCATTTGTGACTACGACAGAGAAAAGGGCACAGTAGAGATTGTAGTACAGGCAATAGGAGCAGAGACTTACAAGCTTTCACATCTCAAGGCAGGGGATGAGCTGGCAGATGTGGTTGGACCTTTAGGGAAGGCTTCTGACCTTGTTGAGGAAGACATCGAAGAGCTTAAGAAAAAGAAGATCGTATTTATTGCCGGCGGTGTTGGTACAGCACCTGTATATCCTCAGGCAAAATGGCTTAAGGATCACGGCGTAACTTGCGATGTTATTATCGGAGCTAAGAACAAGGATCTTGTAATCCTTGAGGATAGATTTAAAGAGGTATGCAATCTTCATATCACAACAGATGATGGCTCTTATGGCAGGAGCGGTATGGTAACTGTTGCACTTCAGGACCTATGGAATGAGGGCAACAGATACGATCACTGCGTAGCAATCGGACCTATGATCATGATGAAATTCGTATGCAAGCTCACTAAGGAGCTGGGCATTCCAACTGTAGTAAGCATGAACCCTATCATGGTTGACGGAACAGGAATGTGCGGAGCATGCAGACTTACTGTTGATGGACAGGTTAAATTTGCCTGTGTAGACGGACCTGAGTTTGACGGTCACAAGGTTGA
>JAEEGL011634923.1_pt1 | contig 14219 bp, 12 predicted proteins | sample 9134231 | NCBI WGS metagenome assembly JAEEGL01 (sample SAMN16246548, study PRJNA631951) | gut metagenome | biome: gut microbiome; feature: rumen; material: fiber-attached | host: Bos | place: Iran: Karaj | collected 2018-10 | reverse complement strand
GCGACCTCTTTTGAGATATGCTCCTCGACCGTTTCAAGGCGTGATTCGATATACTCAGCAGGACTGCCGTTGAAGTCGAGCCATTCAAACATCGTGTTCCATGTTGCTGTGCCGAAATACGAATACTGCGAATTCAAAAACAAATCGTAATACATATCCGCATCGCGGCGGTCAAAGAAATAAGTATGGTAAAGGAATTCTCTGACAGATTCGGTCGTGGGGTATTCTTCAAACGGTTCATAAAGCGCATTCAAGGCTATAGCGGCGGCTTCGATATTCGGTGAAAAGCGGGAAAGGACTATCGCTCTTTCGAGATTGAAGTGACTTGTTGATATAAATCCCGGATCGACGTCGGGTCCGGAAGGCCATGCAACGATACCGAAGTTCGTCATTACCTTTACTATATTTTCAAGATATTCCGCCATATGCAGAACACCGAATACCGTTCTTCCGTTATTGAGCGCATCAATATGACTTTCATTGATGCTTATAGTATAAGAAAGAGGTCCGTTCATTATATCCAAAGCCTCGTTCATTGCCGTCATTGCCTGAGGACTGCGGAGACCCGATCTGTAGTTGCCGTCCGGACCTTTTTCGGCAAGCCTGAATCCGTTTGACAGCATGTAGACCATGCCGATATCTCCCGAATACTGGAAAGTGACAGCATATTGTTTTACCTCGCTGCCTTCCTGAACGTAATATTGTTCAAGAGAGTCACGAAACGTCTGCCAGGTCCACTGTCCGTTTTCAAACAAGTCTCTGGGGTCAACGGCATTGACTGCCGCGATAAGATCTTCGTTTACAACGGTAAGTCCCTGATACGATACGGAAGACGCAGGCCATGACATAGGAATAAGCCCGTATAAATCATCTTCCCAATATAAAACTTCAAGGATATTGCGCCTGCCCCACTTATCTTCGTTACGGAAATCTATAAAATCTTCGAGTTCCGAAAGCCCCATAAGAGCTCCCATTTTCATATCTTCACGAAATCTGTCTGAAACGCCGCAGAAAATGTCGCAATAATACTCCCCTACCGCATTATTCATACGAAAATTGTTGTAATCCGCATAAGAAGAGCCTGTATCGGAAAAATATTTGATATCAAATTTACAGTTCAGATTTTTTTCAACATCTTTCAGGCGCTGCATCGCAAGATCACCTAAAACAGTACCGATTTCATACCCCAGTACCTGTTCACTGCCCGCATAGTGGATACCCTGACCGCCTGTTTCCCGAAGGTATTTTATAGTTACGCCTTCAAGATCTGTTTTATCGCTCTGAATGGACAGATCAAGATCAAATACCTCGGGCTCCTGTGTTCCGCATGCCGCAAGCATAAGAAGTGACAACAAAATGAGAATAATCGTTTTTACTGCTGTTTTCATGCTTTATTTATCCTTTCTCGCAAATAATTCAAATGAGGGGGAATAATTCTGACGCCTGAATTTTTAAAATTTCCGTTGTGTTGCCGCGGGATTGTTATGCGATATCAAATCATTTTTGAAGGTTACAAGATCAGATCAGCTGCTGCTCGTTTATCATCAGCTTGAATTTCAGTCCCAGCATTTCCGCTGCCTTTCTGCAGAGGATCATACGTTCCATAAAGATCTCGAAGTATTCCATTACAGAACCTACGCGAGGATCGACCTGTAATTTCAGTTTTATGAGTGAGCGAGCCTCGTTTATTTTCAGTTCCGCTTTTGTAACGGAATAGTTTACCCTGTCATGGATATCAAAACTCGGAAGTTCCGTATTTCTTACCCTGCTGCGTCTGACATCCGATTTATCGGCAAGAATAAGCGCCGCTGCGAGCGGGCTGACGGGCACGCCCGTGCCCTCGTCGTGATTTCCTATTGCGGATACTATAAGTGCAATTTCATCCGGGGGAAAATTCATATGATCGAGTATTCGAAAAGACATCATCGCGCCGCTCTGACTGTGGTCGTTGCGGTTGATAAGATTGCCGATATCATGAAGGAATCCTGCTATTTTGCCGAGTTCGATCATTCTCTGAGGATATCCGAGAGTTTCAAGGATATATCCTGTTTTTTCCGCCACAGCCGTAACGTGAGCAAAGCTGTGCTCGGTATATCCAAGCATTGCGAGACTGTCGTCCGCCGCCTGGACATATATTCGGACAGCCGGGTCGTTTCTGATCTGGTCGTAAGTCATTTTATCTCCTGAAAAGCAAAAGTATTGTGATCGGGATTTATATATAATCATCCTTTTGTGTTTAATATACTTATTTTATCATTTAATACTTATATTGTCAATAGTTTATTGTGAAAACTATATAAATAAAGCTATGCGATCATAGTTTCTCCTTAATCACTCATTATAGTATTCAAATAAAAGAATAATCACATAACAGGGATCACGTCACCGTTATGTGATTATTAATTTGCGGAACTATTCACTTATAAGTTCGTCGAACGTCCATGTTACGTTTTTGTTTATAGCTTCCTGAATTGCCGTGCTTGCAGAATCAAACACTTCAGAAACCGATTTTCTTCCGGTAACTGCGGAATTTACATTTCCCGTCCATGTATCGTAGCCTTTTTCAAGGAACATCCCGTCGTAGTTGAAATTAATGTTTTCAAGCATATATGAATATTCGTCAAGGTCGTCTGAAGAATAGAATATCTGACTTTTAAGCAAACCTTCCCAACCGATCGAACCGTCAAGAGGAGCAAAAACAAAATTCAAAACAAGACCTATATCGGAAATATCCTTATCGGTGCAGTTAAGTATCCAGTTAAGACGTCTGCCGTGATGAACATAACCGGAAACACAGTTTTCGTCTCCGTTGGGGCCATATGGGAATCTTATCATACCGTATGCGTAATCCTGTGCCGGAAGATAGTCGTTGGAAGACGATTTTTCGTTATAGTGCGTTGAAAAATACGATTCGTGGCTCATCAGCGCCGATTTTTTGTTTTTGACGAATTCGCCTGCTCCCATTGTGACATAAAGTCCTTCTTTGTAAAGATCCGCAAGAAATTCGATCGCGGCAATACCTGCCGGATTGTCAAAGCCGAAAGAATAGTTGCCGTTTGTGCCTTCGATCATCTGAAGACCGTTTGCAAACATAAAGCCTATCGCATCAGCGGCATATGATGTGCCGCAGATAAACGGAACAAAATCTGCTTCGTAGCTCGCATAGGAAGCTGCGGACTGAACAGACATCAGAAAATCCTTGAAATGCGCCCAGTCCCACTCTCCGTTTTCATGGAGTTCGTGAGGAGTGCGAAGCCCCAGAGTACGCAGCATATCGGAATTGAAATGGATAACGCCATGGTATTCGGGAGGAAACTCCCACGCATACTGATAAAAACCGTAAAAACGTCCGTCAAAAACGCCGTACTGCAAAAAACGCGGTGTACCGAATCTGTTATCAGAGCGCTCTAAATTCGGAATTTCGTCGAGTGAATACAGCAGACCGGCTCTGTAAAGATGTATGCCTCCGTTTGAAGCGTGACTGTCCAGAAAATCTATAGAACTGTAACCCGCGGCGGTTTCTGTGATGATCCTGCCGCTGCCGTCTTCCCACGGAATAACATCAAACGTGCAGCCGTATGTTTCAGTGAGGTCTTTAAGGCGCTTATGCGTCATATCGCCTGCCAGACTGAAATACGCGGAAGGCAAAAGCTGTTCGTTCCAGGTGCTGCCCCAGACATAATGCTGACCCGTAAGATCGACCTGAAGGTCCGCTTCAAGGTCTACATCGAATTCTTCTGCGCTCTGTGAGCTGCATGATACAGTGACAATAAGGGATAAAAGCATTAATACGGACAAAGTCAGAGATATAATCCTTTTCATAATTTAATCTCCCGGCGTTTTTTTTAATTATATCAGTATGTGCGCAATTTGTCAAGATTTATCCTTGAATTTAACAAAAAAAAATAGCATCCGGGATGCTCTGTCTGAAACGATAAATCCCGGATGCATTTGTATAAGCCTAAAACGGATACTTTATAATACATTATGAAGCAATTTTTGTGTTTACTTGATCACGTCCGACATACAAAAAACAGAATATGATTTCTGTCTGCCTGTTTATATATGTTTTTATCCGGAACGCCTGCGGTTTTGTGTGCAAAAAAGTTCGACGAACCGGAACATACAATTTTTAAAGTAAAAGTATCATATAAGAAGTTATTGCAATTCCATCATTGTCATATAGTTTGGAAGCATTCTTTCTTCAAACATTTTATCGAGAGTGCCTTCGATAGAGCTGATCACTTCCTGAGCGGTTTTTGATGTATAGACCGTTTCGATTTTCTGCTGAAGATTTCCGCCGACTCCGAAATAATCGTAAACTGCATTTTTGTAAAGCTGAGTGTAGATCATGGCGTCTCTTTCATCAAAAAACAGAGTTTTATATAAAGAGTCAACCATTTCGTCCTGAGTAACGCCTTCAAGCTCTTCAAAAAGGATATCGATCACGCGCGCGCACGACTCAGGATCGTCTGTGCCGGTAAAAATACTGAAGGTCGGGAAAGTGCTGAATGCCAAGCCGACATCTTTCGAATCGTATTTATCAGCGGCAGGGAAAGGAACAAAACCGAAATTATCGAGTTGCTTTGCCATATCAAGAAGGTATGACGATTCGGTAAACGCCATCACGCACTCACCGGCTGCAAGATTTGGGGTGTAGTTCCATCCTTCAAGGACCAGATAATCATCACTGTATGCCGAAAGAAAATTCAATCCCCATTCAAGTGCGGGCAAAAGATCGGGGTTTTTATCTGCAGGATAGAACTGTCCGTCTTTTTCGTATACATTGCCTATTTTATAGGAACCGAGAAATCCTCTGCATAAATAACGGGTATTTATCGCAACGGATTTTATGTCGTTTTCTCCGTCAACGATATGGAATATGGGCATGATCTCATCGAATTTTGATAATTTCCAGATATTCTGTTCGTAATAATCGCGGGGATCGTCAAGTCCGTAACGGTTAATGAGATTTTCATTTATGGCAACAAGAAGCCCCATATTGCCGTCATTTGATTTTTGGGGCCAGTAATTGGGAATGACGCCGTAAATATTGCCCCTTGCCATACAGCATTCGAGAATATTCAGCGGGCAGTATTTATCGCTGTTTTTAAGGTCTATGATATCGGGGAAATAATTAAGAGGATAGAAAGTGCCTGATTCGGCAGCTTTCATATTGTTGTTTGAGCCTCTCATTATTACAAAATCACAAATATTAAGACCGGACATTGCTGCAGACATAAGCATGCCGGAAAAAGTTCCTTCCCGACCGAATTCCATTGAAAAATTCAGTTTCATATTGTATTGCTGCTCAATTTTTTTGATATGATCGGTAAGAAGATCGTAATACAATGAATCCTGAGGATAATAAAAAATACTGCCGGGGAAGTCGTTTTCCTCCTGAGCAACAAGGAAACTTCTTCCGTTGAAATCGATTGAATCGACGGTCAAACCGTCATATTCGGGAACGATCTCATGCTGTTGCGTACTGCACGCTGATGTGATAATTGCGAATAACAATGCCAATAACAACAATCTGCCTGCCGTTTTCATACATTACACCTCATTTTATCATAGTTAGCGAATACGCTTTCAGCCCCCCAATCGGAATGTATTTGGCGGACTTTGGCATATTTCGTTTATTACCGTTAAAGTATATCATAATATGCCGCGAAAGTCAATATAATATGCAAAAAATGGCTATAATGCATAACGACCGTTATCAGTAAAACTGAAAACGGTCGTCAGCATAACCCAAACACACAACAAACACTAAAGGATTAAGTGGTGAAAGCAAGAGGAATCAAACCTCAAAAAAAATTTATCGCCGTCAGGCGCTTCCATATGTTCATTAAACGTATTATATACCATTTTTTTTTATTTGTCAATAGGTTTTTGATAATAATATTAAAAAAAAACGGCGAAGACAAAAAATCTTCGCCGCATATTTATTTTCTGACAAACGAAATAGCCGATTTTGCAGCCAAAGCCCCGTCGGAAACTGCTTTATAGACCTGAAGTATCCCGCCTGTGCAGTCACCCGCGGCAAAAAGGCCGGGAACGGATGTTGCGAGGTTTTCGTCTACCGCAATTTTACCGTCCTTTATAACTGCGCCTATTTTGCGCGCCATATCGGTGCTTCCGGCAACGCCAAGAGCGACAAATACGCCCTTAACTTCTATTTTATTGCCTGTTTCAAATGAAACCGAGCTTACGCTTTCATCACCGCATATTTCAGATATTTTATCGGTGATCACTTTAAATCTGCTCATATCCGCTTTCGGTTCCATTCCGTCAGTAAGAATGGTTACGTTGTCGGTAACGTGCGAAAGCTCGAGAGCCTCTTTTAATGCATATTCGCCCTCACCTATTACGGCAACGCTTTTTTTGCGGTAAAAGAACGCGTCACATACAGCGCAGTAGCTTACGCCCTTGCCCTCGAATTCGGTTATGCCTTTTATTTTCGGAGTTTTTCTTGATGTGCCCGTTGCAATGATGAGGGCTTTTGAGGAAAATGAAGACGACGGAGTAGATACCGTAAAACTGCCCATATATTCAACGGAAACGACCTGACCGCGGACTATTTCGATGCCAAGGTCGATTGCCTGCTTTTCGCCTGCGGCGTGAAGCTCGGCGCCGGTCATAGGCTTGCCTGTGCCGTAATAGTTTTCGATCTTTTCTGCCTTTGCAAGAGCGCCTGTTCCTGCGGAAATGATAAGGGTCTCAAGTCCCGCCCTGAAGGAATAAAGGGCAGCAGATATTCCGGCAGGACCTGAGCCTATAATGATAACATCGTAATTCTTCATCAAAGCCACCGTTTTTATTCAACTTCTACTTTAAGTTCTCCGTTTTCCGCAGATACAGCGATCTTTTTCGGTACCATATCGCTGTCGCACATAACGGAAACAACTTTGTCTTCGATCTCTTTTTGGACCACTCTGCGAACATTTCTTGCTCCGAATTCGGCAGAATAGCTTTTTTCAGTGAGGATATCAAGGACATCCTCAGTATATTCAAATGATATCTCCCGTTCTTTCAGACCGTCCGCAAGCTCCCTGAGCCTGATTCTGATAATATCAGGGAAAAGCTCTTTCGGAAGCGGTTTGAATGTGATGATCTCGTCTACCCTGTTAAGGAACTCGGGGCGCAAAAATTCTCTGAGCGCTTTTTTGGTCTTTTCGGAAGATACGGTTTCGATAGATTTATTGAAACCGACTTCGCCGCCCTTTATATTCGAACCCGCATTTGCGGTCATAACTATAAGGGCATGTTCAAAGCTGACTTTTCTGCCGTGAGCGTCGGAAATAACACCGTCATCAAGAATCTGAAGAAGGATATTGAGAACATCGGGATGAGCCTTGTCTATTTCGTCAAAAAGGATGACAGAATACGGTTTGCGCCTGATTTTCTCGGTCAGCTGTCCCGCCTCGTCATAGCCTACATAGCCCGGAGGAGAGCCTATGATACGAGAGACAGAATGTTTTTCCATAAATTCGCTCATATCAAGTCTTATAAGTGTTTCCGGAGAATCAAACAGTTCCTTTGAAAGAACTTTAACAAGCTCTGTTTTGCCAACACCGGTAGGTCCTGAAAAGATGAAGGAAATCGGTCTTTTTCTTGGAACAAGGCTTACCCTTCCGCGTTTTACGGCATTTGCAACAGCCTTTACAGCCTCGTCCTGACCGACTATATGCTTTTTAAGCTCCGCTTCAAGATCGCGCAGTTTTGCATATTCGCCCTCTTTGATTTTTGAAGCGGGAATTCCTGTCCACAGTTCTATAACAGCGGCAAGATCGTCAAAAGTGACCGAACACTCGCTGATTTTGGCGGACAATTCTTCGTATGATGATTCAATTCGCAGTTCTTCAGAACGCGTTTCGGCTATTTTTTTGTAGTCGTCCTCGTTCTTTTCCTGCTTTGCCTCCAGTTTTTCCGCTTCCGATTTTATATTTTTCAGTTTTTCACCGAGTTTGAAATACTCGTCATACAGGGGATTTTTCAGCACGGCATTCGAGCATGCCTCATCAATGAGGTCTATTGCTTTATCGGGAAGGAAACGGTCGTTAACGTATCTTTCAGACATTTCAACGGCTTTTTCGGCTATAAGCATGGGAACTTTGATATTGTGGAATTTTTCGTAATACGATTTAATGCCCCGTATCATTTCAATGCTTTCGGCTATTGAAGGTTCGTTTACCATTACAGGCTGAAAACGTCTTTCCAAAGCGGCGTCTTTTTCGATATACTTTCTGTATTCGTTAAGTGTTGTGGCGCCTATGACCTGTATTTCCCCTCTTGACAGAGCAGGTTTGAGCATATTGGCGGCGTTCATCGAACCTTCCGCGTCGCCTGTGCCCACAAGAGTGTGGACCTCATCAATGACGAGGATTATATTGCCTATCGATTTAACTTCTTCTATAAGACCTTTGATCCTGCTTTCAAACTGTCCTCTGAACTGTGTGCCGGCAATGAGCGCGGTAAGATCGAGAAGATATATTTGTTTGTTTGCGAGTTTCGCGGGAATTTCCTTTTTCGCGATCTTAAGTGCGATACCTTCGGCTATCGCGGTTTTTCCTACGCCCGGTTCGCCTATGAGACACGGATTATTTTTCGTGCGGCGGGTAAGGATCTGCAATACACGCTCGATTTCTTTTTCGCGGCCGACCACATTGTCTATCTTGCCCTCAGCCGCGGCTTTAGTGAGATTTTTGCAGAACTGACCGAGGTATCTTGTTTTAGGCTGAGCTGATTTCGTATCGTGTTTTTTTGAAGTGCCCTGTTCTGTTTTTTCTGCGCCGTCGTCTTCGCCTTCTCCGTCTATTTCATCAAATACTTTATTGTCGGGATCAAGGCTGAGGGCTCCGCCGGGAGAGAAATCGCCGTCCTGACCGTCTATGATCATTCGGCTTATCTCGTCGTTCATTTCTTCGAACTGTTTTTCGTCTATACCGAAATTGCTGGCAATATCTTTTGTGGGATCAAGGCCGAGCTCTTTCGCGCATTTAAGACAAAGCGCCTGTTTTTTAGGAACGCCGTTTTCTATTTTTGAAATAAAAACTATTGCGATGCGCTTATGACACCTGTCACAAAGCAGTCGTTTCATATTATCCATTGTCTTTGTTTAATCCTTTTTGCTTTTTATGTTCGTTGTTTATCGCAACCGCCATCCGAGTATAATTTACCGCGGAAAAAATAGAGAAAAACATTGTTACGGCCGCCAGTATTGAAATGATGATAATACTGATGCTTCTGTCTACCGACATAAAGAAGAGGAAGAACGATATCACGAATGTGGAGAACAGAAGAACAGATGTAAGTTTTCCGTACCATTTTGATGCGATCACAGCGTGTGTTTTATGATAAAATATCGAGCCGCCTATTAGCATAAACAGGTCTTTTGCCACCATAAGAGCGAGCAGCCACCATCCGACGACACCGTCTATTGTTATGCAAATAACGGTTGAAAGCTGAAACAATTTATCTGCAATCGGGTCAAGAACTTTTCCTATTCTTGATACCTGATTGAACTTTCTGGCTATTATACCGTCGATGACATCGGAAATACCGGATATTACGAGAACAACGAATGCAAGCCATTTAAGTCCCGGAGTAAAATACAGTATACAGAATACGGGAACGAGAAGTATTCTGAAAATCGTTATGATATTGGGAACGGTCATATTGGAACCCTCGTTTGAATGCTATTTTTTATCGCCTGATGAAAGAAGACCTGTGATCGGGTTGATTTTTTCAAAATGCTTATAGACGAACGTGCCGTTTACTATCTGCCGCCTTTCTTCGTAAGGCTTATCGCGGAGGATATACTGCGACGTTACGCCAAGTACCGACACGGCAACAAAAACGATAAGGATACCGTTGAGCGCGCCGAAAACAACGCCTCCGAGAGTGTCAAGCTGCTTGACGATAGGCAGATTGATAATAAGATCCGAAAGCCACCATAATACAGCCACTCCGATCGAGCAGACTATAAAAATAATTATAAATGCCGCTATTCTGCTGACGGTAGCGGAAAGAGGTGAGATCATAGAGTCTATGATCGCGGCTTTCGCCTGTTCTCCTCCCTGCTCTTTAACAGAGAGAAACCTTGTCATAAGCTGAGAAAAATCGATATTCAGAAAATCGACTATGTCCGTAAAAAACTTCGGCTTCTGCCCGAAAAGGGAATTCAGATCAAGACTTTCCAGCGATGCGTTGACGCCTTCGGGAGTTGAAGACAGGTAGTTTATGAGCCATTGGCGCATTGGCGCATGGATATAGTGCTGATCGAGATAAGCTCCGAGATTTGCGGAAAGAAAGAAAGCCGCAACAAGAGAAGCTATCTTGCCCAACAAGCCGATCACGGAGCGGACAAGACCTTTTCTTGCGCCGAGAACGATACAGATAATCAGTATCGCCACGACCAGGATATCAAGGCCGGTACTTAAAGCGATGTCCAAAATAATTTCTCCTTTTTTGTGTGTTTGTTGTGTTTGTGTGTTGTTATTTCAGAAAGTCTGACATTGTGTATATATATGCCTTTTCGGCACCGAAAAGAACGATTTTATAGCGTCCCGGAACTATACCGGTAACGCCCGCGGGAGCCTCTGTTTCGCTGACGGTATTACCCGTTGAATCAAGGATATAAAAAGTATCGGTGGTCAGGACGAATACGGTATCCGAAAATGAGCTGACGGAACGGACATTGCTGAAAAGATTTTCAAAAAGACGGTTTCCGGCAACATCAAAAGCGCTGACGGTATAAGAATCGTTCTGAGCCGAGAGTTTATGCGAAATTACGGTATATTTATCGCCCTGATAATACCTGTGCGGCAGTTGAGAGCCGTAGTTGTAAACCGTGCTGCATCCGCCGCTTCTGAAGGAAACAAGTCCGGATTCGGATAAAACTTCTATTGATGCGTCACTTTTCATGGCAACTGAAATGGGAAACGTTCCTTTTGAAACGATATTGCCTCTTTCCTCGCCTGCGGCGTAATTGAGATAATAGACCACGGTGTTCAGGTTTTCAAGCTCCTGAGCGACTGTTACAACGGAAACAGTGTTTGTTGAGGTAAACGCCACATCTATGGGATAAGTATCGGCGGAATACCATAAAAAGCGTTCTTTGAATGAGCTGTCAAAATAAATAAGCTGCCCCTTATATCCGTTTTTATCGGTAAGAACCGCAATTTTGCCGCTGTTGTCTATTGTAGCGTTTATAATAATATCCGAAAACTCTTTTTCGAAAAGAAGATCAAAACTGTTGAATACTTTGAGCGTTTTTCCTCCGCGGTCATAGCATAAGATATATTCGTCCGAAACACGCATGACAGGATGTCGGAAATTTGCGCTGTGATATGAAAATCGTATATTGTCTTTACTGTATACGGAAATAAGTGAATCGTTAAGGACGGCAAAACCGTCTTTGAACGGAGAAAAAACCGGAGATTCATCTGCGGAAAACGACATAATATCGTTTTTTGTTGCAGATGTTTGAGTAAGCGCTGTTTTTGCGCTGTATCCGAAACGTCTGAGATTATCTATGGAAAGATACGAAGTGTTTAATACGATAAACAGTATTATATATATAATTATCGCCACAAGGACCAGTCTTTTTACGAGGTAAAGCTGTTTAAGCTTTTTTTCGTTCATATTGAAAACATCAGAGATTATCGTATCTCACCTCACATAGGTAAAGTCCGTCCGCCGGGGCGGTGTATCCGGCAAAGGATCTGTCTTTTTTTTCGATTATTGCGGGAATTGCGTGCAGATCGATCTTACCGGTCTGTATTTCGAGCAAAGTGCCAACCATTATACGGACCATATTGTAGAGAAAACCGTTTGCGGTAACGGTAAAAGCATATTCGTTTTCACAAACCGGGTAAAAGGATGCTTTGTATACCGTGCGGACAGAATCTTTTATCTTGCTTCCTGCTGCCATAAACGACGCAAAATCATGTGTTCCGCAAAAATCCCTGCATGCACAGTCAAGTACCTGAGCATCGATTTTATGAGGGAAATGCAGATAAAGCCCGTTTTTAAAAGGATCCCTGACTGGAGACGTGTATATTTTATATACATATTTTTTTGAAACAACGGAATATCTTGCGTGAAACTCTTCAGAAACTTTTCTGCATTCGTAAATCGCTATATCGTTTGGAAGATTGGCATTGACGGCGCGGACGACGACATCATCGTCCAGATTTTTTTCGGCTGAAAACGAAACGCGGTACCCCGTGGCGTGAACTCCGGAATCTGTTCTTGAACAACCCGCGAGATTTTCAACTGCGCCGAACACCGAAATCAACGCTTTTTTCAGTTCTCCGCCGACAGTTCTTTTTTCGCCGTCCGTAGTATTCTGGACCTGATATCCGCAGAATTTTCTGCCGTCGAAGCAAAGAGTTAAAAGATAGTGTGTCATATCAGAAACCCATTACGGTGACAAAATTGAGAAGTATTGCAGCTGCGATCATCACCGCAAGCACAATCAAAGACACGTAATCCGCAGAAGACATTGAATACGATACGTAATGAGTTCTGCCCTCACCTGAGCCCGTATAACAGCGGCACTCCATTGCGGTAGCAAGGTCGTCGGCACGGCGGAATGCGGAAATAAAGAGAGGGATAAGGATCGGAGCAAGCGCCTTGGCGCGTTTTATAAGTCCGCCCGTTTCAAAATCTGCTCCCCGCGCTTTTTGCGCATTCATGATTTTATCGGTTTCTTCAAGAATAGTGGGAATAAAACGCAGAGCGATAGTCATCATCATGGAAAACTCATGGACGGGGATTTTTATTTTGGCAAGAGGAGAAAGAAGCCTTTCAAGGCCTCCCGTAAGGACGATCGGAGATGTTGTGTATGTGAGCATTGATGTGGCGATAACGAGCATGAAAATTCTCAGCATCATGAATATTGCGTTTTTTATGCCCTCTTTTGTTACCGTAAATATCCAGAATTTTACAAGCGGTTCGCCCGTTGAATAAAACACGTTGAGAAATGCTGTAAAAATAAGGATGAAAAGCAACGGTTTCAGTCCCCTTAAATACATTTTCAGAGGGATCTTAGTAAGTCGCACAAGAATAAAAGTAACTGCAAGTGCAAAAAGATAAGCTGCGGCGGTTTGAATTATAAACAAAAATGCAATATACAGAATTGCAAGAACGATTTTAACACGCGGATCAAGCCTGTGGATAACGGAATCGCCTGGGAAATACTGACCGATGGTGATATCTTTGATCATGCATTCTCACCTCCGATCGCATTCAGAAGTGCGTTGCATGCCTGTTCGGGAGTATATACGGAAGAAGGAACATTGAATCCTTTTTCTTTCAGGGAGATAAATACGCGCGTTATCTGGGGGACATTCAACCCTATCGCACAAAGCTCCTCGGAACGCTCGAATACTTCGTTTACCGGAGCAAACATTTCGACCCGTGAGTTATTCATAACAAGGACTTTGCTGCAAACACGCGAAATATCCTCCATATTATGAGATACTATAATTACGGTCGATTTTTTTTCGGCGCGATATTCGGAGATGCGTTGAAGTATTTCGTCTCTGCCTTTCGGATCAAGACCGGCAGTAGGCTCGTCAAGAATAAGCACTTTCGGGTCCATTGCCATTATTCCTGCGATCGCGACACGTCTTTTCTGTCCGCCCGAAAGCTCAAAAGGAGATCTTTTGCGAAGAGTATCGTCAAGACCGACAAAATGAAGACTTTCAGTTATACGTTTTTCTATCTCTTCTGCGGGAATGCCCATATTTGAAGGGCCAAAAGCGATATCTTTTTCTACGGTTTCTTCAAAAAGCTGATATTCGGGATACTGAAAAACGAGACCGACATTGAACCTGAGCATGCTTCTTGAAAAACCTTTTGCCCAGCAGTCGCTGCCTTCGTAACGGATGGTTCCCGATGTGGGGCGCAGAATTCCGTTAAAATGCTGTATCAGCGTGCTTTTTCCCGATCCTGTTCTGCCGATAACGCCGATAAAATCATTTGAGAAAATTTCGAGATTTATATTGTTGATCGCTGTTTTTTCAAACGGAGTGCCTTCTCCGTAAATATATGTGAGGTTTTCAGCCTTTAAAATCGGATCCATTTATTGATTCTTTCGTATTCAGTAAGTCCGTAAGAACGGATATGCATTCCTCCTCATTAAGAACGGCAAGAGGAACTTTTATGCCGTGATTTCTGAGAAGAAACATCAGAGACGTGCTTTGAGG
>JAEEGL011276454.1_pt1 | contig 14219 bp, 11 predicted proteins | sample 9134231 | NCBI WGS metagenome assembly JAEEGL01 (sample SAMN16246548, study PRJNA631951) | gut metagenome | biome: gut microbiome; feature: rumen; material: fiber-attached | host: Bos | place: Iran: Karaj | collected 2018-10 | reverse complement strand
TAATATTATATATCTTTTCTGGATTATCAAATGTTTTAGAATTAGTATCACTTAATCTTAATAATATTGGCATTTTATGAGAAATAGTATTATTTATATAAATATCTGTTTGAGTTGAATGAACAACTGATGCTTCATTTCTATCAAAAAATTTTAATAAAAAATAAATACATAAACCACATGAACCAAATATTGAAAGAAAACTTATTATTCCTCCAATTATTGTTTTATATTTAGTTTCACCATTTTCATTAAAAGTAAATTTTACTGAACAAGATAAAAAATCTAATTTTTTTATATATTTCATATTTGAGAATTAAAAAATTTATTTATTTTTTTAATAATATCAAAAGTTCTTCTAAAATTTTTATTTATTTTTTTCCTTTTTTGTTAAATATTTTTTTTAATTTTGGTATAATTTAAATTAAATATTCACACACTAAATTTTAAAAATATTAGTTAATATTTGTAATTCATTATTTTAAATAAAATATTAAATTTTTATTTTTTTAATATTTTTATAACAAAAATGAATTTAATAAAATAAATTTTTATGATAAACTAAATTAATTGATGAATTGTATTTTTTCATTTTATTTTTTTTATTCATATTTTTTTGAATAATTCACATTTTTTTGGATTATAAATAATAAATAATATTTAATTGTGATAATTTTCATATCTATTTGATCTAATATTATAGATTTTTATTTATTTTTTAATGGAAAATAAATATGAGTTTGATGAAAATGGAAATATTAATACAAATAACAAAACAAATAGAAGAAATAAATTATTCATTTTTATTGTTTTTGGAATAATTTTATTTCAAATCTTAATTATAATTTTTGTAAAAAGTAAAGATTATAATAGTAATAATAACAATTCATTAAATGGTTCAAAAAACAACATTTCAAACGATATTATAAATGAAACAAATAAAGATTATAATCCAATTATAAATTCTTCCGAAATAAATGAAAATATCATTATTAATAACCAAAATGAAGACAATTCAAAAAATCATACAATTAATAATATTAATATTGATATAAATGACACAATAAATAATACAAATATTGATAAAAATAATACCAATAATGAAATAAATATTGATAAAAATAAAACCAATAATGAAACAAATATAGATAATAATAATTCAAATATTGATAAACCTATAACAAATAATCAATCAAGAATAAAAAATATTGAGTTAATCAAAAATACAATAAACCAAAAAAATATACCAAAAGAATTTTTTCATGAACCAATAACAAATATAACAATATCAACAAATCATACTGATCCAACTCTAATATTAAAAATAGCATTTATAAGTGATTCACATATAGATCCAGATAATCCAAAAAAACATCCTTTTGAAAAAAATTTATATAAATCTTTAATAAATTTAAAATCTCAAAATATAGACATAATTATTTTTGGTGGTGATTTATGTGACGTTTGTAGTGAAAATGCATTTAATAAATTTTTAAATATATATGAAAGTGTTTTTCCAAAAAATGAATCAAATCCTATTTTATTATTAACAATGGGAAATCATGATTATTATCCTTCAAAAGAATATAATTACACAAATTACGAAGCTCAAAATTTATTTGAAAAAATATTCAAAGTAAAACATCAAAATCATACAATAATAAATAATTATCATTTTATTTTATGGGGAAATCAACATATAGATTATGATTTTGCAAATATAAATATTAGATGGTTTGATGAAGAAATGAAATATATATTAAACAATAAAAATACAACTTTTAATAATTCAATTATAAATCCTATTTTTGTTATAACACATTTTCCTCCAAGAGGAACTTCTTTCAGAAGTGAATTTTGGGGAAGTTTTGATGTATTTAATGCATTAAGTCCATATAGTAATGTAATTAATTTATGTGCTCATAGTCATGCTACTTTATTTGATGAAAATTCTATTAATCAAAATTTATTTACTGTTATTAATTCACAAGCAATTAGTAGAGTTACTGTTGATTTTGCTGAAAATAATTATGATGTACCAACTGATGAATATGGAAGTGATGAATTCTCATATCAAAATTATATGGGAGATATTATTGAAATAAGAAAAGATTATATTAATGTTAAAAGAATTTTTTTAGATGATGGAAGTTTTTATGATAAAGAATGGAATGTTATTTTACCTTTAAATAAACAAAATTTTATTTATGATAATAGAAGAATACAATTTGTAAATCCACCTTATTTTGAAATTGATAATAATAAGAATAAATCTTATATTGAGATTATTAAAAAAGTTATTAATGGTACTGAAAGATTTCATATGAGATTTAAACAAGCTATTCATGATAATTTTGTTTATGGATATAATATTTCTTTTATTAAAGTTAATTTTTTGGGAGATAAAAATATAACTAATCAAGAAATTTTAAAAAATAAATATGATATTTATGATGGATATCAAGGTCCAATTAAAGAAAGTTTTGTTTATAAAGATGAAAATAATAAATATATTGAAATTAGAAATTTTACATATTTTTATATAAGTGATTTCTTTCTCAAACCAAAAGATAGGAAAGAATATATTACTTTATTAATTAATGAAGAATTAGAAAAAGGAGAATATAATGTAGTTATTTTAGCATTTGCTTCTTATAAGATACCTTCAAAAAATAAAATTACTGAAAAAATAGTTTTAAAGTAAAAATTATTATAATATTTTTTATTTTTTATGTTTTATTCTTTTATTTTAAAAAAATTAAAAAGTTTTTTTATTTTTAAAATATAAAAATTTAAATTTCTTAATATCTATGAATAAAGAATTAAAAATAATTATCTAAAAAAGTTAAAAAATGGAATCTCCATTACCATTTTTTACTTCATTAGGAATTGATTTTGGTTCGTCAAAAACAGTATATTCTAAAATTTCTATTACACAAAGTCAAATAATAGAAAAAGTATTAGATAAAATTCCAAGTTATATAACATATTTAAACGATGAAATTAAAATAGGTAAAGATTCTAAAGATTCAACATTACAAAATATTAATTCAACTTATACAAATTTATCGAAAATATTTGCAAAAATGAAAGTTCCAATTTATGAATTAGAAAATGAATTTTCAATAATAAATAAATCTGAAATAGAAAATCCAGAAAAAATAGTATCAGATTATTTAAAAAAAATAAATGATAAATTATTAAAAGAAGAAATGAATGCAATTACAATAGCAATTCCAGATTATAATACCCAAATTCAAAAAGAAATATTACATAAAATATTATCAAAAATAGGAATGAAAAGATTAGCAGTAATAAATGAATCTTCAGCAATAACAATTTATTATGGTTATAAAAATTATTCTGAATTATTTAATCAAGATAAAAATAGTGAAATTACACCAAATTATGTTGAAAAAGAAATTTTATTTATTGATGCTGGAAATTCAAAAATTTCTTTAATTACTTCTAAATATACTTTTTTAAATTTTACTGTATTAAATGTTATTACTTTACCTTCTTTAGGAGGAAGGAATTTTGATCAAAAAATTGAATCATATGTAATTGATAAATTTAGAAGGGAAAATAAATTAAAGGTATTTAATTATACAAATGAAATGAGATTTAGATTAATTGAAGAAATTAAAAAAAAAAGAGAAGAATTAAGTTTTGTTGAAGAAGTTGAAATTAAAGTTACTAATTTTTATAATGATTTAAATTTAAGTGTTAAATTAGATAGAAAAAAATTTGAAAAATGTATTTCTGAATTATTAAATGCTTTTACAGAAACTTTAAATAATTTAAAAAATAGTCTCATTAGAACAGGAGAAAAAGATGAAAATGGTCAAAATATTTTTGAAAAGTTAAATATATCAAAAATTGAAATGTGTGGTGAATTAATGAATACTCCAATTTTAAAAAATATAGTTGATAAAGTTTTCAATTTTAAAGTTGAAAAAACTTTAAATCCAAATGATTATATTTCAATGGGATGTAGTTTAATGGGACTTTATTTTAATAAACAATTTCCAAAAAGTTATTTTCAAAATTTTTATCATTTTAATTATTACAGAATTTGTTATTCATTTGGTAATAAATTAGAAGAAAAATTAACTTTTATAAATAGAGGTCCTGTTATAATATGGAAAAGAATGATTGAACTTCCAAATGATGATAATATTAAAATTATAATTGAATATGCTAAAAATGAAATGAATATTGAAGAAAAAATTGAAGGAAGAGAAATAATGATATATGATATTAATTGTAATCAACCAAATAAAAAAATTTGTATATACTTAAGACATGATCAAAAATTAATTTCTGAACGTTTACTTGATGAGGAAAATAAGAAAATAAATGGAAAAATATCAATTAAAGAATTTGCAGAAAATCCTTATTGGATAAAAATTTTAAATAATTTTGATAAAATTAATTAAAATTTGGAGAAAGAATTATTAAATATTAAAAATATGAAAAAATAAAAATAAAAAAATAAATAAATTTTTAAAATGAAATTTGATTTTTATTTTAAAAAATATATTAATAAAAAAATAAATTAAATTTATCTTAAATTAATAAATGGATTTAATATCTAATATAATTTTTATTTTATAATTTTAAAAATAAGATAACAAGCACAATTAAAACAAATTTGTTAATATTTCCTAAAAATAACTTAATAAATTATATTATTTCATTATTATGGTATATGATAAAATAAATAATATTTATTTATAATATAAAGTAATGAATGTAAATGAATTGTTTGGAAAAAAAGAAACTGGAAAAATTAATAATGAGAAAGAAAAAAGAATAAATGTAAATGAATTATTTGGGAAAAAACAAAATGTAAATACTAATAATGAGAAAGAAAAAAGAATAAATGAAATTAATCAACAAATAATAATATTAAAAAGAGAGAGATTAGGTTTAGAAAATGCATTACAACAAGAAAAAGAAATGAACTTAAAAATTGAAAAAAATCAAAAATTAAAAGCAGAATTAGAAGAAAAAATGGTTAATGAAAATATAAAAAAATGTGAAAATAAAATAAAAGATTTAGAAGAAAAATTATCTTTCTATAAAAAAAAATTAACATCGTTAAATGAAGAATATAATAATAAATTCTTGTCAAAAGAAGGAATACAATTAAGAAAAGAGTTTTTAGAAAAAAATGAAAAAAGAAAAATGATGGAATATATAAAACAAAATTTAAAAGAAGTTAAATTAATAATAGATTCAATTGAAAAAGGGGAAAAGGGTATTGATTTAAAAGAATTTGAAGAACCAAAAATTGTTAAAAAAGTTGAGAATGATAATGATATTGAAGCATTAGAAAATTTTTTAGGATAAAAATTGAATAATGATAATTGTAATCATTATATTATTTATTATTAATTAAAAAATAAAAAAAATTAAAAGTCAGATTTTTTTCTAATATTAAAAACCTAAATATAATTCAAAGGGGGGTATAAAATTTTTTTGTATTTTATCTGCAATGGCAGAATAAAAAAGAATCCTATAATATTTCATAAGCACTTCTTTATATAAATGAATATTTGTATCATCTTTTTCTAAAATTTCTTTAGATTGGAATTTATTAGTTTTGGAATCTTTATAAATATAGTTATATACTTTTATTGAATAAAATTTAGAGAAAGGATTATTTTCACTTTCTGCTTTGTTTATTAAAATAAAAGCATTATATCTATATTTTATTCTTTTAATAGTTACAAAATAAACATTAACAAATTTAGAACCAACTTTTTTAGTATATACTGAAAGAGATGATATTCCTGATGAATATATCTTTCCATTAAAAACTAATAAATCATATTTATTCCAGTGGGCATCATAATTTATATTTTTTACAAAAAATTCTCCTAAATCATTTGTTTTATTTCTTCTTATAGAATTATTTGCTATATATTCTATTATTTCTTGTTGTGCATCTGTTTTTGATTGAAATTCTTTTATTTCCAATATATCATTTTTCTTTTTATCAAATGCACTGTTTCTTCCAATTTGCTCTTCTAATGTTAGTGTATTTTTAAGATTGCTTGGTTCCTCATCCAATGGAAATAAATATTTATAATCATCTATTATTTTAGGTTCTGCATAAAAGGCTAAATTATACAATTGATCTAAGTAATTATCATCATTGAATTTTATTTTTGAAAATATTGAAACAAAAAATAATAGGGAGATTATGTTTTTCAACATTAAAAGTAATTTATAAATCCAATGATTTATATATTAATGCTTTATTTTTTTTTATTGAGATCTACAGTTTCAAATTAATAATTTTGATTTTAATATATAAATTACAAAATAAAAAATATTTTATAGAATAAATTGAATATTTACAATTAAGAAAAAATTTTATTTTTCTTGTCTTATCAAAAATAATTTTATATATTAATTTTTTTATTTGCTACTACAAAAAAAACAATCATATTTATTTTTTTAAATATATATTCTAAAAGGAAAATATTTTAAAAATTTTTGATTATAAAGATAAAACTTTATTATTTTCATGATACAATATAAATCATTATTTCATTTTCATAACCTTAAAATAAAATTTATTACATTATTCCACAAATAATATATTGTTTTATTATTTACAATTATGAAATTTAAGAAATAATTTAACTTTTAAAAATTTTTTAAAAATCAAAATTAAATATATAAATCCTATTTACCTTAATTATTGATAAACATCATTCAAAAAAAAAAATATCTATTTATAATTAATCAAAATTATTAATGAATTGTCTAGTAAATATTTTAAAATTTCAAGATATTTTTAGAACAACGTTTAAATATATTTTTAATAAAAAAAGAATTCAACATACAATATTAACAGTTTTAATATCTTTAGGAATAAATTCTTTTATTATATCATTATTGTTTTTTAGAAATATATTTGATTTAATTAAGCAATAATCAAAGAGTAAATTACGAAAAATTAAAACAAATAATATCTTCAAATTTTACATTAAATACTGATGAACTTTTATTTTCAATTGGAATAAGTGATAAAAATTCTAATTTTATAAATGACCCATCATATTGCTTGTGTTAAAGCAACATATGAAGTAGTAAAAAAATGTGGTAGAAAAATAAATCAACAAATATATGATTTACTATTTATGAATTGTTTAAATATAAGAAATATATATGAAAAAAAAGGAATTTAAAAATTTTTTGATTCTAATTCAGTTTGATTATTCATGTATTAATTTTACATCTCCTATTATAATAGGAGGAAAATATTCTTTAACATTTCATGTTAATTTAGTATTTTATAAGTTAAAATGTCAAAATGGAACTCAAGAAGGAATAATTTGTAAATCAGAAGAAGAAATAAATAATTTATTACAAGATGAACGGTAACAAATAATCATATATAGATTATTATAATTATACACATCCTATTCAATATATAGTCTTTTTTCAAAATTAGATATTTCAATTAAAAAATAACTTATATTTATTTTTCTCAAATTAAAAATGAAATTGATAAAGTTTGGATTATTCCTTCTATTTCAAATATTTTTTCTACTGAATTAGATTATATTGAAACAGATATAAATTCAGTTAGATATGATGGTATTATTGCTTCTATTTATATTTGTCCTTCTCCTTCTTTAGTTGTTTTTTTTAGAAAATATCAAAAAATTCAAGAAATTGCTGCTTCAATTGAGGAATTTTTAGTGCACTTGCTTTATTTTTTTCTATTATTTTAAGACATTTTACTAAATTTAAATTTAATGTTTTTTTTGCTAATTCTCTTTTTCTTTTATTTTTTGATAATCCTTTTAAAAATACTTTTATTTTTCATAAATTATATAATAGTATAATTTAAATAAAATTATTTCTAATTCTTTAAAGAATAATCAAAATTTATCTCTTAATAAGAAATCTAATCCACAAAAAAGAAATAAAGATGATGAAATTAAAATGATTATGTTCCACAAAATAGTAGTAGAAAAATATGTAAAATTAATGAAAAAAAACAAGTGTATGAAATGAGTTTAAATTTAAAAAATTTATTTTGACTTGCTTTAGAAAATATTACAAAAAATGTAAAAACATTTAAAAAAAAATATCATATAATTAAATATCAAATTATGAATTATTCAGATTTTATCAATATTTGGAAGAAATATTGATGATTTTGAAAAAATAAAAAAAATTTAATTAAACATTTCCCAAAAAAAATACTCTAACTATTAATAAAAAAATATTAAATTTAAATTATAATAATGGAATATATAGAAGTAAAAGTTTTATACAAAAATAGTCTAACAATCAATTTTCTGAAAATTTGAAAATGAAAAATAATAAATAAATATTTACTTAAATTTTAATTTATAATTTTATTTTTTATATTTTTTTAATGATTATCACAAATTAATTTATTAAATTAAAATTAAAAAATTATTAAATAAATATGATTAATCTTTCATTTTAGTTATAATAATAAATATAATAATAATTCAATTTTTTATGCATTTCTTTTTCTTCAATATTTATTTTTTCTTAAAACCATTTAAAATATCAAAAAACAAAAGATTATTTAAATCAAATAATCAAGAAAATAATCATAAGGAATAATTCAATTATTTAATTATCCAAATTAAAAATGGTGAAAAATAAAAAATAATTAATATATTCAATAAAATTTTACATATGGAGTTTAAAAGATTTATAATTTAATATTTTTTATATTATAAAAAATTTCAAAAAAATATATAAATTCTTTCATTTTTAATCTTACAAAAAAAAAAAATAATGTAAAAAAATATAATTTTATTGATTAAAAATCCAAAATAAAAATCATTTAAAAAAATGTCCAAAGTAAAACTAATATTTGTAGGTGAAGGTGGAGTAGGTAAAACATGTTTAATATCACAATATATGGAAAACAAATTTAATGAAGAACATGCAATGACTGTTGGACGTGATAAATCATTAAAAGAAATAGAAATAAATGGAAAAACTATAAATTTGGAAATATGGGATACACCAGGTCAAGAAAAGTTTAATTCAGCCAGCAAAATGTTTATGAAAAATACAAAAATTGCTTTAATAGTTTATAGTATAATTGATAAAAATTCATTTAAAAAATTAGATAAATGGATAGATATGGTAAACGAAACTAATAAAAATGAAAATGTTACTATTGGTATTGTTGCTAATAAAAGTGATTTATTTGAAAAACAAGAAGTTAGTAAAGAAGAAGGTGAACAATATGCAAAAGATAAAAATTTATTATTTTTTGAAACTAGTGCTAAAGATTATGCAAGTATTAACAACGTTTTTATTGAAATATGTAAAGCTTATTTAGAAAAAAATGCTAATTCTTCTTCATCTCAACAAAATAATAAAGATGATAAACAAAATAATAATAAATCAAGTGTAGAACCTTTAGAAAATGATGTTAATTTGAATGATATAGATAAAAAACCTGATTGTAGCTCAAAATGCAGTATTATATAATAATTATTTTTAAATTATTATTATATTTGATCTATCCTTATATAATAAAAATTATAAAAAATAAAAAAAAATACAACATTTAATAAAACTATAAAATATTATAACAAACTATCCAACATTCAAAAAATTTAATAATAAAAATAAACAAACCTTCAAAAAAAAAATAAAAAAATAAAAAAAAAAATAAAAAAAATAAAATTAAAAAATTAAAAAATTAAAAATGGAACCAAAAATCCTTCACGAAATAATATCCAAAATTTTCAACACAACAACTCTTCCAAACTTAATGAATTTCATTCGTATACCAAACACTTCCCCTGAATTTGATCCTGACTGGGATAAAAATAACCTTTTATTAAAAGCTTCAAAATTAATAATAACATTTATAAAAACTCTCCAATTAAAAAATACAGAAATAACATTATTAAAAGATGAAAATCACACTCCATTTATATTAACAGAAACAAAATCTTCAAAAGAAAAAGAAAAAAATACAATATTATTTTATGCACATATAGACAAACAACCAAATTGTGAAGGATGGGATAAAGGAAAATCAGCAACAAATCCAATAATTGAAAATGGTCGTTTATATGGAAGAGGAAGTATTGATGATGGTTATGCAATTTATTCAATTTTAACTGCAATTAAATATTGTCAAGATAATAATTTATTTACTCCTAGAATTATTTGTATTTTTGAATGTAGTGAAGAATCTTCAAGTGATGATTTAAATTATTATTTTAATAAATTAATTCCTTTTTTTGGAAATGATATTTCTTTATTTTGTTGTGTTGATTTAACTTGTTTAGATTATAAAAAAATGTGGATTGTTAATTGTATAAGAGGTGTTATGGATTTTGATGTTAAAATTTATACTTTAAATAATGATATTTATTCAAATTTTACTAAAGGAGTTTTTCCTGATAATTTTATGATATTTAGAAAGTTATGTGATTTACTTAGAAATGAAAAAGGAGAATTTTTAATTCCTGAATTAATTATTTCTGAAGATAAAATACCAAAAGATAGAAAAAAAGAATTAGAAGAAGCATCAAAAGAAATTGGTATTGATTTTATTAAAGTATTACCATTATATAATAATACAAAACCAATGAAAGATGATATTTATAAATTATTATTAAATAATATTTGGAAAGTTAGTATGATAATAAAAGGAATTGATGGGATACCTGATAAAAAATATGAAGGAAATATTTTATCAAAGGGATTAAAAGCAAGAATTCAAATGAGAATTCCTCCTCTTTTAAATGGGAAAAAAGCATTTGAGGCAATTAAAAAAAAATTTATTGAAAATACTCCTTTTAATTCTAAAGTTGAAGTAGAAATGATTGGAATTGATGATGGATGGAATGATAAAAATTTTAGTGAAAGAAGTAAAAATGTTTTTAATTATGTTAGTAAAATTGGTTTTGGAAATGATGTTGGATTTAAATTTGACGGTGGATCTGTTCCTTTTATTCAATATTTTGAAAATAAATATCCTAAAAGTCAAATTGCTAATCTTGGTATTAGAGGTTATGAATGTAATGAACATGGTCCTAATGAATCTGTTGATTTAGATGCTTGTAAAAAATTTATTGCTGCTTTAGTTGTTTTAATGAGTGAATATTAGATTTTTTATTGTTAGTTTTAATTTGAAATATTTTTTTGAAGATATTTAAATTAATTTTTTGATATTTTAATTTATGGAATATTAATAATTAAAAGTATTTTTTTTTTCTTTGTTTTTTGTAAATTAAAAAAATCAATATATATAAAATGATTTATATAAATTTTGGTAAATCATTTAAATAAAGTTTAAAAAAACTTTTTTTTATTTAAATGAATAATTTTAAGCAATTATTATTCATTATTTTATAATTTTTAATTTAAAATAATTTATAAACTTTTGAATAATCATTTTGTTTGTTCACAATTTTATCCAAAAATAAAAAAATGCTTAAAAAAATATTTAAAAAATAATGAAATCTTTTTATTTAATAATAATTTTCCCTTTTATAATAACTTCAAATAAAAAACAATCAGAAAATAAAACTTCATTTATTCCAAATACTCAAATATATGACGTAAATGATTTAACATTAGATTTTTTAATTAAGGATGGAACAAAATATCGTTGGTTAATACTATTTTATTTATCAACTTGTGAACATTGTGCAGAAGCAAAAGAACAAATATTAAAAATATATCAAAATTATACTAATACAAATATAAGATTTGCCCAAATAGAAATTCAAAATAATATATTAACAAATTTTAGATTTAATATTACTGGAGTTCCTTATATTATTTTAGTTGAAAATAAAAAAATATTTGAATTACAACATTATCCAAATGAAAAGAATTTAATTAAATTTTTAAATACTTCATTTGATGATGTAAAAGATGAAATTATTGATTTTCCAAATCAAATAAGTTTATTTTATGTTATTTGGACATATATAAGGCAATATATTGATGTGTTTGCACAATATTTAAGTTTATTATTATATTATTATACTGGATTTGAATATAATTTTCAAGTTTGGCAAGTTATATTTTTTGTTATTATGTCTTTGGTTCTTTTTTGTTTTTTAGAATATTGGTTACTTGGATTTTGTTGTAGTGATGATGAAAATGAAAATAAAAATAAAGTTGAAAATAAAGAAATTAAAAATAATAAAAAAGAAGAAAAAAAAAATAATGAAGATATTAATAATAATGAAAATAAAAGTGAAGAAAAAAAAATAGAAGAGGAAACTCAAAAAGAAAATGAAAAATTGGAAAAAGAGAAAAAATTAGAAAGTAATAATATGAATGATAATTTAGGGGAGAAGAAAATAAAAAAAGATTAAAAAGTTAAATATAATTATATTTAAGTTATAAAGAATTATCTAAAAAATATATTATAAAATAATTTTCAATTATTTGAAAAATATTATTTAAAAATGTATTCAGTATGAAAAAAGAATAAAAATATAAACTAATTTTTAGAACAAAATTATTTAAATATTTTATATAAAATTGATAATTTTATTTTAAATATAGACTTTTCTTTCTTTAATGTTTTACAAATGGAAATAAAAGATAACTTTATTATTTTTATAAAATATAAATTAATTGTAATATAGTTTTTTTCACAAAACTTAACATGATACAAATTATTATAAAATTAATTCTATTTTTTTTTATAAAAATATATTTGATTATGAAGAATAAATTTGAATAATTAATATATAAAATTGTTTAAAGATTATAATAATAATTATTTTTTTAAAAGAAAGATAATATTTTATATAATCAAAAAAAACTATTCAAAAACGTTAATTATTAAAATTTAATTTTAATTTTAAATCTTTTAAACTTAAATATTCTAGTTATATTTATTTTTTATATATATTAATATTTAAAAAAATTATAATCTCATTTTAAGCGTAATATTATTCTTTCATATTAACATATTTTCTTTTCTTCATAATCTTATTAAAAGTAATTATTAAATATAATAAAAAATAAATTGTATAATTCAAAATTCAAAATATTATTAAAATGATATTTTTATTTGATAATTAAAAAATAATTATATATATAATTAAAAGATTTTTTTTGTTATATTTTGAATAAAAAAATTTATTGTTATAAATTTGTTCCTTTTTTATTAAATTAATATGTTTACTTAATTTTGTTTAATAAAAAATATTATCAATTCAAATTAATTATTTATATAATAGAACATTTTGAACTACTATCATCATTTTTCCCAAAATCAGAAAAATCCACTTCATCTTTTTTTATAGTTTCATGATTTGATTCTAAAGTACCATTTTTTTTATTAGTTTTCTTTTCATTATCTATATTATTGCCATTATCAACTTGTAGAGATGAATTAGAATTATTATTTTTTTTATGTTTTTCCAAATACATTTTTGTTAAAGTCATAAAAACATTGTCAATACTTCCATGGTCTTTAGCACTTGTTTCAAAAAATGATAAATTTTTCTCTTTTGCAAATTTTTCACCTTCTTCTTTAGAAACTAATTGTTCTTCAAATAAATCACTTTTATTTGCAGCAATTCCAATAATAACTTCATTATTTTTATTTACTTTTTTTACATTTTCTATCCAATCATTTAAATGAATAAAAGAATTTTTATCAATAATACTATAAACTATTAAAGCAATTTTTGCATTTTTCATAAATATTTTATTAACTGCATTATATTCTTTTTGACCAGGTGTATCCCATATTTCTAAATTTATTTTCTCTTTTTCAATTTCTAATTCTTTTATTATTTTATCATTTCCTACTGTCATTACATATTCTTCGCTAAATTTGTTTTCCATATATTGTGATATTATACTTGTTTTACCTACTTGACCTTCTCCTACTAATATCAGTTTTATTTTGTTCATCTTTTTAAAATGATCTTTTAATAAATAATATTATATAATTTAATAAAATATTCATAATTATTATGTTAATTAAAATCTATAAAAATTAAAAAAATAATATTATTTATAATCAATTAATTAATTATTAAAGAAAATATAATTCCCAAAATAAAAAATAAATTAATTAACTAAAATTTTTATTATTTAATGCTTAAAAAAAATCTTAATAAACTCTATTAAATTTATGGGGATTGGGGATTGGGGATTGGGGATTGGGCCCAATCCCCAATCCCCCAATCCCCAATCCCCAATCC
>JAEEGL014954690.1_pt1 | contig 14220 bp, 9 predicted proteins | sample 9134231 | NCBI WGS metagenome assembly JAEEGL01 (sample SAMN16246548, study PRJNA631951) | gut metagenome | biome: gut microbiome; feature: rumen; material: fiber-attached | host: Bos | place: Iran: Karaj | collected 2018-10 | reverse complement strand
TATACGGCATACGCTTCCTGAGCCGCAGTCTTGGTAAGACCAAACAGTGTACAAAGCACTGAAAGAAGAAAGAATTTTTTCATTTGAACAGTGATTAAGAAAAACATACAGAATTACACCTGCAAATATAAACAAAGTTTTACTCATGTATTACCCTCCCATTAATATTTTTTTGCCAATAACCAGCATTTTCCAGCAAAAACGTGTTTTTCGGACAGAAGGGGTTTCCTTTTTTGTCTTATTCAGGGAGTATTGGACGCGCCATGGGGGGGGCGAAGCCCGAAAGTGGCGAAACATAAGCAGCCCCGACTGAGGCGAAAATGTCAATTTTTTTGTACTTTTTCGGGCGTTTTTGTATGTCATTGATTCTCATCGGGAATCAGACACAGCCAAACAGAAGCGGCGCTTCGCAATTTTGAAACGCCGTTTCTACGCGACGAAGTCCCACTTATGAACGCCAAAACGGGACCTCTGACTGCAATTTGTCAAAAAAAAATCACTATTTCGTAAGAACCAAATGAACAACTTACACGATGGCGGTCACGCCTTCAGAGGATTCCAGCCCTGGGCTTTTAAGGACAATTCCTGTCCGTCGCGTGTAACGAGTATGAGGCCTGTGTCTGCTTTAGTGATGTGTCCGACGATGCGAATGTCATCCATTTCTTTCACCTTTTCGTAATCCGTCAGTTTTACCGTAAACAACAGTTCGTAATCTTCTCCCCCGTTGAGGGCACAAGTGCTCACGTTCAGGTTGAACTGTTCGGCAGCCACAGCCGTCTGGTAGTCGATAGGCAAACGCTCTTCATAGACCACGCATCCCATGGCGCTCTGCCGGCAGATGTGCATCAGTTCCGACGAAAGGCCGTCGGAAATGTCCATCATAGCCGTTGGCACCACACCGGCTTTGTTCAGACGTTCTATTATATCCCTGCGCGCTTCTGGCTTCAACTGCCGCTCAAGCAGATATTCCTGGCCGGAGAAGTCGGGATGGAACTCACCCTGTATTTTCCCCTCCTGGAATTGTTGGTTATAGACAGCCTTTTCGCGCTCCAGCAGTTGCAGCCCCATGTAGGCTGCACCCAAATTGCCACTGACACAAATCAGATCGGTATCTCCCGCCCCGTTACGGTAAACGACCTTGTCTTTTTCGCCTTCGCCGAGACAGGTAAGACTCAAGGCAAGTCCCGTAAGAGACGTGGAGGTATCACCTCCCACCAAATCCACATGGTGATGGGCACACGCCAGTTTCATGCCTTCGTAAATCTGCTCGATATCCTCCACCTTAAAACGCCGGCTCAGCGCCATGCTTACAACCAACTGACGAGGCCATCCGTTCATGGCATAGACATCGGAGAAATTGACCATGGCGGCCTTGTAGCCGAGATGCTTCAGGGGAACATACATCAAATCAAAATGTACTCCTTCCATAAGGAGGTCACTGGTTACCAGTACCTGCTTGTCCTTATAGTCCAATACAGCACAATCGTCGCCCACACCCTTCAGGGTTGAGGCGTTCTCTAACTTAATGTCTTTAGTCAGGCGTTCTATTAATCCGAACTCTCCCAATGTTGCTATTTCAGTTGCCATTATATGGTTATGCAGATTATATCGTTGCTATAAACTTTTTATCAGTTCTCTAAAGATAGCCGTCATACGAGGCTGGGCGGCATTGGCAGCTTCTTCCACCTCCTGATGGGTGACCTTTGCAGCCTTTTGGCCGATATTTGTGATGACACTCATACCAAGGCAACGCATGCCCTGATGGGCGGCTACGATGACCTCCGGAACTGTGCTCATGCCTACGGCATCGGCTCCGAGCAGGCGATACATGCGGTATTCGGCCGGCGTTTCATAGGTCGGTCCTTGATTGGCCAAATAAATACCTTGCTGAATCTTAATGCCCAAGCGCGAAGCAATCTCAAGGGCTTGGGTACGCAAACCATAATCGTATGCATTGGACATATCAGGAAAGCGCGGGCCCATAGGCAGGTTTTTCCCGCGCAGAGGATGTTCGGGCAGCATATTGATGTGGTCTGTTATCAACATGAGATCGCCAATATGGAAACCGGGATTTGTTCCTCCTGCCGCATTGCTTACAAAGAGCGTTTTAATGCCCAATTCATAGAATACGCGAATAGGGAATGTGGTTTCCTGCATGGTATAGCCTTCATAATAATGGAAGCGTCCTTTCATGGCCAGGACAGCTTTACCTCCCAAACGGCCAACAATCAGTTTTCCATCGTGTCCTTCGACCGTTGAAACGGGGAAATTAGGTATTTCGGCATAGGAGAAAATGCTATCCACTTCTATTTCCTCACCCAGTTTACCCAATCCGCTACCAAGTACTAATGCCGCTTGAGGGGCAGAAGTCATTCGGGCCTTCAGCCATTCAGCCGTTTGTTTGATTTGCTCCAACATAATCTGTAATTAACTTATTAAACTGTTCACCTTGGTCGTTCAAGAACTCCACTTCCAGTGGCAAAGCATACAATCTGTCTTTAAACTCCTGTGACAAACCTTTACACAGGCGTAAACGCGCCACATCTTTCTCCGTAGTCACGGCAATGGTATCTTGTCGTGCAGCCATAGAGGCAAAACGGTGATTAATTCGTTGCACATCGGTAGAAGAAAAGGCATGGTGGTCATGGAATGCCATTGTTTCCACATGAGTACCGAGAGTTTGCAAGTCTCGGGCCAACAGATGCGGTGTGGCAATGCCGCAAACCAGAAGCACTGAACCAACTTCGCGCAATTTATCAAAGGGCAACGTGCCACGACCAAAAACCTGCACTAAGGCCGAATACTTCTGGCGCGTAAAAAACAGATGCTGACCGGTTCGCAAACAGAGTTTTTTCTTTATGACTGCCTGTTCTTCCATAGAAAGAATGTTTGGGCATTTCGTCACGGCCACTATCTGCGCACGGCTTCGTCCGGAAAATGGTTCACGCAGACGACCGGCAGGGAGAAGAAGGTCATCAGATATCAAACGATTGTAATCGGTCAACAAAATATTCAGGCCAGCCTTCACTCGGCGATGTTGGAACGCATCGTCCAGTATCACAACTTGAGGACGTTGTGTTACGGGGCGCATGAGCAAAGCATCGAGGCTTTCACGACGGTCGCGACTGACAACGAGCTGGACATCTCTGAACTTTTGCTTCATTTGCCACGGTTCATCACCAATATCCTCTGCTGTTGAGTTGAAATCGGCAACGACCATTCCCGTGCTCTTCCGTTTATAGCCCCTACTGACGATAGCCACACGCCATTCGCGATGCAACAGGTTGGCCAAATACTCCGTGTGCGGCGTCTTACCGGTGCCACCCACCGTGAGATTGCCCACGCAAATCAGGGGGACACCGTAGCTGCGGCTCTTAATCAAGCCGCAGTCGAACATGCAGTTGCGTAAACGTACAACTGCGCCATACAACCAGCTAAAAGGAAGTAGCCACCAAGAGATTTTCATCAAACCCGGCCTAGTGTATGTTCAATACATAAGGCAGCCGTGCCTGCATGTAGCTTTGTGCACCAAGAGAGCGCAATTGCATCAACGGCACGTAATACTCACCCGAAAGCGCCCGTAGATGCTGCTCAAAATAACTCTCCTTCCGCTGCTGCATCAGGCTGACATACCAGGGTTCTTCCTCGGGGGCATTCATTACCTTATAATTGTCATCCAACTTAGCCACCTTGGCGGCATAACTCACAGCCGCATCCAGATTGCCCAGCTGATCGACGAGACCGTTTTTCAAAGCCTGTTCTCCCGTCCATACACGTCCTTGCGCAATGGCATCGATTTCTTCAGTCGTTTTCTTGCGACTCTCCGACACTCGCTTCAGAAAGAGATCATAGCCCCGTTCTACGGCAGCCTGAACCATCGTTTTTTCTTCGGCATGCATGGGGCGTGAGGGATTTCCAAGTATGAAATCGCTCATCTTGTTTGTTTTAACATTATCGTATTTCAAGCCCAGTTTCCCTTGTAACAATTCACTTGCTTCCGGAATCATGCCAAATATTCCGATACTGCCGGTAATGGTTGTCGGGTCGGCAAAAATGTAACGTCCGCCGGCACTCATATAATAACCGCCCGAGGCAGCTACGCCACCCATGGAGATAACAACGGGCTTCTTGGCATCAAGGCGCTTTATGGCGTGCCACATTTGTTCCGAAGCATAGGCGCTGCCGCCGCCGCTGTTGATACGGATTACCACGGCCTTCACATCGTCGTCGTTCTCCAGTTTTTCCAAATCTTTCACAACCTTCGAACCCACGATTGCCGAAGTCCCGATGCCTTGAGGCATACTTTCAACGATATCACCTTCGGCACGGTAAACGGCAATCTTATTGCCCGTCTTCTTGGCCTTGGCATCTTTTTGTGCACAAACATCACTCACCGTAGCCAAGCGCAGTTTGTTGTCTTCGTCAACACCCGTCAGTTGTTTGAGCACCGATTTGGCTCCGTCTATATACGCCAACGTGTCAACCAACCCGCATTTTACCAAATCCTTTGCCTCGACAAAGGCCATATACCGGTCTGCATAGGCCTGCAGGGTGTCAACCGCCATTTTGCGCGACGCCGACACACCCTTCACATAATTGAGCCATATCGAGCCAATATACGCCGAAACCTGTTCCCGGTTGGCCGGGCTCATCTCCGTCTCTGTGAACGGCTCCACGGCGCTCTTGTAAGTACCCACCTTACACACCTGCATCTTCACGCCCACCTTGGCAAGCAGATCTTTGTAGAACGTCAGATCGGCTGAGAGACCCTTCCAGTCGACAGCCCCCGAGGGGTTCAGGATTATCTTGTCCGCCGTGCTGCACACATAGTATGCACCCTGCGTGTAGTTGTCTCCATAGGCTACAATGAACTTCCCGCTCTTCTTGAAATCGAGCAAGGCGCCACGCAATTCCTCCAACATGGCCGGATAGGCCGCCATACTGCCTGCCTCAAGGAAAATACCCTCAATACGGTCCAAATCCTTTGCCCTGCGTATGGCTTCGCACGCCTCGCCAAGCGTCGGTGCTTCCGCTTCACCGCCCAGCAGGCTCTGCAACGGATTGTCCTGTTTTATCTCCGTCAGTTCTCCGTTAAGAGAGATTTTCAATACACTGCTTCGTTTCAGCACCGGCTTCTGTTCTGTCGAAGCTATTATGCCGAACATGAAAATAAAACCCACGGCCATCATCACTCCGATAGCCAAAAACACACCCAGCGCCGATGAGAGCACATTTTTTACAAACGTATTCATACTATATTTCAGTTAAAACTTATTATCTACTTTCGCTAATGCGCTTGGCAAAGTTACAAATAATCAAGATAAGAACGGTGAAGACAGGCCAAGTTTCTACTCACAAATTCGGCCAGACAGTCATAACCTATTAATTAATATATAAAAAACATTGACAATCTGTTCCCGTTTTTCATGGCCATCCGGAGCCGTCCGTCGGGGGAGTCGGAGCCGTATGTACGGCACCAAAGGGGATATGGTAAAAACCAAAACGCATTTGGATGTTTCCAAGTGGGACTTCGTCAGGAGGAGGTTGTTCGCCGGCCGCGTGAGGGAACAGTGACAAAGATATTGGGCAAGGAAAAGTATAAATAAACCTTTAATCCTTCGCCTTTTTCTTGATTATTCGTATCTTTGCCGCAAAATCAAAAAAAGAGTCTTTATGAAAAAAATCTGTTTCCTCCTCATCGCTACGCTTAGCTTGATGGGAAATCTCAGTATGAGTGCCGCTGACGTGGAAGAAGGACTTATACGATTGAGAAACCGCCGTTCGGCAACGGCTTATCTCACGACAAACGCCAACGGCAGTGCCATTGGTGCCACCAAAACGCCCGGCGGGCTTAGCCAAGTGTGGATTCTTGAAAAAAGCGCTGGCGGTTATACTGTGCGCAGTGCTAACAGCGGCGAATATCTCCAAGCCAATTTTCCTGAGCCATCAGGTGCCAAGACGACACTCTACATTCAGGTGAGCCCCAACAATGGCGCTTACTACAACATCTCGTCATCGAGTGACTTCAGCGGGCAAACGTGTCTGAACCTCAATGGTGACGGAAAAACCATCTATAAATGGTCCTACTCGGGCGATGCCGGCAGCGACTGGACCATAGAGCGGGCCACCGACGTGACAGAAGACCAGGTGCGCGACAATCTTACAAAAAAGACCGGCTACGTCGGTGAACTTAAGGACGGGGCTTACTACCGCATTGTCAATACATACTACACACGTATGCTTACTGAAGGCAGCGATCTCGTGGCCAATCCCCTCGATGAGACCAATCTGGCGCAATATTGGCAGATACATAAATCGGGAGCGGGATATACTATCCAGAGCGTAGTGTCTGAAAAGTACATACAACACCAGACATCGACCAGTGTACCTTACCACATGGGCAACAGTGCAGTGGCTTTCAATATCAAGCCGGTCAGTGACAAATGGCTCTACAAATGGACGATTGCCTATGGCTCTGAAGGCAGCGGACTTCATGCGGCAGCGACACAGGGATACAATGTGGTTTATTGGAGTACGAATGCCGATGCCAGCGTGTGGGCATTCCAAGAGGTGGAACTCTCGATAGAAGACATCGAAAAGGCACGTGCCACACAGAAAGCCTATCAGGATTTGATAACAAACCGCAGTAAATTGCAGACATGCCTTAACAACCTGTTTGAAGACAAGGCTTGCACAACCCTGAAAGCCGAGATTCAGGCTCTGGGTGACAAGCAGTTGGCTGAGAACACCGACTTTGCCGCGCTCAACGAAGATATGAAGGCAATGGTTCTAAAGGTGAAGAACAATACGTGGAAACAATATACAAACACCTCAACGAACTATACGGCGGGCTATGAGAAATTTTTCCGTATAGCCGACTATAAGGCTTACAGTAATTATGAAAGCATGGCCAACGGCAGCAACTTTACGATGAGCAACAGTTTTGGAAAATTGTCAGGCCCCACCGGTATCGTTGCCAATCAAGGTGACATCATTTACGTCTATGTTGATGCAAATCCCAAAACAGGCAGTACGCTCATGCTTGAAGCTGTCACTACCGCCGGTGTACCGGGAGACCACCGTTCGGGCGAAACGACGGCACTGAAAGCCGGTCTGAATGTATTTATGTTTTCCGAACAAAAAATGCTCTACATCTTCCACCAGGTTACCGACCCGAAACGTCTGCTGTCGTTGTTTCCCGACATAAAGATACACATTGAGGGCGGACAACTCAACGGTTATTGGGACGCCACACGCGGCATGACCAACGCCGACTGGAAGTTGTTGCAAAAGGAGTTGCTGAAAGCAAGCCCAGTGCTGAACTTAAAAACGAACCACCTGGTGTTTGCCATGGATGCGGAATTGGTTAAGAAATCCGAACCCAATGAGATGGAAGGCTTAATGCGTGTTTGGGACAAGATTCCGGAAAATGAAGAAAGCTACATGGGTGTCGAAGATTTTGAAGGGCGCTACCGCAACATTTGGAACTGCTTCAGCATCGATTACAATTACATGTTTGCTTCGACCAACGGTACCTATTATAATAACAGTACCCTCCCCACCATCATGAACTATTATAACATGACACACATGGGCGAGGGCAACGAGGGTGGAGCCATTTGGGGACCGAGTCATGAAATGGGGCATAACCACCAAGCCAGCATCAACGTGATTGGTACGACTGAAAGTTCCAACAACCTGTTCTCTAATATCAATGTGTTTGAACAGGGACTATCCACCACACGATACAAGTCGCCTGTGGGTAACTTCGACTATCTTGCAGAAAACACCCCATGGCTGGGACGCAAGATAGAGGTAAGCACACGTATGTTCTTCCAGTTATACTTGTACTTCCACGCAATGCACAATGATGATAATTTCCTGCCGAACCTTTTCCGCGCCATGAGAAAGAACCCGATTAACAAGGGGACATGGGACGGCAGCGCCACATTCAAAAACAGTGACGGCACAACCGGCACCGGTGCTTATATCGCCAACGGTGCACAAGACTACCTGAAACTGGCCACGACCATTTGTGATGTGGCACAAGCCGACTTGAGCGAATTTTTCGAGTCATACGGCATGTTTGTTCCAGTGTCAAGCTATCACGTGGGCGACTACTCAAATTATCTTGTCACAACAAACGAAACGGCAATCAGAGCTGCCAAATTAAAAATGCAGAAGTATCCGAAGAAACTTGGAAACATCATGTTCATTGACGATCACATCGTCAGCAAGCCATCAAATGCCAACAATAAATTTGAAGGGGTTCCTACCAGTACGAAAAAAGTGAACTGTTGTACTTATACCGGATCAAAGATTGGTACAGCCGGCGATGTGGGCGACTATGAAGTGTTTGACGGGCACGAAGAAAACGACGTCACAGATGATTACTTCACGCTCAGTGGCAGCAAAATCACCTTCAAGGGCTCCGGATACATTGGACACAAGTTCTACGACCTCAATGGTAATCTTATCTGGGCAACCAATGCTAAATCAGCCACTTTACCCCAATCCTTACGGAACTTGGGTGTAGATAACTTCCGTGTAGTAGCTGCCCAAGAGAATATGACAGACGTACCATGCCCCTATGCTCACACCTCATATCCCATCTATGGTGCTGATGTTTACTTTGGTGACGCTGAAAATAACAAGGTGTGGTATGCCAATGCAAACACGGAACTTGACAAGTATATGCAGGAAAATTCCATCGCTGTCATGAAATCTGAGAATGCTCCTGAAAGCATCACGAAGACCCCCAATGTCATCAGCAAAGACAACACAGCCAGTATTATGAACATCAATGGTGATTTGCCCTTCTATATGCCAGTAGAGGCAACCGCTGAACGTGTAACATTCCAAAAGACCGTCAGCGGATATGCCGCTCTCGACTTACCTTTCTCTGTTACAAACAGCGATATGTCTGACTTAAAAACGGCTACATACGACAATAATGAACTGAAAGTCGTAGATGCTGAAAGCGTAACGGCCGGCATGCCTGTGGTAGTCAGCCAAAATGTGGACCTTACTATGAACAACGCCAAGGTAATCAAAGGCAATTATCAGGCACTTGCCAATGTCTTAATTCTAAACAGTGCTGGTAACAGTGTAGAAAAAGCAGAAAGCGCATCACCCTTTACATTCCCAATGGAAAGGGCCACTGGCATTAAATCTGTCAAGATTTCACCTGAAGCAGACGGCTCTCTTGAGATCTACGATTTGACCGGACGACGCCTACTATCCATTAACAGACCCGGACTGTATATTGTTAACGGCAAAAAAGTTCTCATAAAATAACTCATAAAAACAGAATACCAAGATGAAACAGATTCTATTTATTGCAACCGCCCTTATGTTGGTTCTCGGCACCAGTTGTTCGCCTGAAAAAGCCAATGCCCAGACACAAGAACGCCCCAAGGACGTTGTTGTCGAAACTAATCCCATGGCAACCGAGGGTGCTGAAGTCCTGAAAGCCATTACCGCCAAATATCAAGGCAAAGTGGCGCTTATAGATTTTTGGGCCACTTGGTGTGGTCCCTGCATGATGGCAATGAAACAGATTGATCCGCTCAAAGAGCAGTACATGAAAGACAAAAAAGACGTCGTCTTCGTATATGTAACCGGTGAAACTTCGCCCCTGCCTAATTGGAAGACTGCCATTCCTAAGATTAAGGGCTACCACTACCGCCTGAGTAAAGTTCAGTTCAACAACCTGCTGCAGCACTTGGGAATCCAAGGCATTCCCTCCTACATGGTCATCAATAAAGACGGCACAACCGCCTACGACAATATAGCTGAAGGCGGCTATCCCGGCGATGACGTCATTAAAGCCGAAATTGACAAGGCACTTACTAAATAAGACACATGAGAAGACTGAGTATATTGGCTATGGTCATGTTTATGGCCATAGCCTCTTCAAATGCATCAGAGACAGCATTGCAGAAGCGGCTCTATGAAACAGGCAAAATCACAAGCATAAAGCCTTTGGAAAACACGGCGGACTTCACAGAGAAATATGTCACAATGTTCACCCAGCCTTTAGACCATTCCGCAAGGGATAAGGGCATGTTCAGCCAGCGTGTCGTGGTGATGCACCGCGGTTTCGACCGCCCCACCGTGATTGTCACCGAGGGATATGGCGCCGACTACGCCCTGTCGCCCGGTTACAGGGAAGAGCTATCACGCCTCTTCGACATGAACATCGTCTTTGCTGAACACCGCTTCTTCGGAGCCTCTGTTCCTACCCCGTGTAATTGGACTTATATGACTGACCGCAATGCTATGGGCGACTTACACGAAGTTGTCACCGCCTTGAAAGCCATTTACCCGGGCAAGTGGGTAAGTACCGGCATCAGCAAGGGAGGTCAGACCTGCATGGAGTTTCGTGCGTTTTACCCGGAAGATGTTGACGTGTCCGTACCCTACGTTGGTCCCCTCTGTTTCGGAGTTGAAGACGGACGACACGAACCTTTCCTCCGCCAAGTGGGTACGGCCCAAGACCGCCAGCGCATCCAGGACTTTCAAATTGAAGTTCTGAAGCGGAAGAACCGGCTTATGCCAGCCTTCCAGGCACATTGTCTCAAACAAAACCTGCGCTTCAATATCCCCGTACGTGATGTGTTCGACTATTGCGTACTTGAATACAGTTTTGCCCATTGGCAATGGGGCACACCTACGACATCCATCCCATCTAACGACTCCAAAGACGAAGTGATGTTGCACGAACTGCTGCGCGTAGCCGGTCCCGACTATTTTTCGCCCAAGGGCAATACACCTTTCTTCTATCAGGCTGCCTACGAATTGGGCTACTATGGTTACGACCTCAAGCCTTTTAAGAAATTCACTTCCGTACGATCCACCAAGAACTATTTGCGGCGTGTCATGCTGCCAGATTCCTTGAGTCATGTCAAATTTCACCGCCAACTGTCGCGTTTCGTAAAGAAATGGCTCAAGAAAAACGATCCGCAAATGATTATTCTCTACGGCGAAATTGACCCATGGACTGCCGCAGGCGTCACATGGCTCAACACACAAGAGAAACAGAACATGCACCTCTTTATTCAGCCCGGAGGAAGTCATTTGACACGCATCGGCAATATGCCCGAAAATCTCAAGCAACAAATTCTGGAGCTTCTCACGCGCTGGTTGGGCGAGCCACCTGTGAGCCAGAAGAAGAAACAGGCGGCCTGAGTCAGGCCAGAACAAACAAGCCGGGTGGCACCCCAAGGTGTCACCCGGCTTGTCTTGAGAATGAAGCAACAGTTACTTCGTTTCACCTCCCACTTTGTCCTTAATGAAATTCACAGCTTCGCTGGCAGCATCCTGAACTTCCTTGTCTTGCGCCAGTTCCTGCACATTGCTCACTACGTCTTTCACATCAATCTTACCATCGCCATTGGCGTCTTTAGAGATAATACTCTTCAGTTTGTCTAACAGTGACATAATTACAAATATATTTGGTTAAACATTCATTTTCATGCTACAAATTTACACCATTTTCATTTAAATTGTCATCATAGCCGACATAAAAAATCTCATTGGCATTTTGATTATTATAAACACTCTACCTGCAGGGATTAAATGCGACTTATTTTTTTCCAAATGCGATATAGAAAATTTTATCTCCGATTTTGATTAAACAAAATGAACTCTACGTTTAGGTAGAACTTTATTCCCAACGGTAAAGCAGGTAGTCGCCAGGACGAAGTGTTTGAGAATTGGATGAAACCGCAGTAGGCGTACCATCAGGCAGGATGCGCTCCACCGAGGAGTGAACACGCAAGCGAACACGCTGTGACCTATTGACATCGCGATTGACTATCATCAGATAATGCTTGCTGCCGTTGCGGAGATGCGACACCAATACGCCTTCGCCGCTGGTTTGAAGGCCGGCAAAGAGGTACGGCAGTGAAGCCAAGCGGTGGGTGCCTTGAGGTATGTCAACACCGGTGTGGGACACATCGATGACTTCGGCACCTAGGAATACGTAACTCAAGGCGGATATCTCACGATTGAGGTCGCGCAACAGATACCATACATTGGTTCGTTGGCCTTTCTCATCGATAGGTGCATTGTGGAAATCCCAGCGTTCCGCTCCCGGCTGCCAATAGGTGAAATACTGGATGCCCTGCGCCCCATAGGCCAGATTGCTGAAGACTTGGAGCCGCAGATGTTCGCGGGTAGGCACGGGATATACCTCGTGGGCGGTGGCAAGGGCAAAAGCCCAAAAGGGCATGTGGTATCTACGGCTCAGAGCAAGCATTATTTCAAGATTTTCGTAGAACCGCGGTCTGAGCGTAATGCCTTTGCCATAATCAACCACAGGATAATGGTCGAAAGAAAGGTATCCGGGCGCCAGCTCACGGGCATACTGCTCTACATAGTCGCGATAAGAAGGCGCTCCGAGGCGGTCGGCGGGGAAATCAATGGGGAAAAGATTCATGTAGAGCAGATGAGTTGTATCGACAGCCAATACGCGTTTGCTCAGTTCCACCAATTCTTGGAACTTGGGCACTTTTGGTTCATCACAAAGGAACCATCCAGCCACCTGTTCATCGTTTTTGAAACTATTTACGGTAGTTTCGGGAGTCTTGGTCAGTTCAGGGCATGAGACAAACAGTTTAACTCCCGTACCACGACTGGCATTGATGGCTTTTGTCACACTTTGAGTGCTTCGCAACATAGCATAGGAAAGATTAAATCCAGCTTCGGCCAACTCTTGGTAGCGCTGTGCGGTCTGTTCGCTGTCTGGTTGTATGGAATACCAAGCCATGATGGGCAGTTGATTGCCCGTCGGATTATTATACTTTGGAGCCTCGGCACTGACAACGGGGTTCATCGTGGTCAAAAGCATGGCAACGATACAGAGAGCATTTGTCAACTTATAGTTCATGGCTTTGTGTGAACAGAGATACTACCTATTATAATAATAAAGAGAGGGGACACACCTCATGCGGTGTGTCCCCTGCCTGATATTTCAGATTACTCTTCGGTTACAGGTTCTGCGGCTTCGGGTTCCGGCGTTTCTGTTGCCTGAACTTGAGCTACTTCCTCTTCCTGCTGTACAGGTTGCTCGGCAGGAGCCTCCTGGGCTTTGATTCGCTCAACTAAAGCAGCCAATTCTCCCTTCAAATCATCGATTTTCTTATTCATCGAATCAATAAGTGCGTTGCCGCTCTTCGATTGAGCCGTCAAGAACGAGATATTGTTCTCATACGTTGCCAATTCAGCCTTTTTAGCCTCATACTGCCGCATCAGGCTGTTGCCACCACCGGCATTGCGCGGCGTATTGTCGTTGCGCTGACTGCCACGTCCCTCGCCTTTGCGCGGAGGACGGTTACGGCGCAATGAACTTAAATCAAGCTCTTTGAAGAGCCGGTCAACAACGTCACGATATTTGGCATAAATCTTATCCTTTTCTTTGAAAGGCACATGACCTGTGGCATTCCATTCATCCATTAAGGCTTTCACTTTTTCAGCTGCCCCTTCGCCGGCCTCAATAGCCAGTGCTTCCAATTTTTCTATGATAGTCTTTTTGGCAGTAAGGTTCGCCGTTTCTTCACGACGCTGGTCACCAAGAGCTTGTTTCTTCTGCTCGAAGAAATAATTGCAGGCGCCGTTGAAACGTTCCCACAAGGAATTGGAAGCTTTGCGAGCCACGGGACCTATTTCGCGCCATTCCTTCTGAAGTTGTACCAATTTGTTTGTAATAGAGCCCCACTCTTTGCCATCTTTGAGAGCCTCGGCCTTTTCTATGAGAGCTAATTTCTTGGCAGCGTTCTCTGCAAACACACGTTTCTGTTCCTTAAAATGCTCGGCCTTCTTGCTGAAGAAATTGTCGCAGGCGGCACGGAAACGTTCAAAGATTTTCGTGTTCATCTTCTTGGTGGCGCGACCAATCTCCTTCCATTGCTTCTGGATCTCGATGATGCGTTGCGTTATCTGTTCCCATTCAGAGTAATTCTGCAGGTTGGCCGTTTCTATGTTTTCTATTTCTTCACAGAGAGCCGTCTTCTTGGCCAGATTTTCCTCTTCTTTGGCTTTCAAGGCTTCGAAATACTGAGCGTGACGCTTGTTTACTGCTGAAGAAGCGGCCTTGAAGCGTGTCCAAAGGTCTTCACGCAATTCTTTAGCTACGGGACCTATCTCGCGGAATTCCTGATGGAGTTGTTGTAACTGGTATGAAGCATGGATGATATCGGGGTCGTCCACCAGTTTCTC
>JAEEGL014578014.1_pt1 | contig 14220 bp, 15 predicted proteins | sample 9134231 | NCBI WGS metagenome assembly JAEEGL01 (sample SAMN16246548, study PRJNA631951) | gut metagenome | biome: gut microbiome; feature: rumen; material: fiber-attached | host: Bos | place: Iran: Karaj | collected 2018-10 | reverse complement strand
TATGTGCGTAGGTACTGTCCGATAAATCTATCAGCACCTTTTTCTTATTGATCTTGTCTTTTGCCATATCTATTGCTTAGGTTTATATCCTTAAAAATCCTCTGTTCTCGTTTGTTGCGACATTGTCACGACTTTCCCCCGATCCCTCCGGTTTTCCGTAGGTCCTTTATCTCATTCTCCCCCTTCCTTCTTCCACAAGTCCCACATAGGGCACTTCTCCAACTCAGAATAATCCCCGTATTGGGCTTGAGCATCACAGAGCATGTCTGTCCAGCGGGAGCTGCAGTGGAGGTCACCGAAGAAATCGGTTTCGAGATTGATATCCGTCTCTTGCATCCTTATGCCATTTCTAAAAACCGACAAGCGGCCATATCACTATTGGAGGTTCTTCGACTAGCGAAGCGGGCAAAGTTCGAAGTCTCGTACAAACCAACAGTTCAATGACCGACTTGTCTATGTCTTTCAGAAGATATCTTACATATTACATCACTTTAGCATGTCCACATCTGACAATGGTTCATACTTTCCATTCTTCATTTCCAGAATCACAGTACCACTTTCTAAAGCCTGAACCGTATGCCATTGGCCTGCAGGGATATTTAATGCTACTACGGGGCCATTTGGTGATAGTTCTATGCGCTCAGTGCAAGTTCGTTCTAATTCATCATAGTATTCTTCCACCAGCCTACCCCGCAAACAAATAACAGTTTCCGAAGTATTCTGGTGTCTATGAATCGGTAATAGAGAGCCTGGTTCTATCGCATTGAGCATCCTCTGAGAAGTGTCCTCAGCAGAGTCGCGCAAGTCAAGATTCATACGAAGTCTTGGCGATTCTTTTGCCTTTTCAGTAAGTTCATCAAGTATTGTTTGTGTAATCTTCATTATGCCTTAAACTACTTAAACTATTAAACTCTTTAAAATAATATATTAATACGCTCTCAATACCACTTCAAATGCCTCAGCATAGTTCACACCCCACTGGCTACCGCGAACGGCAGCCAAGCCTGAGATATATTCAACAGAACGAGGATGAGGATAGGGACGCATCACACCACGATACATCGAAAGCGCCTTGACTTTAGCGTCAACTCCATTTTTACCCACTTCTACAAAGATGTTAGGATTAAATGATGCCATAGCATTGTTTATTTTCCATTCTGTACATGAAGGAACCTCCATATACCAAACCTCCTTCACACGTTTCACATCCGGTCTGCGCTGGAATAAGCGAATAGCCTCTTGACAGGCCATTGAAGTCTGCAGATGGTCATTATTTGTATCCGCTGGATGATGAGTGATGATAATATCTGGTTGACTCGCCATAATAGCTCCTTCTATGAACTGCACCAGTTTAAGATGCGATACCGTATTCATCTCAATATTCGGAAATGAGCCTTCAAACTTTCGCGAAATCCCAAGATAATTAGACGATGCATTCAAATCATCATCCAGTTCCTTATCTTTAGGACGTAATGACCTGGCCTTCGCCTCCGTACTCATGATACATACATCCACCGCATCGCCACTGCGTGTCCACTTAAAAATCGAAGCCCCAGCACCTAACACCTCATCGTCAGGATGCGCCACAACTATCAAATATTTCATAATTAAACTATAAATCTTAAACCATTAACTATTAATCGAACTCTGAGCATCAGCCTTTAGCTCAATCAATATCCAGGTACACTCTTTACCTATTAGCGCATACCCGATACAAATCATTGTATAAATAATCATTTTTATATCATAACAAAATCCAGCCTTCTTCACATACACATATTCCAATTCGCGACGCGTTACAAACACCTTCTCCATATATTCTTTTTCATCTGTAAATTGATCGCCATATATAAAGTCGTACAAAGCCGCAGGTCCAGAAAGTCCTACTGGCACTTCTGCAGCCAGATTCCATTTCCCTGTTCGGAACAAATCAAACTGGTCCTGAGCCACAGGGCGGGGGCCTATCAAAGACATTGTGCCATTCAGAATATTCAACAACTGGGGTAATTCATCAATTTTCAATTTTCGGATAAAGTGCCCGAATTTGAATATTCTATCCTCATCCGGACGTAACGATGCCTCATTAGCCCCTTTCGCAACCCGCATCGAGCGAAATTTAAACATGTTGAAAGGCTTGTTACCTTTACCTATACGATGCGCCGTATAGAATAATGGTCCCCAATCAGAAACAAGTATACCCACGATGCAGATAATCCATAGTGGACTGGTGCAGATGATACCTATCAATGCACATATTAAGTCGAAAATACGTTTAATTATTTTGTACATACTATTTCATTCTCCTATTCTTTTCACTAATATCAATTCCCTTAAGCGATTCCTCAAAACTCACTAACTGATAATCGAAATCATATTTTGACATCTCCGGAATATAATAAGAATCAGCGAACATTTTGGGAAGAGGTGTTAAGAAGAAAGATCCCAGCCAGACAAAAGGATTGAATAATCTAGAAATCCATATTTTCTTATTATACTTGCGAGCGAAATAACGAACAATTTCCACTGTGTCGGCCAGTTCTTTGTTCTGGGGATAATATATTCCAGATAATTCACGTATAATCAGTTGTCGTACAAATTCTGCAAGGTTATCAATATATAGCATGCTCCGTTTATTATGCCAAGCAGGAAAAACTGGAGTTTTTGTTGCCAACCAACCTAATCGCAAAAAATTACCTTTGGAATTGGCCCCGTATATCATAGGAGGACGAATAATCGCTATCTTGAATGTTGATGACTCCAATTTTCGCAATCCTTGTTCTGCCTGAAGCTTACTGTCTCCATAAAAATCATTAGGATTAGGTTCTGTATCAGGATATGTCACATCTCCTTTTAAAGAGCGGCTAACCTTATATACAATTTTGGATGACATGTAAATAAACTGCTTGACGCCCCTCGCTTTCGCCTCTTTTGCGACGTCAATCGCCAAATCACGATTAATCTTATAATAAAGTTGCGCCATGGAAGGCTTAGGATCAACATGAGCAATCCCAGCCACATGGAAAACAACATCATATTTTGAAAAATCAGCCATTTTCCATGCTTCATTAATCGTATCAACAGTATCAACAAGGAAATTATTAGTGTCTTTATTTAGCCAAGACTCAACGTTAGAACCGACAAAACTGCCAAATCCTGTTATCAATACTCTCTTCATTTCCAATTAAATTACATCATATGTAGCCAAATTCACGTCCCAGTTTCTGATATTTTTCACCAGATCATTATCAAATGATTTATCAAAGAACTTGATAATAAAATTAAATTGTTTGGGGGCATATTTATGAGGAACCTTGATTAATCCACTATTCCTAAAATACAGATTACCCACATATAGCACCACATCAAAATCATTCCTATTATGCTTCAATATGTATTTTACTGCCTGATTGAATTTTTTGGCTGACTTTCCTGTGACATCAATCAAGAAAGCGGCTCTATTACCTTTAAATGACATACATTTATAATAGAACTCTAAATCACCATCTTTGACGACGTAATAGTTTCCGTCGGCTCGTTTGTAACGAGTTTGATTGTACGATATTGCATCCTTTTCAATCTTAAACGATGTAATTTGAGGGCTAGCAAACAAACCTGTAATATAAACATAGCTCCATGCAAATGCTTTCGAAATGAAGTTGAAAGGTTTGAATATTGGTTTTACACCTCCTATCCGATAAGGAAGGATATATGTTTCCATCTCACCTATTTTCTTATATACTTTAGTCTTGGCATAGAGTTTCATAACTTTGGCATCTGGGAATCCAAGCATTAACTTTGCCCCATTTTTTTTCATATGATCAAAATATGACTGAAGCTGGTTTAGGAAAATCTCTCCATCCCGATATTCCTTAAATATAAAAGCATCTACCCCATCTACGAATACAACCTTTTCGCCATTACACCAGTAATAACTAGGCACAGCACAGATATGGCCAATAATTCTGTCATCATCATAAACCACATTATGCCATGAGTATCCGAAAGGATTCTGGATATACTGATTCATCTGGTATTCCATAGTGCGGTCTAGTTGGAATACCTTATTGAATCCTATCAATATCTGTTGCAGCTCATCAGTTGTTAATTCTGTCGTTTTTTTATTATCTATTCTTATCATACTTCAGTATTTCGTATCTACCCATTCCCCTAAAGACAGATGCTCACCATGTCCTGGATAGATTGTTGTTTTCATTGAATAGGTTTGTTTAATTCTTTTAATTGACCATTCCCAAGTATCCTGATCACTGTCTCTACCATTGAAATATGGCTTAAAAGGCATAATAGTATCTCCTGTAAATAGCATTCCGTCAATATCTATACAGATAGATCCATAACTATGTCCAGGAGTAAGAATGAATTTGATTTGATGTCCATACCATTCAACAATTTCTCCGTCATTTACAAAAAAATCTGCTGGCGCAATCTCATAACGGTAATCTGGATCATCATAATAAAAGAGGAAATAGGCATTATTTGCCTTCTTTACATGCTTACTACATTCCACAGAGCAAAGCAGTTTGCATTTTTCAAAATGATCACGCAATGCATTCACTCCCCAATTATGGTCAGTATGTTCATGAGTCAATAAAATATAATCTAATTCAAATCCCAAATCATCTATAAAATGTATCTCCTGTAATGACTTCTCACTAGCAGGGTCGATGACGACACATCGTCTAGCATCATCGTCATAGACTATATAACAGTTAGAAGTCATCAATTCATTAACAAACCGTTGTATTTTCAACATATCACTATCTAATAGCCTTGACCTTCTTCACTCAAATTTTGACCAGAAAGCAGTTTATCATATATATACATATATTTTATTCCCTGAATTTGTTCAGTAAAATGCGATTGATAATAATTATATGCATTTTCACCCATTTGATTTCTTAATTCAATATCCTCTTGCAATTGATTCATACGGTTAGCCAACTCTTCAACATCCTTGTTTCTTACAACAAATCCTGTAAATTCATGTTTATTAGCTATACTGGTTCCAGTTCCTAATTCTGTAGATATCATTGGCTTATGATAATATGAGGCCTCCAGAAGAACCTGACCAAAACATTCACCTCTCGTTTGAGATGGTAATACAAAAAATGCACATTTCTTAAATAGATATGCGACTTCTTCATCAGGTTTATATCCTAATAAAATCACATTATGTATTTTTTCTTTTTGTATTCTCTGATTTAAATGCTTCATTTCAGGTCCTTTCCCAACAACAACAACCTTCCCTTTATATTTTTTAGCTGCTTCCAATAAATAATCAAGACCTTTATACCAGCGAAGGACCCCTACGAAAAGTGCAAAATCTCCAAATTTTTCTATTTGGTTTTTGAAATCATTTGATACATCTTCTAATCTTTCAAATCTGTTTGTATCAAGCCACAAGTTGATTACATAACATTTATCTTTAAACTTCTGTAATATTGGGGTTGTCTTTACTAAATTACTATTAGTTGGAACAACAACATTCAATTTTTGAAATAATTTGATTTGAAATGGGCGATAGAATTTTAGTAATAAATCTCTTCCTGCCAATTCACCATGGAATGTCATAACAATTGGCTTATTAATCCTATTAATCAAAGTAAGGATTTCTGTAAAAGGGTAAGGATAATGTAATTGAACAATATCGGTTTCACTAATTAGTCTTTTAAAATCTTTAATTAGCTGATGACTAACCGACAAGGTGGATATACCCCAACTCTTTTTATATGAAATACATTCAATTCCATCCAATACTATAGTTTGTGGAGTTTCCGAAACATAAACAACTCGAACACGATACCCCGACTTGATTGAGCATTTCCCAATTTGTCGAATAGCCTCTTCAAGTCCTCCTTGACTATCTGGGAAATAAGTTTTAAAAAAGTGTGTAACTGTTTTCATCTTATGTAAAAATAATTAATAATCCATCTATCTAACAATTCGAAATATTAACTTTATTATTGCGCCAGTCTTTACTGTATCGAAACTGTATTTATATTCTTTTGGGGGGATAACTTTTTTTCCAAAAAACATAATTAGCGTTACAAATGAAAAAATAGCATAAGCACCTTGAGTGCTAATTTGATTTAAATTTAACACCATTAACCAAATCATTGATGTAAATATCAAAAGAGGGAGTGTTAATATCTGACAATTTTCATATACAGAACGCCATATTTGCTTTGATATAATTCCCATAAAAAACATCATAAATACTCCAAACCAGCCCCAATCCAAGTACCATTGAAAGAAAAAAGTCCCCCACAAACCTGGTGTAGAATTATGAGACATCAAATCTTGAAGTAAATCATAGTCAGATCCAATAACCTTATAAACTAATTTCGCATAAACCCAAAAGGTTGCCTGCCCATAAAAGAAATCCCCCCTTTCATCAATATAATTCATAAATTCTGGGAATTCATAAACAGCATGAGCCTCATACTGTACAATATTAGAATATGAGAACAAATAGGTATAGAGAAATGAATCCTCATATTTTTTCATTAATGTAGTATAAGACTTTCCAAATGGAACTTTTCTGGTATATCCCATCTTGTCGGAAACCCTTTCCGCACCATCTTGCCCTAACAATGCCATTCTGGACAAGAACAATCCTCCTACAACATATCCAACAATCGATACGATTGCTAATAATATCAAAATATTCTTTATTCTAATTTTAAATGATATTTTTCTAGCATATAACATTAAAATAATAAAATAGACAACTGGTAAAATAATTGCGAATCTGCTACCCGTAATTATTGCAACAATAGCAGTCATAAAAAAAACAACCATTGCCATAATTTTGACATATTTCTTATTTAGTTTTGGACAAACAACGTCAATTGTCACGGGAATATATGTAAAAAATATCAACATTCCTGCTATTATTGAGAACATATTTCCACCAGCAGCAACCTCTAATTCTGCATCTTCTGAAAGCAGAAGAGTCGCATCTCTTATAAAAAACATATCATAATATCTACACGCAACACCAATTGCACCAATAATAAAGGTTGTTATGTAAACAAAACTCATCTGCCTTTCGTCAACATTTATAGTCACGTCCCTTAGTTTTCTTTTGTGTTTAACAGAGAGTGTGCCTATCCAAAACGTCAACAAACACAAAACAATATAAATAGTAGAAAGAACAGATAATGGCTCAACAGGCTGGATAGGTGAAAACACAACACAAAATATCCAAAAAAGAATAGCAATCAAAACCATTCTTTCAGGTTTAAGTTTAGACAAAAAATGTCTATTAATAATAACTGTCATATTATAATTCAAACACCTTTTTTAAAGCAGTAATTACATTATCATCTCTATAACAACCATACGGATTCCCCAGATAACTTGTTCTCACAAGATTATTGATATAAGTGACTTTCTCATTATCTGAGATTCTTACATATTCTCCATTCTTTGCCTTTTCGATAAAAGGTCTTAAATGATTAAGGTTGGATAAGAAAGGACAGTTTCTTTGTTCATTATTCATTGTTTCTGTCAGTGTTACAACTGGTTTGTTGGCAACAATACATTCCATGGCAACAGTACCAGTTACAACGACTACAAGTTCTGCTTCTGAAAAAACTTCGCTCATTGGTGTGTTAAGAGGAACTATCACAATATTATCCCGTTTAACTAGAGTCAATAGCTCGTCTGTCAATTCAAACTTTGCCTTGGGGTTGGGTTTGATGACAAGAACTTCATCTTCATGTAACTGATCTGAAATAGTTTTTATTGTTTCTGTTTGGTTCTTATAAGGATACCCCCAAACGTCAATATTTGCTTCGGGTTGCATCTGCATAGGATACATAACAACGAATTTCCTCGCAATCTTATTTTTCCAATCATTCAGCTTTGCCTGTGAGTCCCATTTTTTCACATTACCTCTTCGATTTCTCAACAATTTCCATTTTCTCCAAGGAGACGGAGTGCAATAATGCTCTCCACAGAAATATGAAAACATATATTCTAATCGGTACCGTTTAATTTTTAAATAGTTTATTAGTGAAAATGGAACTTTACGCATATATGAAGGCTGAGTATCTCGATTCGCAATGTTATTAGCCAGTGCTAAAGCCTCTTCATAGGTATACTCCTCCTTTGAGCCACCATAAGACTCATACTTATCATACAAATAGAATGAAAACCTATCTATTGGATAACGGCATGACGAAGGCATTAAATATAGAATACTATTCTCCCTGCAAATTGAGATTGTAAGCAATTCGTAAAATTGAGTACATTCCCCTATCACAAAATCTGGTTTGACATCTATGATATATTCTTTGATTTTATTATAATAATGATAATAATAATCCGGTTCTTTACAGCCGTAATAGTTTACATTACGATCTGAAAATCTTACATAGTCATATACGTTTTGTGGAATTCCTTTCTTTTCCCCTTCCACTACAGCTTGCTTGTTTGGATATGGAATTACATAAACATTTTTCCTTTTAGGTGCATAAAAATGGTTTTCAACAATCCAATATGTCTCGCATCCTTCAGATTCAAGATAATCTGCCATCCAAAGCCAAGTATAAGTCCTTAACCTATTTTCTAAAAAAAGAATTTTTTTTGTCATATTATGTAAAACCAAACATACTATATAAGATAAACAACCACTCCCATTAGAAAGAAAAAGGTATTAACCACCATACACTTGCGTAAGCCAACACCTCTTTTTCGTAACAACATTATTTGTATTGTAAAAGCCATATAAAATTGAATAATCATACCTAAGGTGAATATATGTAAATCCAAATGGTTTCTTATCAAGAAAAGAAAAAGTGCAAAAGCCAAAACTATAAAAACCAAACGGATATTCATTTTAATGACGATATTTTCTCTTGCAGTCAATCCCTCACAGAAACTAATTCCCACCCAAATTGGCATCTGAATGCTTAATAACAACAACAATTTTATGTCTGAAAAATCTTTGTCTGGCATAAAATAGCCTACAATTGGAATTGAAAGAAGGCTTACAACGATACAACAGGCTAGTATAAGCACCATCACCAGAACATAGTATTTATCCAAAAATGAAGAATCTCCCATATAAAGCTTTTTAAAAAAGGCAATATAAAGGAATTGTTGAATTACGACAGAAATGCCAACCAGTCGGAAATAGAAACTATAAATTCCAACAGCTTCATAGCCGATAAAATGTCCTATATAAACTCGTGCACAACTTGTAAGCCAATACATAATAAAGCCAGAGAGAACCAACGGGATACCAAACTTCACAATTTCAGCAACCTTTATCCATGAATAGATGTGTCCTTTAATACGTTTAACAACAAAGAATCTGTAAGTAAAATAGACAGAGTACCCTAAAATATTTATCCACAATCCCCACATCAGGACTTTTGCGACAGGCAACGATGGAACAATAGCACGAAAAGATAATATAACAGCCAAAAGAAAATAATATCCACTATCAAACATCACACCTTTATATCCTTTATCCTCTGTTTTTAGAATACCGCTATAAAGTCCCTGAAAGGCAAACACAAACGTAAACAGATAAGTGAAAAGAATCTCATCCTCAAAAATATTTGATATTTTTAATATCAGAAATAATGCAGATACAAGGAAACCAATAAATCCATATAAATAAAAATACATCTCCTTGTCGGTTTCTTGCTTTTTGAGCATAAAGTAGGGATATGCCCCGCCTATACCAAGAAGAGCGCATCCACACAGCAAACGCCCCAATCCATAGCTATACTCTATTTTGCCATATTCCAACAATGAAACATAACCAATAAGAATAAGTGGAGCTAAGAATGCTACACCCTTGGATAAAATAAAGAAAAATATAGTTCTTGTAATTTTCATACGGAAAGTGTTGTCATTACTCTTTTTCGTAATGACATCCATCAATTTTCTTGTATTTTCGGACAGCCTCATCTGGGTCGAATTCTATATGCCTAAGCGGCTGGGAACAAAACACCCCCCCCACAGCTATGTCCTTACTAACGATGGCTCCTGCACCAATAGTAGCAGTATCTGCAACAGAAACCCCACAATTAAAAATCACATGCGAACCAACATAGCAATTATTACCAATATTGATACTACCTCTTATCATATATCGCCCACAGCCAGTATGCTGGTGATAGAAAGCGTGAGTCCATAATTCAGATGATCGACCTGCAAGAATAGAATCCTTTCCTATAGTAATTGAAGCTGTCATATCCAAGAAATGTTTTACACCAATTATCGAGTTGTAGCCCAATTTAAGCGTTGGGACAGAATAAGCCTTCTTTAATTCCGGAATATTTAAAGAATTAACTATAGTTGTATTACGGTTGATTTTTGTTTTCTCATCCATCTCCAAATTAAAAACTCCTTTCAACATATTAAAGTGACGGATTATTGCCATTTTCCCCATAATTATCGTTGAACAACAAATATAATTGAACATGCCAATTCGAACACCTTCTCCCAAATCAATCCTATCTGCTAAAATCAAACTAAATCCAACTTTAGCATTTCGAGAAATAGAAACAGATTTTATAGGTACTAACAAAACACGTGCTATCCTTGTGGGGAGAAAAAAGAGAATCATCCCCACAATTCCTTTTCTTATTTTTTTCATTATTTATTGCTTTTTATTGTCTCGTGAAATAAGACTAAAGATGTCTTTTTTGTTAAATTATAAAGGAAGTGTGATGATAAAAGTGTTGCTGCTATTACCGACAGAACACCTAAAATCTCACTCTCCATATACGATAAGATCGATACTGGTCCAAAAATCCAAACCATATGAGTCAAATATATATAATACGAGAAAAAAGATGCATTAACTAAATACTCTCCTCCCAAATGATGTTTTTTCAGCAAACAAGACAGATTAACAAAAAGAATGACGCAGGCCAAACCAATGAAGATGTGATGCAATCTCCAATAGTATTGATTCTGAAGGTGCTCCCATGATGTAGTAAGTAAAAAGCACACGGCAAAAACGAAAACAATCCACTTCATAATATTTTTAATTCTACCTTCGTCTATCCAACCATATAGATAGGCAAAACCAAATATCCATAAATAATAGGAGTAGAGGAACAAGATAGAACCATATAGAATTATTGAAACGAAAAGTACGATAAAAAATAACGTAAGATATTCTTTCCTCCTTAGAAGCTGAAAAAAAGGTAATAAAAGATAGCAACCCCACAAGCCTGTAAGGAACCATAGGTGTCCAAGCCCTTTCAGTCCATATTTGGCAAAATAATGAACCTCTCCTTGAAGAGACAGCAAATATGTAAATAAATGATTAATAGTTATTTTGAAGCCACTATAATAAAAAACCACAAAAACACATAGGACCCATATGATATAAGGTAAATATATTTTCAATAAACGTTTCAAATAGAACTCGTGCCATGATTCGATCGTTTTTTTACCATAAAGATACCCACTCATAGCCCAAAAAACTTGAACCCCAATATTAAAGATTTGACACCAGTTGTTCTTATAATATTGCATAATGTGACAAATTATTATAGACACAACTGCTATCACTCGTAATAAGTGAAGTGATCGACTTTCTTGTTCAGTCATTATTCAACAAGATCCAACGAAAATCTCAATCCTTTTTCGCAATTTTTCACAAACTTTTTTCCTAATATCTTAGGGAAATAATTCGGATGCAAACCGAATCCAGGTCTAACGCTACGGACATTCTTCTCAGTAACAATATCTCCAGCCTTAATATCTTCAGCCACATAAAGAGACCGACAAAACTCTCTACCCTTTATCTTCGTTGGATCTGTAAGATACTTCACCTCACCCAATGCCTTCTCTACATTACGAATAGACTTCACCATAGCTGCAAACTCCCCTATTTCCATAGAAAATGCAGCATCCGGTCCACCAATTGAACGGTCAAGAATGAAGTGCTTCTCAACAAGAGTGGCACCAAGGGCAACAGCAGCAACTGCCACATCATATCCCATTGTATGGTCACTCAAACCAACCTTAACACCATAGCGCTCTTTCATATCCACCATAGTCTTCAAGTTGGCATCTTCAATAGGTGCAGGATAGGAAGAGGTGCATTTCAATAGCGTAATATCATCATTACCGGCTTCCTTGCAGGTTTTTACAGCCAACTCAATATCCTCCGGCATTGCAATGCCCGTGGAGATTACCATTGGTTTGCCTTTCTTTGCAGCATACTCAATCAAAGGAATATCAGTAATCTCAAAACTGGCAATCTTCATAATCGGGTTGCCTAGCCCCTCAAGGAAATCTACTGCAGTCTTGTCAAAAGGAGTTGAAAAGCATATTAATCCACATTTCTTTGCCTCATCAAAAATTGCCTGATGCCACTCCCAAGGTGTATAGGCTTCTTGATAGAGGTCATACAGTGTACGACCATCCCACAAGGTTCCTTTAACCTTGAAGTCAACAGCATCACAATTTAATGTGATGGTATCTGCTGTATATGTCTGAATCTTTACAGCATCAGCACCAGCCTCCTTTGCGGCTCTTATGGATTCCAGAGCCACTTCAAGTTTATGACCGTGGTTGGCTGAAAGTTCCGCTACAATAAAAGTCTTACTCATTGTAATTTCAGTATATAGTAAATGTACTCGTTATCTCTGCTTTGTTCTTTATAGCCAAGTTTCTCGTGATACTTGATTGACCTCAAGTTATCCTGCTTCACCTTGGCTGAAACGGCCTTAATCTCCGAGGGCAAACTGCTTAGTATCTGCCGTTCCCATTTCTCAGTTTGTCCTGTTCCTTGGGTACTGGGGTTGGCAATAATGCCTCTTTCCCATATTCCCTCTCCTTCGTTAGTAAGGTTATATGTGCCCACCAACATGCCATTCTTGTAAATGGCATAATAGAGTCTGTTAGGATTGCCTTTCAGACTCTCTACAAATTTGAAATGATTCTCTTCCGGAATCACTTCCGGATTCACCATCCATGAGCGCACATCATCACGGTTCCTCAATGTAAGGATATCAAGATTATGCTCTTTGGTGCAATCCACATAATTGATTACATCATAACGGTCATTCCACAAAGAATGTAGCACCACATCTTTGTATTCACCGTTAAACAGGCAATGTTCTTTCAGTGTTGCCTCTCGTTTGTATCCATTGGCCTCCAGCATCGTGTAGAGGTGCGGACGCAAATCAAAGGCATACGTGTAAATCTTATGCAAGCCCAAATCATCAAAGGCCACTGCTTTGAGCATAGTGAGGTAGTTGCTCCAGTGCTCAGCAAAGTGCTTAGCTTCTAACTGGGTGTCCATAATGAATGATATTTCACCATTACGGTCAATCCAATTGATATGGACCAAGCCACCATACCCTATGCAGACACCCTTCTCTAGGTAGGAGAAGAGTATCTGATCAGGCTTGGGGTTGTCATACAGCTTGGAAACAACATTATCAAAATAGCGTTGCTGGTCATCCTCTGTGAGGGGACGAGCCTGACGCAAGTGATAGATTTGCTCGTTACGCCACTTCATGATAGAGAACCTGTCCTCATAACGAAGTGGAACTATGGAGTAATCACCTAAGTGTTGCTCCTGATGCTGTAGACAAATGTATTTGGGCATAACAATTAATTGAGACGTTTGAAACCGGCCTGACATACAGGGCCATCAAGTGCCTTCATCACATCCTCGCCGTCCTCGAAGTCACGAATCTTAGCGAAGATAGGATCAAGTGCCTGATAGTAATTCTCAAGGACCTCATCAGTATGTGCAAGGCAAGTGTACATTAGGGTTCCGGCAATGTAACCCCTCTTGAGCATCTCCTGAGTAACGTAAGTCTTGTATGCAAGGGCGTTAGGCGAATCAAAAGTGTAACCAGCAAGAGCAGGAATACCCCACTGATTGATTTTCAAGCCATACTTGTCAGCCAGTTTCTGCCAATTCTCTTTATTCTTAAGACCTTGTTTTGTGACGAACTCCCAAGACCTGGTTTTCTCCATCACATCAAGAGCAGCGAGTGCTGCGGTCGGGCCAATACGGTCAGTCCAGAAAGTGGAGCTAATCCAAGATCCCTGTGCAGCATCCATGATTTCTTTCTTTCCAATGACAGCAGCAATGACATAACCATTACCCATAGTCTTTGAATAGATGGTCATATCAGGATACACACCATATTTTTTGTGTAAGCCAAAATAAGTCTCACGGAAACCGCTGGTGCACTCATCAAAGAT
>JAEEGL012132373.1_pt1 | contig 14220 bp, 8 predicted proteins | sample 9134231 | NCBI WGS metagenome assembly JAEEGL01 (sample SAMN16246548, study PRJNA631951) | gut metagenome | biome: gut microbiome; feature: rumen; material: fiber-attached | host: Bos | place: Iran: Karaj | collected 2018-10 | reverse complement strand
CCTTCTTCATTACCTGCGCCTGCCGGAAGGAGGTGGAATAGTCGAACGGAACGCATTTCGCCTCTTCGCTGGGGACAGTTCCGTCAATTTTGATGTCCGCGAAAACCGGGAAATCCGTCTTCACGTTCTGCCGGTAAATGAAAGCAAGGTTGTACCAGCCCTCCTGCTCCGCCGTGAAGTTCCAGGTCACCTCGTCTCCGGCGCTGCTGAAGGACAGTCCGTCGAGGTAGTTCATCCGCCGGCTGGTTGTTTCGTAGGGCGTCAGCGCAGGGTCGAACTCGCCCGCTGCCCGGATGCTGCTCTTGTTCCGGGCGGCGATCTGCTCGCCCTCGGCCACGATCAGGGCTTCCCCCGCCGCTTCCCCGCCCTGCCAGGCAGCCGGCTTTTCCGGCGAGCGCAGCTCCATGGTCTCCAGTGTCACGGCCCCTTCCTGCATCTCCATGGAAATCCGGTGCTCCCCGGCCTTCAGTTCAAAGAGGAAGGGAACGTCCGTCCAGCCGGCGCTGTCCGACAGCCCGGCTTCCTGAAGCACCCGCTGCGCCGCGGGCGTCGTCGCGATTTCGTTGCCGTACCGGTCCAGCGGGAAGATCCCGTCGTCGGTCCACCGGCTCTTGAACTTGATCCGCCGCAGCTCGTAGAACGGGATCGCGTCGTCGATCGTGACCGTCATTTCGCTGGGCAGCGCGCTCTGCGTCTCTGTATAATAGGAAAGCCAGATTTCGTACAGGCCGTCCTCCGGCGCCTCGAATTCAATCTCTCCCTTTTCGCCGCTGTTCAGGGTCAGCCCCGCCCCGAAGGCGCTGCGCTCTCCGCTGTAAACCGGCAGTGTGTACGTCTTCTGCGCTTCGCTGTAATACGGTTCCGTCCGGTTGGCGAACAGCATCCATTCCGCGGAGCTGCCGCCCGCTGCGTTTTCACTTTCTCCGAAAGCAAAGCTCAGGCAGCAGATCATGAGTACCAGCGCCGTCAGCAGTATTCCAGTCCGTTTCATCTTCTCAGCCTCCGCCCTGCCTTATTCCCGTCCCCTGATTCCCCATACGGCCGCTCCGCTTTCGTCCAGCGCCGTAAATCCGGGAACCCAGAGGTTTTCCGTGCTGTCCAGCACATATGTCATCACGCCGGTGTAGGTTACGCCGTCCAGCTCGCAGGTGAACTCCGTTCCTTCGCCCTGTTCCCAGCGGCCCGCCGCGCTGCCGGTAATGCTTCCGTCCGCCGCCAGCTTCGCGATGGTGCTGCTGTGCTCCGTCTTGTTGATGTCCCGGCCGTGGAGAATCACCTTGTATTCCCCGGCCAGTTCCTCTGCCGGCACCCGTTCCGGCATTTCGCCGGCGTACCGCTGCGGAAGCACCACCGGCCATCCGTCGCGGTTCATCATCATCTGGTGCACGCGGACCTTGAAAGCTTCGCCGCTGTTCGCGAACCGCGTGTGGAAAATCAGAAAGTAGCATCCCGTCTCCGGATCGTGGATGGCGGAGTTGTGTCCCGGACTCCGGTAAGCCAGCCGGAACTGGTTCTCATCCTTCTCCGTTTTTTCGAAGCAGTAGCCGCCCATGAGCTTCACGCCGTATCCCTCGTAGTCGGGATCGTGAAAGAAGGTACCCGGTTTCCCGCCGCATTCCGTCATGTCCTGCCCAAGCGCGTCCTCGTAGGGGCCGTCAGGATTTCTGCTCCGGCAGACCCGGATGTTGTATCCGTCCTCTGCCCCCAGTCCGCCGAAGGAAAGGAACAGATAGTAGTATTCGGTGTCCGGGCTGTAGAGGATATACGGGCCTTCGATCCGGGCGTGGTTTTTGCCCAGCAGTTTTTTCCCGTATCCCTGGTCCGGCAGGGGCAGTCCCGTCTCCCCGTCCATCCGCAGGATGTAAATGCCGCCGGAATAGCTGCCGTAAACCATCCACAGCTGCCCGTCCTTATCAAAGAACGTGCAGGGATCCACGACGTTCGGGAGGATGGAGGCGTTGTAACCCGCGTAGCCGCTTTTCAGGAACACGCCCCGGTTCTCGTAGGGGCCTTCCGGCCGGTCGCTCACCGCCAGTCCCAGCATGCTCAGCGGGCTGTCGCCCCGGCAGGTGCAGTAGTACATATAGTACCTGCCGTCCTTCAGCTGCCGGACGTCCGGCGCCCAGAAGGTGGTCGTCTGCGCGTAGGTCAGCGCTTCCTTCATCTGCTCCTGGACGTTCTCGACCAGCGTGCATCCGGCTCCGGCGTCCCGGCTGATCATTTCCCACACGATCAGGTCGGCGCTGCGCGCGGCCGCCATGTGGCTGCCGTAAATGTAGTACATGCCGTCGTCCGCCCGGATGACGGACGGGTCGTGCACTGAAACGTCCCTGAATTTCGGGATGGCCCGCTCCGCGGAGGTTTCCGCCGTGCCGGCCGCCGCAGTCAGCAGTATCGTCAGGATCGCCAGGATGCCGATCATTTTTCTCATTGCCGTTTCCTTTCGTTCCGTTCAGTCCTGGAATACAGGCCGTCCGTCTTCGCCGTACCGGACAGCGCGCAGGAAGCAGTGCCTGTTCGGGTCGCTCAGTGCGGTCCCGTGAAAGCCCGGGTACGGCCGCGCGTGGAATACCAGAATATCCCGGCTGTCTTCGTCCCTGGTGAAGGAGTTGTGCCCGGGGCCGTACAGGCCGTTCTTTTCCTCCGTCACCATGACCGGCACCGGGGACTTCTCCCACGCATCAGCCTGCAGCGGATCGCTCCCCGCCTTCAGCGTCAGCATGCCCATGGCGTACCGCTCGTCCGTCGCGCTGCCGCTGTAGGTAACGTACAGGTTGCCGCCGTGAATCAGGCAGCCCGGCCCTTCGTTGACCAGGAATCCCCGGCATTCCCAGTCGTATTCCGGTATGGAAAGCCTTACTGCCGGGAGCTTCAGCTCCAGCGGATTCTTCATCTCCGCGATATAGAGGTTACTGTTTCCCGGAATCGCTTCGTCGCGCTGGGCCCACAGGAAGTACCGTTTCCCCTCGAATTCGACCGTCGTGGAATCGATGGTAAAGCTTTCCCAGCCGGTTTTGATCTGTCCCGCTTCCCGGAATTCACCCTCTGTCGGGTCCTCATGGGTATTCACGAGCGCGTAGGTGCGGTGGTTGTATCTTCCTTCCGCGTCCGCGCCGTCCTGCGCCGCGGCGAAGTAGATGTACCACGCACCGTCCGCCCGGTGGATTTCCGGCGCCCAGATGTTGCAGCTCATGGGGCCGTCTGCGTGCCGGGTCCAGACCGTTTTCTCCTCCGCCTCCGCCAGGCCCTTCAGGGTCGTCGCTTTCCGCAGGATCACCCTGTCGAAAGCCGGAACAGACGCTGTAAAATAATAGAATCCGTTCCGGTGCAGAATATAGGGATCCGCCCGCTGCTCGATAAATGGCTTCATAATTCTTCCCCGCTTCCCGATGTTGTCCGCCGGCGCTTCTTTTTGTTGTATCTGGTTTATTTTAACGTTAACATTAACGTTATAGTATCATTTCAAACGTACTATATCATGCCGCAGGTAATTCGTCAAGCAGTGATTTTCGGCTTCCGTTCCGGCCCGATTTGACATTCCGGTTTGTCTGTGGTAACATCGCGGCATGATCGTTAATGTAGCGAATAATGAGAATAAGGAGAATGCTCCCCATGCCGCGTATCAATGACAGGGTCACCCTCCAGGATATTGCCAACGCCACCGGCGTCACGGTCAATACGGTTTCCCGCGCGCTGAAAAACAAGGAGGATATTTCCAGGGAAACCTGTGAAAAGATCCAGAAAGTCGCCCGGGAAATGGGGTATGTCCGCAATTACCTGGCCAGTTCCCTGCGTTCCGGCAGGACGAAAACCCTGGCGATGATTGCCGGCTCCATGATTAACCCCTTCTATGCCATCCTGGCGGATCTGATCCAGTCGGAGGCTGCCCGGCTGGGCTACAGCCTCATCATTCTCGGTTCGAGGGACGATCCGGATACGGAGCTGCAGGCCGTGGAAATGGCGCTGTCCCGCCAGGTGGACGGTGTGCTGATCACGCCCTGTTCCTTTGATTCCCCCGCCCTTTCCACCCTCCGCGCCTCCCGGGTGCCCTTCGTGCTCCTCAGCCGGTATCAGGAGGGAACGCAGGACGACTGCGTCTACTGCGATGACGAGGCTGGCGGCTGGCTTGCCGGGAAATATCTGCTCGAAACCGGGCACCGGAAACTGGCCATGCTCACCTATCATCAGGTGGTCTTCTCCTCCCGCGAGCGTTTCTCCGGCTTCCGCCGTGCCTGCGCGGAAGCGGGCCTGCCGGATGAAAATGTATTCTATGCCTGCGCCGGGGAGCCGGCGGATATTGTGGATCACCTGAATGGCTGGATCAGCCGCGGCGTGACGGGGCTGTTTTCCTTCTGCGACGTGGAGGCCTGGAACACGATTACCCTGCTGGAAAATGCGGGCCGCAAAGTTCCGGGCGACCTGACCGTCATCGGCTTCGACAACATCCTGGACTATATCCAGTTCCCCAAGCCGATCTCCTCCGTGGACTGCCGCCTCAAGGAGGAAGCCTGCCTGGCCATCGATCTTATCCGCAACCGCATCCATACGCCTGACCTGCCCCCGCAGCAGATCCGCCTTCCCGTTTCCTTCGTTCCCCGCGACTAAGGAGACAGGGGACGTAAGGAGACAGGGGACGGTTCTCTGTCTCCTTTTCCCGGAGGCAGATTAAAAACCGCAGAGTATCGGGAACAGATAACAAAAAGGAGGACGAAGCTCGTCGTCCCCTTGCAATATAAGCGCCGGCAGAATCTGCTGCCGGCGCTTTTCTGTTTTGAAAATCCTGCTGCATTGACGGAACCGGAACTGCAGAAGAACAGAACAAGTCAGCTGGAATCGTTTCAGCGGCCGAAAGCGTCCTGGTTCTGGTTCGGGCTGGCCCGTCTGCCGATCTCCGGAAACCGGTGTTCCAGCGCGGCTCTGGAGATCTCGATATCTTCCGTCGCTTCGTCCGGATGCGTGCAGCCGACCGTCACCATATCGCAGGGCCGGATGGTATTCCAGGAGAAATTCAGCCCCACATAAGGGGTCGTTCTGCCGGCCGCCATCGGTTTGATCGTCATCACGGGCTTTTTCGCGCGATGGATGATCGACGCCACAGTCTCAATTTCCACCTGCATCATGAAACCCATGCAGTTATAAATCTGGATATAGGTTTCCACGTCGTACCCGTTCTCGTCGGAATACGTAATCAGTTCCGGCATGTGCGCTGAAAGGCCGGGGATCATCCCCTCCTGCCGGATCATGTCGGTGTAGTCGTCCAGCCGGACGATCTGATGCAGGTTTTTGTTGACCAGCTGCTCCGCGCTGGAATGATGCAGCAGGCAGAAATCAGCGCCGCATTCTCTGCTCCGGCGGATCACAGCCCGTGCTTCCCGGCGCGCGGTTTCATTGTCGTCAACGTTGATGATGGGCGTATCGATCAGGATCATCCTGTGCCCTGTGCGTTCCTGCGCCTCCCGGACGGCTTCCTGCATAACGCGTTCCTGCTGCAGCGGACCCATAATGGTATCCACCCCTCCGTCCAGGAATGCTTTCAGCAGCGGAAAAACCTCGTTTCCATCCGGAAAACGGTTTTTGATCTGCCGGTCCGCAGCCGGGCTCCTGTGGCTCCATCCCAGGATCCAGTTGGTTCCGATAATCATTCTGGACAGAGATACGCCTGCGACTGTCGTTCTCGGAAATGCGTTCATCATAAACAGCTCCTTGTTTAATTCTGTTTCCACAGTTTTTTCGGCGGAACAAACTGTTCTGTAACATGTTGCGCTGTGTGCGGTTTTTTCTGATTATATCATTTCCGCAGTCCCGGCCGCAACCCGAAGTCAGCGGCCGGCGGCATCCTGAATGCCGTTTTGCCTGTTCCGGCCAGAATTGTTCCGTATAAAAAACTGCTCCGGATGTGAATGGAATCAGCACCCGAAGCAGTTTTTGTTCAGTAAGATTAATTCTATTTTGCTGCTTTGATTTTACGGCTCTTCAGAACGGCCAGCGCGAGTCCGAGCAGGAGCAGCACGCCCAGGCCGATGTCGATGCCGAACATCATATCCTGCCAGACGGGGCGCCTGTAGCCGATAATGGTCGCGCCCATCGCGTTGCTGTTGGCAACGGCGTAGAGGATATTCTTGGTGGCGTTGCGCAGCAGCGTGATCTGGGTCGCGTCATCCTCCTTGTTAAACGTCTTGGCGTCCTGTGTCAGGAACAGGTCGCCGCCGGCGCGGATCATTTCGTCCACGTGCGTGTAGGTGTTCAGGCTGTAGTCGGTGATCACCGGGCCGCGGGCGCCCCATTCGTTGCGGAGAACCGCCGTCAGCAGCGGGTAGCTTCCGCCGGCCCACTGGATGCCCAGCCGGTTGAAGGAGGACATCATGCCGTTCACCGTCACGTTCGCCGTCTTCACCGCGATTTCAAACGGTTTGAGGTAGATTTCGCGCATTGCCTGTTCGTTCGCCCACACGAGGATGCCGTTGTACTCACGGTCGGTCTCCTGGTCGTTCACCGCGAAGTGCTTGACGTAGCAGTAAACGCCCCGTGTCGCCGCGCCTTCGATCACCTTGGCAGCGAATTTGCCGGAGAGCACGCTGTCCTCGGAATAGTATTCCCAATTGCGTCCCGCGAAGGGAGAGCGGTGGATGTTCACGGCAGGTGCGTACCAGCCGGTATAGGGCAGGCCGTCGCCTTTCTCGTTCCCGATCTGGCCTTCCTCGCCCACCAGCTCACCCATACGCTCCGCCAGTTCAACGTTCCAGGTCGCGCCCATCACGCACTCGGCCTGGTAGGCGCAGGTATTGTAGATCACGGACTCGGACAGGAAGCTGGTAAAACCGGAGGGGCCGTCCGCGTCTGTGGTCATCGGTTTGTTGACCACGCCGTCCGTACCGTTCACCGGATTGGTGCGGAACGCGCCGTATCCGACGAGCATTTTCATTTCGTCCAGCGGGATCTCGTTCAGCAGCGTCTCCCAGCGCGGATCGTCAAAGCTGACTTTGCCCGTATATTCGCCCTTCTCGTCGGAGAGCAGGCTCTTCAGGGACAGGCCGCTGTTCACGGGATCGCCATAGGTCACGCCGGTCACCTGCCAGGGCTTGCCTGCGTCGTCCCCGCTGTACTTCCGCTTGGTGGTGGCTTTCAGCGCGTCCATCAGCGCGTCCGTCAGGGTCCGTGTGCTGTCGTCCGCGTAGGCGGCGGGCACCGTCCCGGCGAAATCCTTCCGGCTGACGAAGGACGCGGGAGTCCAGTCGCCGAAAATACCGGCGCTCACGTCGTCAAACTGGTTGGTAACCGCGGCGTCGCTGCCCCATTTATCCTTGACGGTGGCGAGCTGCGCGGCATCGGACAGCGTATAGGTGGCGCTGGCCTTCGCGGTATGGGCGTCTGAGGAGACGAACAGGGTGTAGTCTCCGGCCTCCAGCTCGTAGCCTTTGAATCCGTTTTCGTTGGCATCCGCGTAATCGTAGGATTTCATGTCGGTGGCATTCAGCGACAGGGTCACGGTCTGTTCCTCGCCGGGCTGCAGGAGCTTTGTTTTCACGAAATCGCCCAGCACGACATAGGATTTCTCGATGGCCGGCTTGTCGTAATCGTACGGCGCGCTGTAATAAAGCTGCACGACGTCCTTGCCGGCGTAGTTTCCGGTGTTCTTTACCTTGACGCTTACCTCAAGTTTGTCGTCCGCGGTAATGGCGGATCCGTCGGTTTTCCCGAAAGAGGCGTCCCATTCGAAGGTGGTGTAGGACAGGCCGTATCCGAACGGATAGACCACATGGTCCTGATACCACGTGGACGAGGCGTCGGCGCGGGTCTCCTCGTAACCCCGGGTTTCATAGTACCGGTACCCGACATAGATGCCTTCCATGTAGTTGACAAAGGCAAAATCCGTCTTCTCGCCGTTGTAGAGGTAGCGGTTGCCGAACTCGCTGCCGTATACGCCGGTGTTATACCAGGTGGGATCCTGCGTGAAATCAGCCGCCCAGGTATCCACGGTGTGGCCGGAAGGGCTGAAAGCAGTACCGTCGGCAGCCTTGCCGGTGAGCACCTGGCCTACGGCCATCACGCCCGTCGCTCCCGGGAAGCCCATCCAGACGATCGCGTCGATGTCCGCGTCCGCCTGCAGTTCGCCCATCTCCATCGTGGTGCCCGCGTTCAGCAGCAGAATGACCTTGGAGAAATGTTCCTTCACATGGGCGATCAGGGCCTTCTCGTTGGCGTCCAGCTCCAGGTAGTGGCTGTCCGCGCTCTCCGCGCCGCTCACGGCGGCCGCGTAGGTGAAATCAGTCGCCATCGTGCGCGGCAGGTCGAAGCCTTCGCCGCCGATGCGGGAGATCACGACGATGGCCGCGTCGCTGTAGTCCGCGTAGCTGGCCGTAATGTCTCCCGTGTAGGAGGAGACCGGTGTCTCGCCGGTGGCGTAGCCGGAGAGGCGCTGTCCGGAGGTCATGGCCGGGTTTTCAGGGCGGCCGCTGCCGCTCTTTGCGGTATCCTCATAGAAGCTTTTGAGGGTGGTATTGCAGGAAATGCCGGCGGCAGTCAGGCTGTCGTACAGCGTTTTCCCAGCGGTGCCGGAATTGCTGGAGGCTGATCCGGAGCCGGAGGTGACGATATTCACGGAGTTCTTGCCGAACACGCTGACCTTGGCGCCGTTCTGGACAGGCAGGGCCTGGCCTTCGTTCTTCAGCAGCGTGATACCCTCTTTTTCCACCTCGATGACGAAGTCCTGTGCGGCGGCAAGTGCCGCGTCCTTTGTCTCAAACTCCTGCACGAATCCGGTGCCGGTGCCCTCGCCTTCCGCGAGGATGGCGCGTTCTCCGCCGAAGAGGAGATTAAAAGTATTGCCGGCGATCGGAACCTTCAGCAGGACCACGTTCACCGCAATGGCAATCACCAGTATGACCGCCGTGGCGATCGCCCAGATTTTTACGGGCTTCTTCTGTTTTTTGATCTTCTTTTCCTTGCTCATGCCGCTGAGTTCATCTCTCTTTCTGCCGTGCCGCCGTGAAACGGCTGTCTTTCGGATTGCTTTCACAAAATAAGGGGAAAGCCCGTGTTCTGTGCGTTCCTGCATAGAACACGGGCCTGTCCTTGTGAGTCTCTGTGCCGGTCAGGTGCGCCTCACGGGGAAGGCATCTCCGGACAGATCAGTCCAGCTCATCGTGGCTGGCTTCGGACTCAACCATCTCCAGGGCGGCCGTGGTCGTCAGCTTGATGGCGTCGATGGAGGGCGCACTGGGAAGGTTGGAGCGGTAAGTGTTTTCGCCTGCGACGATCACGATGGTGTTCTCGCCCGCGACCAGGTTGATCTCGCCGATCTTCTTTGTTTTGAAGTTGTTCTGGTCCATGGGGTCGTCGCCGTTGTCCGTGGTGAATTCGTTGTACTCAACCGCTTCGCCGTTGACAAGGATTTTCAGCGTTGTCGGATTCCACGCGCAGCTGCCGAGGATATTGGATCCCACGACAAGCTTCAGGGTTGCCGCGGCGTCGCTGTCAGAAACAATGACAAACGTGATGGGGCTGGCGGTGCCCAGATTTCCCACGAAGTAGCCGTTGGAGGCTTTCGCGTTCTCCGCCACCAGGCCGAGGCCCGTCGGGGATCAGGAAACGCCCAGTCCCTCCAGGCCTTCCAGTTCGGTATATTCCGCCTCAAATACGTATTCCGTGCCCTCTCCCTCCGCCAGCGCGGAAAGCACGCCGAGCAGCATCGTCAGGGCCAGTGCCAGTGCGAGGATTTTTTTCATGTTCAGTCTCCTTCCTTTTGATTCATTGTTTGCAAACGCAGGCGGCGGACGCGGGCCGGCCGGGCCGGTCCGCGTCCGTCTTTGTCACAGAAGCATTGCTGTCACACCGGCCGTGTTACTCTACGACCAGCGGCAGCTCGATGGAGGCAGGCGCGTAACCCTCCGCCTCCGCGGTGATGGTAACCGTGTACTCACCGGCCGCGGCGGGTGTTCCTGTAATCACGCCGTCCTCCAGCGCCAGTCCTTCGGGCAGGCCCGCGGCACTGTAGGTGATGGGAGAATAGGCATAGTAGGTGTTCAGGGTCGCTGCCGGCAGGCTGACCGAGGTGTAGGCTTCGCCGGCCTTGGCGTTGTCCAGCTTGATTTCAACTTCCTCGTCGTCGATCTCGACGGTCTTGCTGTAGCGGACCTTCGCGCCGGCGGGAATCTGCATCGCGTTGGAGTTGGCTACCATGTACAGGATGTGCTTGGCGGTGTTGCGCATGCAGAAGAGCGTGATGTTGCGGGCGTCGGGTTCCATCGCCATGATGGTGTCCTTGTCCAGGAACACGCCGAAGTTCAGGCCGTAGACGAACGCGTCAAGCATCATGTCGGAGCCGGCCTTGATCAGCTGATAGGCGTTGCAGGCCCAGTACAGGGTGATGTCGGTAACGACCGCACCCTTGAAGCCCCACTCGTCGCGGGTAATCTGCTGGTTGATGGCATAGGAGCCGCCGCACCAGATCTTGCCGATCCGGGTGAAGGAACCCATCGCGAAGCGTGCGCCGCCCTTCTCAACTGCCTGCTGATAGCCCTTCAGGTAGATTTCGCGGGCCGTCTGCTCCGTCATCCATGCTGCCAGGCCATCGTTCGGGGAGCCGGAGCCGATGCCGCCCATGCGGTAGGTCATCGCGCCGCCGCCGTCGTTGTGGAACGCGAAATGCTTCAGCGTCACGTAACATCCCTTGGTCAGCGCGCCCTGGCTGAGGTTGGCCGCCATTGCGCCGGTCAGGTAGGGATCCTCGGAGTAATACTCTGTCGCCCGACTGTCGAAGGGAGAGCGGTGGATGTTCATGCCCGGGCCGTACCAGCCGGTGTAGGAGTAGATCATGCCGCTCGCCGCGGTAGAGTTGCCCCAGATGCCCTGGTCGCCGATGATCCTGCCCATTTCATAGAGCAGTCCCTTGTTGAAGGTGGCGGCAATCATGGGCTCTGAAGCAAAATAGTTGAAGCGGTCGTTGGTGTCGGTGTAGTTGCCGGTCCAGCCCTTCGGACCGTCGGTATCGCGGGAATAGGGCTTGCCGATATAGGGTACGCCATGGCTGTTGAAGCCGCCGAAGTTGACCAGCTCGATCAGTTCGTCGATCGTCAGCTGCGCCGCAAGCTCGTCGTAGCGGGGATCGTCTGCCGGTGCGCCGACCAGGTCGGCCAGCTGGATGCTGTAGCGTTCCTCCGTGCGGGACTCGGCTGTGGGCACTTCAATCTCGCCGATCGCCGCTGCGTCGTAGTAGGCGTTGAACTTCGCGTCGTCGTAGGCGTAGGTGGCGTATTCCTCGGCGGAGATTTCCTTGGTCTCCGTATAGGCGTCCGGCCAGGTGCCGGCGAAGTCAGCGCGGCTCAGAAGCGTGTAGCCCTCAGCTGCGAAGCCTTCGGTCACGTCGTCCAGATGGTTGGTGACTTCCGCGCCGCCCGCGGATTCGCTGCAGAGCTGTTTCTCGGCAATCTTGTAGACGAACTCCGTGTCGTTCGCGCCCATGCCGAAGTGCGCGTTGGAGGCGATCTTGATGCCGTATTCGCCGGCGTCCAGGACGTAGGTCCTGTCGGTTACGTTGTCGTAGGAGGCCATGTCCTTCACGGGGATGCTCAGGCTCAGGGTCTCGCTTTCGCCGGGAGCGAGCAGGCCGGTCTTGGCGAAGTCGCCCAGGACCACGTAAGCCTTCTCAATCACGGTGTCGTTGCCGGTTTCTTCCTTGCCGTAGGGAGCGGTGTAATACAGCTGGACAACTTCCTTGCCGGCCGTATCGCCGGTATTGGTAACCACCACGGCGAACTCCAGGGTGTCCGCCTTGGAGATGTCGCTGTCCATCGCGGTGACGGGTGTGATATCCCAGGAAAAAGTAGTGTAGGACTGACCGTAGCCGAAGGGATAGACCACGTTCTCAGCCCACCAGCCCTCGTTGCCGGCTTTGGCTTCCTCGTAGGCGCGGGTCTCGTAATACCGGTAGCCTACATAGATGCCTTCTTCGTAGCCGACTTCCCAGGTGTTCACGGGGCTGCCGTCCACGACGAACTGGGTGTAACCGGTCTTGGTGCCTGCGCCGTCCACGGAGTGGGCGTCCGACGCCGTTTTGACGTTGAAGTTCAGGTAGGAGGGGTTCTGTGTCAGGTCTGCCGCCCAGGTGTCAACTGTACGGCCGGAGGGGTTGACCTCGCCGCACAGAATCGGGCCGACCGCTGCGAAACCGTTGTCGCCGCCCTCGCCGATGTTCAGGATGGCGTCAATCTTCTCGTTGTCCTGCAGCGCTTTCATCTCCATCACGGAGACGTTGTTCACCAGGACGATGACCTTCTCGAAATTCTCTGCGGCGTAGTCGATCATGCCCTGCTGCACCTTGTCGAACTGCAGCATATGGACAGCGTTGGGGTCGGCGCCTGCCCGCAGCACGATGACTGCCGCGTCGCCGTACTCTGCGAAGCTGTCCGTCCAGTAGGGATAAACGGCGCTGTAGGCGCCCATCATCGCCCAGTCGGAGGACGCACCGGTTTCCGCGACAACCTCGGTGTAGGTTTTCTCCAGCGCGGGATTGAGTTCGAATCCGGAATCCTTCATACTGGAGACGACGCTCGCCTGCGCGATGGCCGCGCCCGCGGAGGCGTCGCCGCCGTTCATGGAAGCGCCGGCGTTCGGATTGTAGGCCGCGTAGCCGAAAAGGCTCACCTTCGCGCCTTTCTGAAGCGGCAGCGCGCCGTCGTTGTTCTTGAACAGGATCATGCCCTCCTGGGCGATCATCTCATTCAGGGCCAGACCCGCCTGCAGGGCTTCCGCTTTGCTGGCGTAGTCGGAAGTATAGTAGACCGTCGGTTCCGCCGCTGCGGGAACCATGGTCAGCAGCATGGCGCAGCTCAGAATCAGCGCCAGGATTTTGGAGATGCCCTTTTTCATTGAATGACCTCCTCCGTATATGGTTGTTTATTCAATCTGGACATATACCTGCCAGATCTTCCATGATCTCATTATATCAGCCGGTATTTTTGTCAACAATGTATGTTTATGCTAAAATGAATATGTATTTTTATAATAAACGCACAAAAGGAGTGTTGATATATGGCGGATAATCCGGCAAAGGCGCAGCTGCTGGAGCAGCTTCTGGAGGACAGCAGCCTTACAGGCCTGCTGGAAAAGTGCGCGCAGCTGCTGGGCTGCCCGCTGTGTTTTGTCTTTCACAGCGGGCCGGACGGATTTCTGGCTACCGAAGGTTATCCCTCCACAGATGTGATTCAGATTCAGGCGGAAACCGTCCGGAGTGACAACAGTACCGATGAAAGGCTCCGCCTTCTGCTGGAGCAGTTCAGTGCCCTGCACGGCGAACAGCCTTTCCGTCTGGTTCCGCAGACTCCCGGATTGACCGCCCATCTCTGCTGTATCGTCGCGTCCGGCGGCCTGATACTGGGGATCATCACGCTGCCGGAATATCTTAAATCAATGGAAGAGATGGATCTGTCCCTGATGACGCTGTGCGTCCGCTGCGTCGGCTTCCGCTTTCTGCAGTCTTCCCGGCAGCCGTCCCTCTCGGCGGCGCGGCATGGAATGCATATGCTGCTGTCGGCGCGGGGCGTCTCCTACGGCGATCTGGCCAGGCTTCCGGAATGCGGTATCCTCCCGCGGTTCGGTTCATACCGCCTGCTGGTCATGCGCCGGGACAGCGCCGCCGGCAGGGTGGATATCGCGGTTCCGGCAGGGCAGGCCGCGAGGCTTTTCGCCACGGAGTGGTACACCTGCTGGAAGCAGGAAGCCGCGGTGCTGTTTGAGGAAAGCCGATCTGTCCCGGCTGTCCGCCCTGAACTCGTCCGCCTGCTTGAGCTCGGAGACGCGGCCGCCTGCCTCTCGCCGGTTTTCCGGGATCTGATGGATGCGCCCGTATGGAAACAGCGCATAGTGCAGCTTCCTGCTTTCCGTCGGGCGGCCCCGGGAAGCCTTACCCTGTACGAAGAATGGAGCGACTGGGGGCTCTTCACGGAAACCCAGTTGTCACCGGTCCGGCTGCGGGCTTTCATTCCTCCGGAAATCCAGGCTGTCCGGGAGTGGGACCGGGAGCACGGAACCGCGTACCTCCCCACCCTCAGGGAATTTATCCGCTGCGGCTGCAGGCGGAATCAGGCCGCAGCAGCGCTGAAAACTCATATCAACACCGTGAACTACCGCCTGCAAAAAGCTGAAGAGCTTTTCGGCATTGATTTCCGCGTACCGGACACAGTCAGCCGCGTTTCTTTCGCGATCCGTCTTATGGACTGCCTT
>JAEEGL011243901.1_pt1 | contig 14220 bp, 7 predicted proteins | sample 9134231 | NCBI WGS metagenome assembly JAEEGL01 (sample SAMN16246548, study PRJNA631951) | gut metagenome | biome: gut microbiome; feature: rumen; material: fiber-attached | host: Bos | place: Iran: Karaj | collected 2018-10 | reverse complement strand
TCCGTGTCCTTGTCCCAGTCATCTTCCTCAGTGTCTTCCCGGATGCCGATGGAGCAGTCGTTTTTGCCTCCATCCAGGCCAGGGGCATGTTTCGAGCAGGCGGACAGCGAGAGCAGACCCGCCAGGAACGCCAGAGCAAGGAGTCCGGGGATCAGTCTGTTCCTAAGTAACGTTTTAATCTCTGACATAGGTCCTCCTAAAAACCGGTCCACAGAGGGCGCTGCAGGGTATCTACAGATAAACTATACCATAATCCGAAAAAACCGTCAAGGAAGGGTTCCTTACGCGTATATTCCGAAGCCGAACAGGGCCTCTCCCCTGTTCCGGCTTTTTCAGATCACAGTCATCTGCCCGGTCGCGAAGAAATAGAGGATCCGCTCGCTGACGGGGAGGCAGAATATCCGTTCCAGGGCCAGGCTGTAGGCATCCAGCTGCGGGCGGTAACGCGCGGCGGAAATCGCCTCATCTCCGGGTTTGATCCGGTCGGTTTTGAAATCGATCACCGTCAGACCGCCGTTCTTGATCAGGCAGCAGTCCGTAACGCCCTGCAGCAGGATCTCATCCGAACCCGCGCCCGGGATCAGTTCGGAGGCTCGTGTCAGGACCGAGAACTTGAACTCGCGGATCACCTGCTCCGCTGCCCGCAGCTTCTCTCCCAGGGGGCCGTGGAAAACGGCATACAGCTTCATGGGATCCACAGCCTTGATCTGGGCCGGCGTCAGGAAACGATCCTCCTCCATCCGCAGCAGCTGCTTTTCGATTTGCTCCACGCTGTCGGTATGGGCAAAATCCAGGTACTGCATCGCCAGGTGGACCGCAGTTCCCTTCTGAGCGCTCGTCAGGGGTATTTCTTCCCGGATCAAAGACGGCTGCCGGAGCTTTCTGCGCACACGGTCTGCCGCGGGCCGACCGTCGTCCGCCTCCTCATCCAGTTGGCGGCCCTTGAGCTGGGTCGCGGTCAGCTTGGAGGGGAGCCTCACAGCTTCCTCATGGGGATAGCGGAAGTCCAGCGCCTGCAGCGCTTCGGTGAAGTCCGGAATTGCTCCGGTATGGACGGGCACGCCGGAGGCGGCCTGCATTTGATCGGCGTCCGACAGATCCTGCCAGGTGATCTGCCAGGGATGATCGGAGCACTCCGTCCCGGGAACTACTCCCGTCACCGCGTGAAGAGGCTCCGCCTCCTGCCTCAGAAGGGCCGTCTGCAGGACCCAGTCTCCCAGGCAGCTCGCTTTGGCCGCCTGAGAACGGGAATTCTCCGGGCTGAGACGAAGGGCGAGGTTTTGCAGCTTGCTCTCCAGATTGCCGCTGCAGTAGGTCATGACCAGCCTATCCTTTGCCCGGGTCATGGCCACATAGAGGATTCGCAGCTCCTCGGAAAGATTGTCGGCTCTGGTCCTTCGGCCGATCGCGGTTTTGGCCAGAGAAGCAAAGCGGGTATGGGTCTCACTGTCGTAGATGTTGCAGCCCGCTCCAAGCTCGCTGTGGAGCAGGACCTGGGACTGGAGATCTTCCAGATTGAACCGCTTGGACAGATCGCAGAGAAAGACAATGGGGAATTCCAGACCCTTGGATTTGTGGATGCTCATGACGCGCACGGCGTTGGTCTGCTCCGCGTTCAGGGAAACCCCTCCCTTTTCACGCAGCTGCTCGACAAAGTTCAAAAACTGATGGAGGCTCTTTTTCCCTCCCTCGCAGAAGGAAGCGGCCAGCTCGACGAAGATCTGCAGATTTCCGCGTCTTTTCTGCGGCTCGGCCATGGCTCCGCACACAGCCTCGAAGCCCGTTTTCTGCAGCACCCGCTCCACCAGGGCATAAAGCGGCAGCTCTCTGCAGAGCACTCTGAGCTCACGGATGGTCTCCACCGCGGAGCGGAGCGCGGGACTTCCGTCCTTTGCCGCGCAGACGGCATCGAAGAGGTCGCAGTGGGGTTCTGATTTTCTGACCCGGGCCAGCTCGGAGGCTGACACGTCGAAGGCAGGGCTCAGCAATGCGCCGGTCAGGGGGATGTCCTGGTGGGCGTTGTCCAGGACCTTCAACACGCTGAGCAGGATCTCCACCTCCGCCGAGTCCAGCACGCTTTCGCCCGTGTCGCTGACAGCCGGTACCCCGACACGCTGAAGCGCTTCCAGGAAAAAGCCGGCGGTGTTTTTGGGAGAGCGGAGCAGGATCACACAATCTCCGGGCTCCGCAGGCCTGGTCCCATCCCCTTCCCGCACCTGAATGCCCGAACGGAGCATCGAACGGATCCGTTGGGCCGCAAAGGCCGCCTCGGCCCGGTTTTTATCCGGCGCCTGGGCGTCGTCCTCGGCTTTGGTGTTGAGGCAGTGGAATTCGACCTGGGTCTGCGCAAGAGGCGGGTGCGGGCAGCCCGGACGAAGCAGCTCGGACGCTCCGTAGCTCAGCCCGCCGACCTCGGGCGACATGCAGCGGGAGAACACCGCGTTGACCGCCTCCAGGATCGGCTCTCCGGAACGGAAGTTGTGGGACAGAAGGATTCGCTGCCGCTCACCGTCCTCCGTCTGCCCTGCGTCGGGATAACGGTTGTATTTATCTACAAAGATCTCCGGCTCCGCCAAACGGAATCGGTAGATGGACTGCTTGACGTCGCCGACCATGAATCGGTTTTTTCCCTCCCGGGACAGGGCGCGGAAGATGCTGTCCTGGACCTGGTTCGTATCCTGGTACTCGTCCACCATGATCTCCCGGTATCGCTGCGAGATCTGCTCACCCATGGCGGTGGGCGTCACGCCGTCCTTTTCCAGCAGAAGCCGGACCGCGCCGTGCTCCAGGTCGTTGAAATCCAGGGCGTGAAGGCGGCGCTTTTCCGCCTGATACCTGGCGGAGAAGTCTTTGGTCAGGGCAAACAGGGCTCGCAGCGTAACTGCGTTTTGCCGCAGATCCGCCAGGACTGTCCGAGAAGGTCCGTAAATATCCTCTGCCCATTGGCCCAGCCGATCCGAGATCTCTTTACGGACCGACTTGACCCGGCTCTGCAGGAAGGGATCGCCACAGTTTCGGACCGGGGGAAGCCGTCCGAGATCCGGCTTCGCGGAAAGGATGCTCCATGCCTCGTCCCAGGTCCCGACCGCCTGCATGGATCGCAGAAGGGCTTCATTCTCCTGCAGGACCGGCTCGTATTTCTTCAGGCTGTCGCAGTCTTCCAGGTCACGGAGCGTCAGCTCCAGACCGCTCAGCAGCTCTTTGACGGTCTTGCGGAAGGCATCGAGCATATACGCGCCGAAGGCGGTCTGCTCGGCGCCGGTGATCCCCTCCCTGTCAAGCTCCAGCCCGCATTCGTCGAGCCAGCCTTCCGGGTCCAGATGACACTGTGCGGTCTGATAGACGTTCAGCATGAGCTTCGGGATCTGTCTGTCGTCCCTGCCGGCGCCTAAGCCGTCCACCAGCTGCCGGAGCGCTTCGTCGTCGAGGATGGTCTCATACCGGTCCTCCAACAGCTCGTTGGCCAGTTCCTCCCGCAGAGCGGCGGCTTCCGTCTCCTCCAGCATGCGGAAGTCGGAGGGAACGCCGCTGTCATAGGAAAACTCACGCAGCAGATCTCCGCAGAAGGAATGGACGGTGGAGATCTGCGCCATATACAGACGGCTCTGCTGCTTTTGCAGATGGACGTATTCGGGATGCTGGGCAAGGCATTCCGCCAGCTCCTTTGCGATCTTGGCGCGCAGCTCGGCGGCAGCCTTTTTTGTAAAGGTGATGATGAGGAACTCATCGATGCTGCACGGATCCGCGGGGTCGAGGATGCGCTGCATCAGCCGCTCCACGATGACGCGGGTCTTGCCGGAGCCGGCCGCCGCGGAAACCAGGATGGGGCCGCAGCGGCGCAATACCGCCTGCTTTTGGGCGGGGGTCAGATTGTCAATCGCCACGGCTTTGTTCCTCCTTTTCCAGACTCTCCCAGAAGCGTTCCGGGTTGATCGCCTTCAGCTTTCTCAGGCTGACCTCACCGCCGGAAACATGGCAGATCTCCTGATAGGGACACCATCTGCAGGCATTGTTTTCCTCGCCGCGCCAGTAGGGATCCGGGGCGATCCGCCCGGACCCGAGATCGTCGGTCAGCTTTTTCAGAGTACCTGACACATGGTTCCGGACCAGATCCATCTGTCTTGCGTCCGCAAGATCGCCGGATCTGGCGCCGGTTTTCTTAGAGACCTTATAGGGCATGAATACCGGCTCCTCCCCTTCCTCCATGGCACGGAGGATCTCCCCGTCGTCCAGCAGCAGGCCCTTGCGCTTCTGCATCTTTTTCCGTTCTTTTTCCGCTTCCTCGGGCGTGAGCCTGCCCTTGGTGGACTGTACGTCATAGCGGGCCGGTACGTAGAGCACGCCTGCCGGCTGAAGGGACTTGTGGTAGAACCGCTCCGCCTCCTTGGTGAGGGCGAACAGATAGATCAGCATCTGCAATCCCATGCCGTGGAGGATGTCCGTATAGTCAAAATCCTTCCTGCCGGTCTTGTAGTCCACCACGCGCAGATATGTCTTTCCGTCGGAGGCGGTATAGAGGTCGACCCGGTCCACAACGCCCCTGAGCCTGCCCACAGCCAGATCGCCCTTGATGCAGATGGCGGTGTCGTTCTTGAACTCCTGTTCAAAAGAGACCGGAATGAATTCGGAGCTGCTCAGTTCCCGGTAAAGGGTCCTGACCACCTGTTCGATCTCCCGATAGTTTCGGCGGAGCAGATAAGCACCCCGTTCGGAGTAGGACTCCAGATCGTTCAGCTTTTCTTCAATGAAGCGGTCGTAATACTCCCTGCACAGATCGAGGGTCCTTTCCAGACTGACCGTCCGGAAGCCACCCTCCTCTTCGACCCGGCGCACCGTATGCTCCAGGATATAGTGGACCAGGATGCCGTAGACGCTCGGATCCAGCTCCGCCCGTTTCCGTTCCTGCAGGCCCAGGCCGAACTGCAGAAAATAGCCGAACTTGCAGGCGGCCAGCCGGTCGATCTTGGAAGAGGAAAGAGAAAGCTCCCGACCGTAGACAAGGCGGACCGTTTCCCGATCCAGGCTGCCGGGGTTATAGGCAGCCCGGTTTCGCAGGCTTTTGGCGGCATCCGCGAGCGCGGGGCGATCCTTCAGCGCGGGACCGACCTCCGCCTCCTGCCAGCCGGCAAGAGCTGCGGCCATCTGCATGGGCCCGGCAGGCAGCGGCTCGGTCCCAGCCTCGGCGTGATGGGGGAACATGTGCTCCAGGCGCAGGAAGAGATAGCTGGGCGCTTCGCGGTCGCAGCTGACAAAGAGCGATTTTGCGGGCGCCGTCAGAACGTCATAGTCTGTTAGCAGTGTCCGGTCCATCCGTTCGGCGTCGTCCGGAGCCACCTGCAGACCGGCCGCCTTCATCTTGCGGCGTTCCGAGTCGCTGAGCAGGCCCGTGCTGCGTTCAAAGGACGGGAAGGCGCAGTCGTTGGCGCCGAGGATCAGGATATGATCTGTTCCCGTATGCCGCATGGCGCTGATCTCGCCCACATGGACACAGTCTGCGGCAGCTGGAATGGATCCGACCGTGTTTTCCGTGACCGCCGCCCGGAAAAACCGGCAGAAATCCTCCGGCGACCGGACGGTATCGCCCAGGACGCCGTAGATCTGCTCCATGGTGCTCAAGAGGATCTCGTAGAGCTGGCGCAGCTCCTGCGAGGCCTGGAGCTCGCCTTTTTCCTCCAATTCCTCCGCACCGGCGGCAAGCTTTTCCTCCAGCCGGATCTTGCGGAGGAAGGCCTCCAGGGCTTCGACCTGGGCGGCGGTGTTCTTTGCGCCGGAAAGGCCTTCCTTCAGCTCGCACAGAGGCTCGATGGCAAGGACGCGGGCGCGGTTGAGTTCCTCCAGAGCTTCGGCCGAATCTGCTTTTTCCCGGTCCACAGAGGGACCTGCGGGATCACCCACGAAGGGCCGGCTCCAGCGGCTGCCGCGCAGATTCCAGACAAAACCGTAATTCTCCAGGCGATCCGCCTGGTCGATGGAGACCGGCGCATAGCCCGATTTCAGATACTCGGAGACGCAGTCCGCCTCCATTCCGCAGGCAGCCGCTTCCAGCGCGTACAATACGCCGCGGATCACGCTGTGCCGCAGGATCTCCTTGCTGCCGGCGCAATAGCTTGGAATCCCGCAGCGGTCCAGGAGGGTTTCCAGGGCCGGTCCGTAGACGCCGGGATCGGTGTAAGCCACGGCAATGTCTCTGTACCGCGCCCCTCCGCGGACGAGGTCCTGGATATATCTGACTGCCGCGGCGCACTCCTCGGCGGTACTGCGGCAGCGGCGGAGCACGACGCGGTCGGTTTTCTCCTCCCACACGTTCAGCTTCGGCGCGAACAGCTGTTCGGCCACCCGGTCCAGCGGGGAATCCGAGACCGGCGGAACGACGCGGTAAGCGGTGGAAGGGACATTGCGGCTTTTTGCCAGTCTTCTGAGCCTGGATGCTGTGGTCCGGGGTGTGGCAAAGACGGTCTGTCCCCCGTCCGGGCTGTCCAGCGTCAGGTATACGGTGACCTGTTCGGCACGCTCCGTCAGCGCCGCCAGGACCTCCAGCTCCTGTTCGGTGAAATCGGAAAAACCCTCCACAACGACGTATGCATGATCCGCAAAGCTCCCGTCACAGAGCGCGTCCCGCAGACGGGTCAGCCTCGTAGATGGATCCTGCCGGGCGTCCGCGCACACGGCGTCGTAGAGCTCGCAAATCAGAAGCAGCTCGGAGAGCTTTTCCGCCAGCGGTCCGCTCAGCTCCTCCATGGCCTCTCTTGCGCTTTTGTAGTTCAGGCCGTAGCTGTGAAATTCGTCCACAACCCTGAGCAGCTGCCGGAGAAATTCCGGTTTTGTGATGCTGCCGCCGTAGAGCTTCAGCTTCGGACGCAGAAGCTCCAGCGCGCCTGCCATGGCGATCAGCCGGCCGCTCTGGTCCAGGGTCGGCACAGCCGCGCCTCCCTCCACGGAGAAAACGCGGGAGGCAAGACGTGTAAAGCTCAGCACCTCCGCCCGGCGGGAGATGGCGTCGCCGCCCTCCCGGCAGAGGGCAACCTCCGCCTCATAGCTGCTGGGTTCCGGCACGATCAAAATCGTCCTGCCGCGCGCATGCAGTGACGCGCCGCAGACTTCCTTCACTGCGGCGGAAAAATTATACTTCCAATCCCGGCTGTACCGAAGAAACAGCATCGGATCAGCTCCTTTCCTGCAGGCTCAAGTCCCTTCTGGAAACCTTTATCGTCTGTATCATAACACACTTTCTGTCCGAAAAACAGGTCAAAAAAGAAAATTATTCTTCTTTTCCCTTGTCAGAATCCGGTTTGTATACTATAATAAATGTAATAAGGCCAACGGCATTTCAGGCGAAACGACGGAGGTGACCTATGCAAATCGCGATTATCGGAGCCGGAGCCGCGGGCATGACCGCGGCCATCACAGCCGCGTCATCGGGCGAGCATAAGGTGCTGCTCTTTGAGCGGCAGGCCCGGGTCGGCAGGAAGCTGCTGGCGACGGGCAACGGCAGGTGCAATCTCTCCAACCGAAACGCCGGCATATCCAAATACCACGGGAGCAGTCCGGATTTTATCCAGCCGGCCCTTTCCGTTTTTTCCGTGGACTCCACTCTGGATTTCTTCCAAGCTCTGGGGCTCTACACCGTTACCGAACCGGACGGAAAGATCTATCCCTACTCCGACCAGGCGAACAGCGTCGTCGACGTGCTCCGGTTCGGCCTCCAGAGGAAAAATATCACCCTCTATACCGGCACGGAGATCACCTCCGTGAAACGCGGCAAGGACGGCTTCATCCTTCGCAGTGCGGAGCAAAGCTTTTCCGCGGATCGGCTCATTGTCGCCTGCGGCGGCGCAGCCGGCACGAAGCTGGGGGGCGGTCTGTCCGGTTATCAGCTGCTGCGGAGCCTGGGCCACCACTGCACGAAGCTCTTCCCTTCCCTGGTACAGCTGAAGACGGATCCGGAGCTCGTTCGCTCCCTGAAAGGCGTCCGCGCCAACGCGGAGCTGAAGCTCACCATCAACGATACCCTGCTGGCAAGATCTGCCGGAGAGGTCCAATTCACGGAATACGGCGTGTCCGGGCCCGCGGTTTTTGAGCTGTCCAGAGCGGCCTCCACCGCGGAGGACACGGTGCTGCACCTGAACTTTTTGCCGTCGATGCGGCCCGACGACCTGCTCTCCTCTCTGTGTATCCGCATCTCCCGCTACCCGGATCTGACCTGCGAGGAGCTGCTGACCGGGATCCTGCATAACCGACTGGGCCGTATGCTTCTGAAGAGCTGCGAGGTGCCTCTGAGTACGCCCATGACCTCTCTCAACTGGAAACAGCTGACAGACGTCGTCGAGCGCTGCTATGACTTCTCACTCCGGGTCCGGGGTACCATGGGGATGGACAACGCTCAGGTGACCGCCGGCGGGATCTGCACCCAGGAATTCGACGCGAAGACCCTCCAAAGCCGCATCGTTCCGGGGCTTTACGCCTGCGGCGAGGTCCTGGACATCGACGGAGACTGCGGCGGCTACAATCTGCAGTGGGCCTGGTCCTCCGGCCGTCTGGCGGGCCGGCTGAGGTGAATTATGCTGACGATCCGTGACATCGCGCTGCCGGCACGCCACGACAGCGCATCTTTGATCTATCACGCGGCAAAGGCCCTGCGGATCCCCGCCTCGGAGATCTCGGAGCTGAAGATCCGCAAGCGGTCTCTGGACGCCAGAAAGAAAGACCGTATCCAATACATCTACACCGTTGACGTCTCCACCCGGCACAGCGAGGCCCGGGTGCTGAAGCAGTGCAAAAACCCGAAGGTCAGCCCGTCAAAGCAGATCATCTACCGGGTCCCGAAGCCGGAAGGCTCTGCCGGCGACCGCCCTGTGGTGGTGGGCTTCGGACCGGCCGGCATGTTTGCGGCCCTGGCGCTGGCGATGGCCGGACTTCGCCCCATCGTGATCGAGCGCGGGCAGGACGCCGAAAGCCGTCACAAAGCCGTCGCCCGTTTCTGGCAGACCGGAGAGCTGGATCCGGAATCCAACGTACAGTTCGGCGAGGGTGGCGCCGGGACCTTCTCCGACGGCAAGCTCAACACCGGCACCCGGGACGACCGCATGGGTTGGATCCTGGAGCAGCTTGTTCGGGCCGGCGCGGATGAATCCATCCAATACGACGCCAAACCCCATGTGGGTACCGACGTGCTGCGGAAGGTGGTACAGCAGCTGCGGGAAAGGATCCGGTCCCTGGGCGGAGAGGTCCTGTTTGAAACAAAGCTGATCGGTCTTGAGACCAAGGACGGGGCGCTCTGCGGCGCCAGGCTGCTTTCCCGCGGGGAGATCTCCTCGCTTCCCTGCAGCCGCCTGATCCTCGCGCCGGGCCACAGCGCGAGAGATACCTTCGAGATGCTCGACCGCCTTCAGATCGCCATGGAGCCGAAGCCTTTTTCCATGGGCGTGCGGATCGAACACCTTCAGAGCGTGATCAACGAGGCCCAGTATGGGCCCGGTTGGGACGCGCTGGATCTGCCGCCGGCGGACTACAAGCTGAACGTCCATCTGCCGGAGGGCGGATCTGCTTATACCTTCTGCATGTGCCCGGGCGGCAGCGTCGTGGCGGCGGCTTCGGAGTCGGGCCGCGTCGTGACCAACGGCATGAGCAACTTTGCCCGGGATGGTGAAAACGCCAACGCCGCGCTGCTGGTGACCCTGGAGCCGAAGGACTTTCCCGACAAGTCCACCCTGGGCGGGATGTACTGGCAGCGGGAGATCGAACAAACCGCATTCCAGGTCGGCGGCGGAAATTATCACGCGCCGGCCCAGACCGTCGGCGATTTCCTGGCAAAGCGTCCCGGCACCGGGTTCGGCGCTGTCGCACCTTCCTATCGTCCCGGCGTTACGCCCTGCGATCTGCACAGGGTGCTCCCCGGGCGGATCACCGACGTGCTGGAGAAGGCAATCCCGGAGCTCGGAAAGAAGCTCAAAGGGTATGACGACCCGGAGGCCGTGATGACCGCGCCTGAGACCCGCAGCTCCTCCCCTGTCCGCATCCTCCGCGGCGAAGACAGGCAGTCGCCTGTGCTGTCAGGCCTTTATCCCTGCGGAGAGGGTGCGGGCTACGCCGGCGGGATCATGTCCGCCGCAGTGGACGGGCTGCTCTGCGCGGAAGCTGTCATCCGGTCATATTAATTTGTACCTGCCTCTATGGCAGAATAAAGCACCGCGGGAAAGCAGATGAACTGCTTCCCCGCGGGCTTTCTTTGTGGGCGACAGGCCGGGGCGGGACGCCCTGCTTACATTCCCGGCGAAACCTTCAGCACGAAAAACAGGATCGCCGCGACGATCAGCGCCAGACCCAGGAGCTTGAGCACCAGCTTTTTCAGTTTCAGACCGATGATCAAAACGATCACGGCAATCACCGCCACTGGTACGCCATAGGTATAGGTCTGTAAAAAAGCTTTAATCTGTTCCATGGATACTCCTTAATTACACAGAATGCGGCAGCTTCTTCCGAAGGTCTGACGGGACTCAGATCCCCAGAATAAAGCAGGCCAGCGCGCCGGCGGTCAGCATGACGCCGATGTAGACATAGTATTTTTTCTTTTTATAGTTTCCAAGCGCCCAGACCGCGGTGGCCGCGAGAGCCAGGGCAAAGGTCGCGGGATAAGAAATAATAGAATCCATTGATAGGTCCTCACAGCTTTGTCTCGGCGAAGAGATATTCGTACTTATACTTCACCGTAAGGATGAGGTCGCGGACGAGCTGCGGCAGCGTCTGATTTGCGGTGAGATCATGCTCCGAGACGCCGTCCGGCAGACGGACGCGGACCCGATTGTCCGGCAGGAACAGGAAGCCGCAGTTCCGGGAGTTTTCAAAATCCCACGGGGTCTGGAACAGGGTCAGCTTGTCCTTGCAGGGCTCGGAAGCATAGGGGCAGAAGGCTGTGCAGTTGCCGCATTCGTTGCACATCCGGTCCACATGGAGGATCTGAGTCGAACCGTCCTTCATCCGGATGGCCACGTTGGCCCGGTTGGGGCAGACGTCCACGCAGTTTTCGCAGACCGTATTGCAGTTCAGGCAGCGTTCGCCCTCCCGGTCGGCGCAGGAAGCCATCGCAAGGACGCCCTTCTTTTCGGCGGCCTGCTCCAACGTCGGATAGGCTTCGTCCGGGATCCTGTACTGGTGCTTTGACCCGATGACGAGCTCGGCAAAGCGGGCCGCGTCGGCAATGCCCTCCACCACGGTGGCAGGGCCGCGCATGGCGTCGCCGCCCACATAGACGTTCTCCAGATTCGTTTGGAAGGCGGGACGGCCCTTGGGATCCAGCTGCACGCCGGATGCGGCAAAGGGCTCCGGCTCCACCTGCTCGCCGATGGCGGAGATGACAAGATCGCAGTCGATCTCGATGTATTCCCCGGTGGGGACCGGAGAGCGTCTGCCGCTGGCATCCGGCTCTCCCAAAACCATCTTCTCGCAGACCAGCTTCCCGTTTTCCTGCTTCACGGGAGCGGCCAGCTCCAGGAAGCGAACGCCGTCCGCGATGGCAAGCTCGAGCTCCTGCGGGTCCGCCGGCATATAGCGCTTGGTGCGGCGATAGACCAGCGTGGAGGACCTTGCGCCGCAGGCGAGGGCAAGGCGGGCCGCGTCCATGGCGGTATTGCCGCCGCCGATGACTGCCACATGACCGAGGGAAGACTTGTCCGCGCCGGTTTTCCTGTCCTTCATCCAGCGGATGACGGGCTTGACGTTGCCGGCAAGCTCCAGCCGGCCGGCCTTCCAGGCGCCGGTGGCAAAGAATACGTGGGTATAGCCCTGCGCCTTCAGCTCACTCACCGAGGGAGCGGCGGCGCCGGTGCAGATCTCCGCGCCGTATGCCGAGATCAGCTCCACGTCCCGCTCGATGGCCTCCGCGGAAATCCGGAAGGAGGGGATGACATACCGGACGATGCCGCCCAGCTTCTGCTCCCGCTCAAAGATCGTGCAGGCAACGCCCGCTCTGCCCAGGAAATAGGCCGCCGCCATACCGGTGGGTCCGCCGCCTACGATGGCGACCCGCTTGCCTGGGACCGGTTCCGGTTTTTTGATGGACTTGAGCTTGGACGCAAAGCCCTTTTCCGCAGCCAGGAGCTTGACCTCGCGGATTCGGACCGATTCCTCGTAGAAGGTCCGGGAGCATTTGGTCATGCAGCGGTGTGCGCAGATCGTACCGGTGATAAAGGGCAGCGGATTCTTCTCGGTGATCAGCTCCAGCGCTTCGTCGTAGAGACCCTTGCGGCAGAGCTCGATATACTCCGGAATATCCTGCCCGATGGGGCAGCCGCCCTTGCAGGGCGCTTCAAAGCAGTTGAACCAGGGCACGTCTTCCCTGCTCTTCCGGCTGGGGAGCGGCTTGACCGGCTTGACGTGGTGGAAGTCGGTATGACATGCCTCGCTCATTTTGGCGATGGCCTCGGTGTCGGTGCCGGCAAAGGGAGAGAAGGGCATCTTATCCACCTTTTGGCACATCTGGACCAGGCGGTTATAGCCGCCGGGTTTGAGGATCGTGGTGGCCACGGTGATGGGCCAGATTCCTGCCGCGAACAGACGGTCGCAGTTGAAATATTCCGCACCGCCGGCAAAGGAGATCTTCATCTGGCCCTTGAACTGGTTAGAGATCCGGCGGCACATCTCGATGGTCAGCGGGAAAAGGGCGCGGCCGGACATATACATCTCATCGTTGGGAAGCTCGCCGCGGGTGGTGTCCACCGGGAAAGTGTTGGAGAGCTTGAGACCGAACTCCACTCTGCTGCGATCCGCCAGGGCCTGCAGACGCTCGAACATGGGCACAGCGTCCTTCCACTGCAGGTCTTCGTTGAAATGGTGCTCATCGAAGACGATATAGTCGTAGCCCATGGCATCCAGGGTTTCCCTGGCCGTGCGGTAGCCCAGGATCGTGGGATTGCACTTGACAAATGTGTTCAGCTTCTTCTCCGTGATCAGATAGGAGGCGATCCGCTCGATCTCATCGGGCGGGCAGCCATGCAGCGTGGAGAGGGTGACGGAGCGGGACACATGGGGGCTGATGCGGTTGATGAAAGCCTTTTCCGAGGGAAAGAGCTTTTTTAGGACCTGTTTGCATACCGCAAACTGTTCTGTGCCGGAGGCGTCCTTCATGGCTTCGATATAGCCGTCCACCTTCTCGCCCTTGATGCCCTCCAGGTCATAACCCACGGACATGTTGAACACAAAGCCGTCCGGACTGCCGAGCCCGAAGGCCTTGGACAGGACCTTCAGGGCGCACCAGGCCTTGATGTATTCGTCTCTGGCCTGTTCCACGGTCAGCTCCGTAGACCATTCCTGATTGTAGCCCTCATCGTCGGCGAGGATGCAGGGACGCGGCACGCAGCGGGCCAGGTCTTCGCCGTCCATCTTCTGAACGGTTTTCACCTCGAAGAACCGGGCGCCGGCAAAATACGATGCGATGATGTTCTGGGCCAGCTGGCTGTTGGGACCGGCAGCCGGACCGAAGGGGGTCTCGATCCGTTCGCCGAAAATCGGCAGGGTCTTGTCCGGATCGGCATGATAAAACTTTCGGACGCCGAACACCGTCTTTTCTCTTCCCTGCTCGGACAGCACCCAGGTCATCAACTGGTCGAACGGGATCGGGTACATTTTCTCTGACATAGCTTGCCCTCCTTTATCTGATTCTATATATGATTCTTGTTCCGTTTGCGGCTCAAAGCTCGCCGTCGGGGCCGTAGGCGCAGCCGTTCAGATCGCCCCAAAGCTTTTTCGCCTCTTCGAGGATGTGGGCGTTTTCCGCCTCCTCGTCGATGCCGATGAGCTCGCGGTCCTTCATCAGCAGCTTGCCGTTGGCAATGGTGGTCTGGCACTGGCGGCCCGTCATGCCGAAGAGGATGTGACCGTCGATGTTGGCGTCGGAGAAGGGCGTGAAGGGCTTGTAGTCCATGACGATGACGTCCGCGGCAGCGCCGGGCTTCAGCACGCCCAGCTCATCCGGGAAATACTTCGCGCCGATCTTCGCATTGTTCCTGAACAGCATGTCGGTGACCTCGCACCAGCCCACGTTGGGAAGGCAGGCATTCTGCTTCTGGGCGATCAGCGCGACCTTGATGGATTCGATCATGTCGTTTGTATAGGCGTCGGTACCCATACCCAGGAGGATGCCGTTCTTATAGAGCTGGAGCACGGGGCAGGTGCCGACCGCGTTGCCCATGTTGGACTCCGGATTGTTGACCACCATGGTCCCGGTGT
>JAEEGL017428346.1_pt1 | contig 14221 bp, 12 predicted proteins | sample 9134231 | NCBI WGS metagenome assembly JAEEGL01 (sample SAMN16246548, study PRJNA631951) | gut metagenome | biome: gut microbiome; feature: rumen; material: fiber-attached | host: Bos | place: Iran: Karaj | collected 2018-10 | reverse complement strand
GGGCAACCTTACGAAGAGCGGAATTAGGCTTCTTAGGTGTAGTTGTCTTAACAACTGTGCACACACCACGCTTCTGGGGAGCGAATACTTCAGTCTCCTTGTTGTGGATCGTGTTAATACCAGCCTGCAGAGCCGGGGAAGCAGACTTATATGTCTTGTCGTGTCTACCCGACTTTACCAATTGATTGAACGTCGGCATCAATACATCTCCTTTCTTAATTATTACTTTCTTCGTGCAAAAGGGCGCACTGCCCCCTTTTCGCGAAAAGCAATTAAGCATACACCCGTATCTTTTTCTTGTAAAGTGCCTTTTTATGGTGCTTTAGCGTACTAAATGCCATAAAGACGAGGAAAGTTACGGAACAAAGGCTCTGGTTATATAATCTTCTAATGTTAAAATAACTACATTAAACCCTTGGAGGTGCACTATGGCTAATTCATGTCCCGAGATCGATTACGAAGATATGATCGCAGATCTCACTGATGATATAGAAGGTAATTATATTGATAAGAACGCGATGCTTTACATCGTAAGAATGAAGACACCCGTATACTGCGAAGCATACGGAGGCGAGGTCCGTCCCGTAATCGATTACTTCTACGAGACCCCTGCCCTCTTTACCGACATCAAGACAATGACTGTTAAGGACTGTAAGGAGATCTGTTTCGCGGCATTGGAGAAGCTTGAAGATTCCGGAGACGAGGCTCTTAAGGCAGCCGTAGGTCTCATCATCGAGGACCTTAAGGACTACACTAAGGGTAACTCAGGAAGAAATGAGCGTAACTGCAAGGTTGTATTCCAGGCAGAGTCTTTAATTCCCATGATGGTCTACTACGATGACAGCGACGCTGCAGATGAAGTTGAGTCCATCTCAGTGGCTGATCTCGTAACCGAGTTAATTAAATCTTCCAACGGCTAAACACAAGAATTTTAACTTTTATTGTCACGCTTTAAGCTTTATAATCTGATACATTAGGGGAATTTTTATAAAGGAGCGTGAACGCTATGAAAGTACAGTTTACCGAGACGGTAGTACGTGATGCTCAGCAGTCGCTTATTGCTACACGAATGCCGTTCTCAGACTTCGAAGACATCCTCGAGACGATGGATAATGCCGGCTATCACTCAATCGAGTGCTGGGGCGGAGCTACATTTGATTCCTGTCTCCGTTTCTTGGACGAGGATCCGTGGGAGAGACTTCGTAAGATCAAGGCTATCTGCAAGAAGACACCTTTGCAGATGCTCTTAAGAGGACAGAACATCCTCGGTTACAAGCATTATCCCGATGACGTCGTAAGACTCTTCGTAAGAAAATCCGCCGAGAACGGAATGGATATCTTCAGAATCTTCGACGCTCTCAATGACTTTAGAAATATCGAAGTCGCAGTAGATGAGACTTTAAAGTGCGGTAAGCACGCTCAGGGCTGTATCTGCTACACAACAAGCCCTGTTCACACAGTAGAGAAGTACGTAGAGATGGGTAAGGAACTTGAGAAGATGGGCGTTAACTCCATCTGTATCAAGGACATGGCCGGTATCTGCGGTCCCCAGGAAGCATATGACCTCGTTAAGGCTTTGAAGGCTTCCGTTAATGTTCCGATCTATTTACACACACACCATACAACTGGCCTCGGCCCCATGACATACCTCAAGGCTGTCGAGGCAGGTTTGGACGGTATCGATACTGCCATCTCACCTATGGCCGGCGGTACATCACAGCCTGCTACAGAGACAATGAAGTATGCGCTTGAGCAGCTCGGTTACGAGACAGATCTCGATTCTGCAGCTCTCAAGAAGATTGCTGATCACTTCGCTCCTATCAAGGACAGATTCATTAAGGAAGGCACGCTCAACCCCAAGTCCATGGGTATCCGTACAGATATCCTCGAGTATCAGCTCCCCGGCGGTATGTTCTCCAACATGCTTAAGCAGATGACTGATATGAAGGCTCAGGACAAGTTCGAGGAAGCTCTCGCTGAGATTCCTAACGTCCGTAAGGATTTGGGTTATCCCCCGCTTGTTACTCCTATGTCCCAGCTCGTTGGTACTCAGGCAGTTAACAACGTACTCATGGGCAAGTACAAGAACGTTACTAAGGACACCAAGGCTTACCTTAGAGGTGAGTACGGCCGTGCTCCGGGTGAAGTTAACAAGGAACTCATTGCCAAGTTCTGGAAGGATGACGAGATCATCACTTGCAGATATGCAGATACTCTCGAGCCCGCTTTCGAGAAGACAAAGGCTGAGCTCGGCGATAAGGCAAGATGTGATGAGGACGTCCTCTCCTACATCTCTTTCCCTCAGGTAGCAGAGAAGTTCTTTGCTGCACGTGAAGAGAAGGAATCCAACACAGTTAATTACACGATCGAGAAGAAGGAGGACTAATGATGGATATTATCCGTTATGCCTCTGAGAACAACGGCGGTGAGACATTCACATTCCTGAGACCCCAGATGGGTGCAGGTGATATGTTCATGAACGCTTTCACCGTTATGCTTGTCGTTTTCGGTGTTCTCTTCTTGATGTACATCCTTATCTCACTCGCAGGTAAAGTATTGGCTTCCGTTACGGGTGTAGTTATCGGTGGTTCCAAGAAGACATCAGCTCCCGAAGTTAAGGCAGCACCTGCCAAAGCTGCTCCCGCAGCCAAGGAAGAAGATCCGGGCGAGGAGTTCTCTTCCGGTACTTTGAAGCTCAAGGGCTGCGACGAGAAGACGGCCGCCATGATCATGGCTATCGTTTCCGACAACACGGGAATCCCGCTTCAGGAGCTCGTATTCAAATCGATCAAGTTAGTTGACGAGAATTAAAGGTGAGGTGTTTGAATCATGATTTATAAAGTAACAATTAACGATAAAGTCTACGAAGTAGAAGTCGAGAAGGGCAAGGCTAACCTTCTCAGAACTACAGCAGTTGAGGCTGCTCCCGCTCCCGTAGCGGCTGCACCTGTCGCTGCAGCTCCCGCTGCGGCACCCGCTCCTGCTCCTGCTGCTCCCGCAGCTTCTGTACAGGCAGGAACAACACCTGTTAACTCACCTATGCCGGGTACTATCCTCGACGTTAAGGTTTCAGTTGGCCAGCAGGTTAAGGAAGGTGACCTCGTAGTAATCCTCGAGGCAATGAAGATGGAAAATGAGATCTACGCTCCTTGCGCAGGAACAGTAGCTCAGGTAATCGTAAGCAAGGGTTCAGCCGTTGATACCGGTGCACCTCTTGTGACCATTTCATGATCACGGAGGCTGAACAATGATTGAAGTTTTATTGGATTTATGGAATAACTCGGGCGTAGCCCAGTTCTTCCTCACAGCTGACGGCTGGAAGAATGCTATTATGATTCTTCTGTCCTTCGTTCTTTTCTATTTTGCGATTAGAAAGCAGTTTGAGCCTTTGCTCCTCCTTCCTATCGCATTCGGTATGCTCCTTACTAATCTCCCTTGGCCGGGCGGTGGAATCTTCCATCCCGAGTGGTTCAATGGCGAGATCAACTGGGCTGCTATCGGCGGCGGATTTGTCGATGCAGCAGGCAATCACATCGAACCCGGTCTGTTCGACTTCCTCTATATCGGCGTTAAGCTCGATATCTTCCCCTGCCTTATCTTCATGGCAGTAGGAGCTATGACAGACTTCGGACCCCTGATCTCAAGACCTTCGTCTTTCTTCATGGGTGCCGGTGCTCAGTTCGGTATCTCATTCGCATTCGTAGTAGCTATCCTTCTCGGATTCTCACCTGAGGGTGCTGCTTCCATCGGAATCATTGGCGGTGCTGATGGCCCTACAGCTATCTACCTCACAAGTAAGCTCGCTCCTGAGCTTCTTGGTGCTATCGCCGTAGCCGCTTATTCTTACATGGCTTTGATCCCGATGATCCAGCCTTTCTTCATGAAGCTTCTCACAACTAAGAAGATGCGTCAGGTTAAGATGGAGCAGGCAAGACCTGTATCCAAGCTCGAGAAGATCTGCTTCCCTATCATCGTAACTGTTGTATGTGTATTGATCCTTCCTTCAGTTGCTCCGCTCCTCGGCTGCCTCATGCTCGGCAACCTCTTCAAGGAGTCCGGCGTTACTGACAGACTTTCCGATACAGCTCAGAATGCTATGTGTAACACCGTAACCATCATGCTCGGTGTAGCAGTTGGCGGTACGGCAGTAGGACCTAACTTCCTTTCCGTACAGACACTTCTCATCATCGGTCTTGGTCTCGCTGCATTCGCATTCGCAACAATCGGCGGTCTCATCATCGGTGACATCATGTACTTCGCTACTAAGGGTAAGATCAATCCTTTGATCGGTGCAGCCGGTGTATCCGCTGTTCCTATGGCAGCTCGTGTAGCTTCCAAGGTCGGTCAGAAGGAGAACCCTTCCAACTTTCTCCTCATGCATGCCATGGGCCCGAACGTTGCAGGCGTTATCGGATCCGCTATCGCAGCAGGTATCCTTCTTACTCTCTTCGGCTGATAAGCTGATCAATAGAATCAATGAAGGCGTCCCGAGGGACGCCTTTTTTGTGTGTGATTATCTGTAATTCCTCGTTTTGCTCTTTGATCAAGTCAAAATAAAGAGTCCGGCAAAGAGTCAGGCTGCTTATTCTTTAACCCGTTCTTTATAATTCTGAAAATGAGGAGCTGGATAAAGAATAGACACCCGAATTCTTCACTTATCAGGCAAAATAAGCGTCGATTCCGTCGGCGAGAGCAGCCGCCATAGAAGGCTGATTGGAAGGATCTGTCATATAAAGATCATCACTCTGATTAGTCATGAATCCCATCTCGAATAATACACACGGAACAGTACTCCAGTTATTGCCTGTCATATTATTCTGCTCTGAGACACCTCTTCTTCTGATCCCGGTCGCGGGACAGTATGAATCAAGAAGACAGGAAGCCAGTCTTCTTGAACCTTCATATGTCTGAGGGTTCCACGGGTTATTCGATGCGATGCAGATTGCGGTAGCACCGCTTACTGATGAATTATCTATACCGTCAGCGTGTATTCTTATGCAGATATCAGCCGTATTCGCGATCTCGGCACGGGTAACGCAGTCAACGGGAGTCACATTATCATAACGTGTCATAATGACGTTATATCCCCTGCTCTCAAGCTCCGTGCGAAGCAAAGAAGCAATCTGAAATGTAAGAACATATTCAGCTACTCCGGAAAATCTTCCTCGCGTTCCCGAAGTATCGGCAAGCTTCATATCGGATGAACCGGGGCCTAAGGGAACGTAACCCGGTGCAACAACACTTGAATGTCCGGGATCGATGCATACCGTTATCCCGTTAGCTCCGGAAGGAGATGCTGAACCGCCGCTATAATGACTGCAAAGTTCAGAGAACTCGACTGAATCGGCGAAGCCTGCGATGATCGTATCTCTGTTGACGCTTCCGGAAGAAAGACGTCCCGTCCAGTATACAAGTCCGTCAGGCTCGGGATTACGGTCCAGGAAAGTTCTGTATAGTACGGATATGTAATCAGCATCGCTTACATTCTTTGACAAAAACTCAGGTGAGAACAGAAATCCTCTGGCGCAGTTCTCGAATGTAATCTGATGCGTTCTTAAACGATTACTCCAGTCGTTAAGACCTGCGGGATCCGGTTGTCTTTCCAGCACTACCGTATAAAGTCTCGAAGCAAATCCCGTGTATCCGTCATCAACCGTATCCGCATTTACGGGTACGACAAGAAGCGCGATCATAATGACCGCGGTTATCAGTGCTATAAGTCTTTTCTTCATATCAGGAATCCTGTGCCTGAACGGCTGTCATAGCGACGGTATTGACGATATCCTCGACGGAACATCCGCGGGAAAGATCGTTACAAGGCTTCTGAAGTCCCTGAAGAACTGCGAAGCACTCTGCGCCGCCAATTCTCTGAGTAATCTTATATCCGATGTTACCTGCCTGAAGATCAGGGAATACAAGGATATTGGCACGGCCTGCTACAGGGCTGCCTGGAGCCTTGCTTGCTCCGATCTCGGGTACCAATGCTGCATCGAACTGCATCTCGCCGTCAAGGAGAAGATCAGGAGCGAGCTCATGTGCCTTGGCAACTGCCTCCTGAACCTTAGTTACGAGATCATGCTTAGCAGATCCCTTAGTTGAGAATGAGAGCATTGCTACTCGAGGCTCAGTAAAGCCGCAAAGTCTCTTAGCTGTATCTGCCGTAGCGATAGCAATATAAGCAAGCTCGTCCGCGGAAGGACAAGGCATTACTACACAGTCTGAATATACGAGAAGTCCGTCTTCTCCGAGGTCGTGGTTAGGGCAGTCCATAAGGAAGCTTGAAGATACGACCTTCATCTCGGGCTTAGTCTTGATGATCTGCAAAGCGGGGCGAAGCATGTCTCCTGTTGTGTGAACAGCACCGGAAACAAGACCGTCAGCTTCGTTAAGCTTTATCATCATGATGCCGTAGTACATAGGATCAGCAACGAGCTTCTCAGCGTCTTCTAAAGTAACTCCCTTCTCCTTACGAAGTGCGTAGAGTGCGCCCGCATATGAGGAAGCCAAAGGGCTTGTAGCAGGATCGATAATCTCGATACCTGTGATATCTACGCCAAGCTCGGAAGCCACAGCACTTACAGAATCAGGATTCCCAAGGAGGATAGGCTCTGCAAGACCTTCCTTCTTAAGGATGGAAGCTGCCTCTACGGTACGCTTCTCGTCACCCTCGGGGAGTACGATCTTCTTAACGTCAGATGCTGCCTTAGCCTTGATCTTCTCGATAAGTCTGCTCATGTTTTGCCCTCCTTATAATTACAGGTCGATTCCTTCGAATCCCTGCCAGACGTCCTTGCCCTGGTATGTCAAAGGCTCCTTCTCTCCACGGAGAACTGAGAGTGCAGGAAGAGCCAAAGCCTCCTGTTCCATCTCTCCGGGATAAACACTAATAGGTGCGATGAAGCCGCAACGCTTTTCGATGGTTGCACGTACATCGTCGAATCTTAAAAGACCGCCTGTAAGAAGGATACCGTCTACCTTACCGCACAAAACTGCGCTCATCTCACCGATCATCTTGCAGACCTGATAGAGCATCGTGTTCCATACGAGAGTTGCCTTGAGGTCGTCCTCTTCAACAAGCTCGTGGATAGTATCGGAATTCGCTGTGCCGAACAGATCAACGAATCCGCCTGCACGTGAGCAGCGAAGTCTTACAGCATCCGTTCCGTGTTCATCGATATAATCGAGCAAAGCGAGAACGGGAACAGAACCGATTCTTGTGGGAGTAAATGCACCCTCACCGTCAGCACCCATGTTACCGTCGACCATCTTACCGTGGTCGTGTGCTGCTACCGTGATACCTCCGTCGATGTGAGCGACGATAAGGTTCATGTCCTCATACTTTTTGCCAAGCTTCTTAGCATGGTACTCGGCTACTGCCTTCTGGTTAAGTACGTGTGAATGTGAAACTCTGTATACACCCTTTATACCTGTAAGTCTTGCGTAATCGCAGTACTCATCAACGTTAGTGGGGTTCAATGTGAATGCGGGCTTGTTATACTCCTGAGCAAACTTCCACGCGAGCATGACACCGAGCTTAGCAGGGTGCTCTGAGCCTCCTACGGCTGCCTCGGTATCGTCATACATCTTCTGATCGATCTTAGTAATACCGCCGGGCTGAGTGTGTGCGCTTCCGCCTCTTCCTACAAAAGCATCGATGCTGGCGGGGTCAACTTTCTCCTCGCTTAGCATGTTAAGGATTACCTGGTAACGGAAGGGCATCTGAAGGTTTACGTGGGAAAACTTCAAAAGCTCGTCTGCATCATGGAAAAGACTCTTCTCGAAAAGAACTTCCTCATCTTCGAAAAGGCTTACCTTAGTAGATGTGGATCCGGGGTTGATGATAAGTAACTTCATAGTGATATATCCTGCTTATCTGAAAAAGTATACAAGAGCAAGTATATGGCAGACATTGGCTACAGCTACGAGCAAGTGCCATACCATGTGTGAGAATTTAAACTTCTTACCTGAGTAGAAGAACAATCCTGCGACATATACGAGAGTACCCGCAATGATAAGCCAGAAGCTTGCAGGTGTTGCTGCTGCGTGCAGGGGCTTTAGGATGAAAAGACCGAGAAGGCCCATGACAACGTAGATCATTACTGCAAACTTCGTACCGGTCTTGTTATCGGGATACATGAATATCATTAAGAAAGTTCCGAGAAGCGCAAGCGCAAGCTCGGCGATAAGGATGCCAAGGCCCCAGCCTCCTCCTACAAGCGAGAGGCACAAAGGTGCAAACACACCAAGGATAGCGTAGTAAACCATGATGTGGTCAAGCTTAGCAAATACTCTCTTGTGAAGAGATCCGGGCTTCTGGAAATGGTAAATAGTCGTGAACAATGATGCGAGGAATCCGAAGATCATGAATGCAGATACTCCGATAGAATCCTCAAGTGCAAATCCTTCAGGAGCCTTAACATATGCATGTACAGATGCAAAGGGGATCATGAAGAGGAAATAAATGGCAAGAACACCCGCTGTAATGGAGTTTCCGACTTCCTCACCGAAAGTCTCGCGTGTCTTCTCAATTGTCTTTCTTACTTTCCTGGTCTGTCTCTGGAACCAGGACATATCGGAAAGTCCGACCTCGAGGGGATCTTGTCCCGCTTTGGCAACCTTACGGTCGCTGTCGCTCGACATCATCTTTTCCCAGTGCTTATTGTTCTTTGCCATTCTTTATTCTCCGATAATAAAAGTCGTAAGATTATATAACAGTTTTAGCCTTCAGGTCTATCTTGTGTAACCTTGGGTTCTGAAGGGCCCTCTTCACCGGAAGGCTGTGTCTTAACTGCAGACGTCGGCGCAGTGATAACCGTTCCCAAAACCTCCGGGATAGCAGCCTTTCGCACGGTTCTCGCTCCAGCTCCTGCAGCAGTTCCGCTGTTCTCAATAGATGTAGAATCCAAAGCCTTCATAGGATCAAGCTGCTCCTGGCGGTATGCGTTCCTGTAGAATCTGAACAGCTGACATCCCGCATACAGGATGAGGGCAACCGGCATGATCCTTCTCGGAAGCGTCTCGGTAAATTTATCGCCCAATGCACGGGTTATAGGTGCAAAGGGTGCCTCCGCCATTCCATATAAGGACTTAAGAAGGAATGCCCAGATAACCGATACGATATTGGCATCCTCACCAGCAAGCTTGTCAGCCATGCCGGGCAGAACCCATACGGGAAAAGCTGCAACGATACCGTAAGCTGCAAGGCCTGCGGACATCCAGAACTTCTTCTTATAAGCCGCATATACGGGAAGAACGAGAAATACCATAATGAGATATATCCAGGAGAATGCGGTCTCAATGGGACCAAACTCTCTGGGTACTATCTGTCCATAAACAAAGTAAAGCGGAAGGAAGCAGACATAAAAGAGCGCGATGCATATGTTCAGAAGAAAAACACATATGAAGTAGTCTCTTCTCATAAGTAAGCCTCCATAATAATAGTCAGCCGCTTCGTACGGCCGACTATCATTTTAACATTATTTATATAAGTATTCATCAGAACTGATTACTCTTGCTTGAAGAACGGATCATCCTCTGCTCTTACCTTAAGCTTGATCCTTACTGAGATAAGCTTTACGCCGGGAGCTCCGAAGTGGAGTCTGAATACGTTATACCTCGACAGCATCAGGAACTCGCCCTCCTGTGTTCCCGTGTGACCCTCGAGACCGTTCCATGTAATAACAGCAAACGGGATGCTCGAGCAATAAACTGTCATCGGGATCTGCGCAAGAGAATTAAGATCGGATCTTCCTGTAAGGACAACCGCATATCTTCCGGGATCATCAGAATCGATACCGAATGTGAAGTCTGCGCCTGTGGATGTATCGACATCAACCTCGATGATCGACTCCTTATCAGCAGACAGCTTGTAGTAATGATCAACCTTGGTTACAACAACATCATCCTCAAACGGACAATCGACGTGTTCTACCTTGACCTCGTTGCCCATGAGTCTTTCCATAGCTGGAGTCTGCATTGCATACTTCAGGATATTCTTGGCATTACGCTGAAGTTCTGCGCGGGAAATTCTGTCGGTATTACCTTCATTAAGATTACCGACGATATCGCTCTCATCAACATTGCCGTCATCTACCTGGGAACATACCATGAACAGGTCACACTGAGCCTTAGCCATGAGCGAATGCTCTGTCAAAGCTTCAGATCTGTGCATCATCGCAGGTACCTTCTCGATAAATGCCCACCAGTCTGTCATGACGAGTCCGTCATAGTGCCACTGGTTTCTTAAGATCTCTGTATTAAGCTCGTAGTTAGCTGTTCCGTATACACCGTTGATCTTGTTATATACGGACATGATGCTTCTTGCATTTCCTTCCTTAACTGCGATCTCGAATCCCTTAAGATAGATCTCGCGGAGAGCCTTCTCGGAAACAACGGAATCCATGAATCTTCTGTGTGTCTCTCTGTTGTTGCAGCAGAAGTGCTTGATTACGGCAGTTACGCCGTTCTTGTGAAGACCCTTAAGCTGAGCTACAGCGATAAGACCTGTAACGAGAGGATCCTCTGAGAAGTACTCGAAGTTTCTTCCGTTAAGAGGGAATCTGTGGATGTTCATGCCGGGGCCCAAGATCGCGTCGATCTGATTGCTCAACATCTCGATACCAAAGCAAGTGAACAACTCTTCGATAAGTTCAGAATCAAATGTGGAAGCGATGCATGCACCTGAAGGCAATGAGAAGCACTTCTTGCCGCTGTCGATACGCATTCCTGAAGGACCGTCAGCACAGCATACGGTAGGAATTCCAAGCTCCATGTGATGCTTGGACAAACCTGCGAATGCACCTGCAGTTCCTGTAGTTACCTTGGGGCTGCTCATGCCCTCTCCTCTTATCATCAAAGAGAGGTCAGCATCAGTAAGCTGGGCCGTGAATTCATCAAGTGTATTCTTGCCGGACTTAACGTCAGCAAGCTTGATACCCTTGTCACCCGTCTGAGGGATCTCAGGCTCGAGGCCTTCGAATCTGTCGGCGATATTCTCATAAGTTCTTACGGGAACATCTTCCTCGCCGTTATTGGTCATTCTCTTGAAGCCTTCAACAGGCTTAAGAGCTGACTTTAAGCTCTCGACTACAACGTTGTCCTGTAGAGTAAATCTTCCAGCTTCTTTAGCACAAGAGACGTCGCCTCCGATTGTGATGATGTACTCACCCTTTTCGAGCATGAAACCTGTGCCAAGTCCGAGTCTTCCGTCGTCATCGTAGGAAGCGTATCTTGTGGAAGACACTTCTATGCTTACGGAATCGCTTTCTCCCGGAGCAAGCGTCTTAGTCTTGCCAAAACCTGCGAGCACTCTTGAAGGCTTAGACAAAACGCCTTCGGGTGCATCGGCATAAACAAGAACCGTCTTAGGTGCAGGGAAGCTTCCCGTGTTGGTAACGTCAGCCGTAACTTTAACGATGCCGTCAGCATAGTCGAACTTGCTGCACTTAACATCAAATGTTGTATAAGAAAGACCGTAGCCGAAAGGATACTGTACCTTCTCGGGAGCGAATGTGGAGAAGTATCTGTAGCCTACGAAGATATCCTCGGCATAGATGTCCTTCATGCCATCGCCGGCACCGAAGTTCTTACCTGAAGGATAGTCCTTGAGATTATATGCGATAGTGTCAGTAAGACAGCCTGAAGGAGATGCATTACCTGCAACAAGATCACCTACTGCAAGACCGCCGTACATACCTGCCTGCCATACATACATGACGGCAGCAGGATCATACTTTGTTACCCATGACATATCGATCGTATTGCCTACGTTAAGAAGAACGACAGTCTTCGTGAAAGCCTTGCAGACAGCCTCAAGGAGCCGGTCCTCGGCATCGGTAAGATAATAGGATCCCTTCTGTGCAGTATTGTCACGGTCCTCGCCTGCAGTTCTTGCGATAACTACGATGGCGACGTCATTCTTCGCTGCGAATTTACCGACAAGCTCTGATGTAACCGGCATCTCATCCTGGGACCATCTTTCCTGTCCCCAGCCAACACCGGGATCAACGGGGTTGTCCTTCTCCCACTCGTTGTAGATGGAGATGAGTTCCTCATCAAGCTTCACGCCTGCTTCAAGCAAGCCTTCTCTTATATCGTAAACGTGATTTACATTAACCATGCCGCCGGATCCGGTACCACTCTTGTAGTAGTTCCCCTGCATCCTTCCGAAAAGCGCGACCTTCGCATCCTTTCCTACCGGCAGTGTCTCTCTGTCATTCTTAAGGAGAACAGATCCGTCACAAGCAACCTTAATGGCTGCATTCTTATACTTGTTCCAATCAAGTGTCATTTCAGGCATGATAAATACCTCCGTGGCAATACTGATTGAATTTTAAACCACAATAAAGAACTAAAGATAACAGAATCGTTGTTTTTTTATAAACTTCCGTGCAATTTGTAAATCTCGGGATTGCAAGATGTGTATCTTATGATCTCATCCATTCTGGCCTTATCCATGTAGGCCACAAGAGAGTACGCTTTACCGGATCTTCCGGCGCGTCCCGTTCTTCCGATTCTGTGAAGATAGAATTCATTCTCGTTGGGAATGTCGTGATTAAAAACAGCTTCGACATCATCTACATCGATGCCTCTTGCTACTACATCAGTTGCTACGAGAACGTCGAACTTATTCTTACGGAATCCGTCCATAACGCGGTTTCTTCCGCCCTGTCCGATATTGCCGTGAAGGATGTCACAGGATATGCCGTGAGATTCGAGCTTTCTTAACACCTTCTCGGTCTGAGTTCTGGTGTTGCAAAATACGATGGCTTTCCTTATCTGCTCAGCATCAAGAACGCTGATGATCGCAGAAGCCTTATCCTTCTCGGGAACCTCGATAATATACTCGGAGATATTGGGATGATCTTCTGCCTTCGGCATAACGTCGATCTGTGCTGCACCGTCCATAAACTGCCATGTGATATCCATGATCTCACGGGGCATGGTAGCCGAGAACAATGCAATCTGCTTGTCCTTCGGAGTAAGCTCCATGATGCGCTTAATATCCTTTATAAAGCCCATCTTGAGCATCTCGTCAGCCTCGTCGAGAACGAGCGTATAGATCTCGCTTATGTCAATCATCTTCCTTCCGACAAGGTCGAGAAGTCTTCCGGGAGTAGCGACGATAACCTGAGGATTCTTCTTAAGCTTAGTCTCCTGGGTTCTTATGTTCTGGCCTCCGATGATGGATACTACATTAAAGCCCTTGATGAAACGGGCGAGGTTCTTGATCTCGGATGATATCTGTAAAGCAAGCTCTCTTGTGGGGCACAGGATAAGCGCCTGCACAAAATCAGCTTCCATATTAAGGTACTCAAGTATCGGAATGGCGAAAGCGAATGTTTTGCCTGTTCCCGTCGGAGCCTTCGCGATGAGGCTCATGTCATCCATGAGAAGAGGAATTGCCTTCTGCTGGACTGTAGTGGGGCGCTTTACCCCCATCTTCTTAAGGGCATCTCTTACCTCGGGGGATAAGTCAAAATCCTTAAAACTTAATTCTGCGTTCTCGTTATCGTTCATACCCGGTTATTATACAATACGTGTATTCAAGCGGTATACTTGAACTATCTATACTTTTGGGAGATAAGCTCATGGCAAAACGCGTTTTTCTTGTTATCCTTGACAGTTTCGGATTGGGAGGAGCGCCCGACGAGGCGACATTCGGTGACGAAGGCAGCAACACACTCGCAGCAGTGTTATCAGACTCAGCAAAACCCTTCCCCGGACTTTCCAGGATGGGGCTTTTCGATATAGACGGAGAGGATGACGAGCGCATCAAAGCGTGGAAAAAGGCGCAGCAGGAGATGCCCCGCACCATAGGTTCCTACGGCAGGATAAGAGAGCTTTCCGCAGGCAAGGATTCCACCATAGGTCACTGGGAGATAGCAGGCGTGTGCTCTAACGTCCCGCTTCCGACTTACCCCGACGGCTTCCCCGAGGAGCTCGTGGATAAACTTAAGCAGATCTCGGGAAGAGGCGTACTTTGCAACAAACCCTACAGCGGCACCGAAGTCATCAAGGACTACGGCAAGCAGCATATGGAGACGGGCGATCTCATCCTATACACCTCGGCTGATTCCGTGTTCCAGATAGCGGCACACGAGGAAGTGGTGCCTCTCGAGGAGCTCTACAGGATCTGCGACGAGTGCCGTGCCATGCTTACGGGCGAGCACGCAGTAGGAAGAGTTATAGCAAGACCTTTCGTGGGAGACAGCGAAAAGGG
>JAEEGL016783745.1_pt1 | contig 14221 bp, 28 predicted proteins | sample 9134231 | NCBI WGS metagenome assembly JAEEGL01 (sample SAMN16246548, study PRJNA631951) | gut metagenome | biome: gut microbiome; feature: rumen; material: fiber-attached | host: Bos | place: Iran: Karaj | collected 2018-10 | reverse complement strand
GGTCGCCACCGCAATCACAAAGCTCATATGCTTTAGTACCATTACAACGAGAGTAACGAGCATGATAAGCTTCACAAATGTTAGGATTATGATAAAACGCTGTGGGAAGATATGCCCATTGGTCATAATAATCTGAATAGCATTCTTGCTGAGGCCAGCTCCACCAATTATTACGGGACCAAATACAAAGCGCATAAGGATAATTATCTGTTGCTATTGGACGCACACAAATCACAGGGATATTTTCTTTAGGATATTGTTTTTTTGAAATATATCGCCAATCAATCATTTGAAGAAGTAACCTCCTCAAAAGTTCCTTTTTCTTCTGGTGGAGCTTTTAAAGCAGTCTCAAATATATTAAGAGGTAATGGAAGATAAATACCAGGTGGCACAATGCGAGTTACATCTGGACCTTCAAAAACAATTTCCCCGCAAATTTCACATTTAATTATTGTATCATTTTCACCGCGTGCTGTTGAAACAAAAAGAGATTTATAACCACATTTAGGGCAAATACTTGCCTCTTTGCGTTTTGCTATCTTTTTTTGGTACCTGCGGCGTTCTTCACGGTTCATCATCTGCTCTAACCTCCATTAAAATTTTACCTAAATAATTTTTGCCAGGAATAGATTTACATTTTGGGCATTGACAATCACCCCAGGTATTATCATGCCACTAATTACCTTCAATTAATTTCTCATCTTTGGTTGCTAATAGTTTTTGTCGTAATTCTGGAATTTTAAATTTTTCTTTTACACATTGGAACATAATAGTATATTTTATTTCATTCCAATCAGATCGAAGTTTTACATGCCGACCAAGATATTTTGCTTTACCTGGAGTTGGTTGATTAGCAATAGATTCACGCTCTTTTAAATTTAAAGTCTTACAAGCTTGAAAAGCATGTTCGACAGTAGGATAAGTAATATTATCACCAAATGGAGCAATTAATGATGGATAAAAATTACTTAAAAAAGCATATTCATTTTCAAATTTATTAATCATAGTGTATTATAAAATTCCTTTAATGCAGCAAATTCTTTTTTTGAAAGACCAAATACTTCAAAATAGGAATAATAATAGCAAATGTCTATTCCAAGACCATCTTTATCATAGATTGTGAACATAAGGTCTCCAACAGTATTGTGAGTATCATAAATGCCACAATCAGCATCATTATAAAAATATTTAATAATTTCTTTTGCGATTTCAAGTTTAGTCATTATTTAATTTCCACCTTTCCCATTTTTGAGCCACAGTGTGGGCAAAAACTAGAATTTGTTCTTGCCCATAATTCGCAATTAGAACATTGATAAGGGAATCTATCATCATCAAAATCATCATATATCCAATATGCATAGATTACTTTACAAACATCTGCCGCTGGAAGTGATTTAATAACACGAATTACACTCTCTGGAGATACATCCCCATAATACCATTCTACTACTGGACTATCAAAAGCTTCTATAGCCTGTTGTTTAGTTATATATTCATTCAGTATCTGCTTCATAGCTTTTTCTTTAACTATGGAATTTAAGGAGATATTCAGGAGAAACACATTTAAAAGACTGAGTTCCATCAGAAGAACGAAATACAATTCCTTCTTTCATTTTTCCATTAATAGTTGAAGACTGACTATTAACAAATTCACGAAGTTCTTCTACTGTATCAGGAAGAATATAAGAATTATCAAGAATAGGAACACAAGGCACATTATAACCATTTTCAAGAAGATTCTTCATATCACAACTATTCCAACGTCCTTTATCAGAAGTGATAAAATTAAAAGCCATAAAATCATGCCCATTAATATCATAAGTATTTTTCTGAACGCCTTCGCCATAAGTTTCTCCCTGGATAGTTACCCAATCAACATTAGGACATTCCATAAGAAAACTCTTTAAAACATCAAAAATAACATATTTTTTTGCCATTTCCCAGTAAATATTAGTATCATAATAGCAAGGCTTATCAATACTATCAAAGCAAACATTACGAGAACAGACATAAAAATCAAATTTTCCAAATTTACCGCGCTTCATAGTAAAAGTAGTAGAACTACCATCTACTTTTTCAGTAGCAATCCATTTTTTAGATTTATCTTTTAAAATCCAAGGTAAATTTTCAATTCTTTCTTCATCAGTTTTTGCTACCCATACCGGCCAACCATTCTTCTTATCTTTCTTTTTGCCAAAGAAGAAGAACATAAGTTTACGCCCCCAAGAGCGTTTCATCATCCAACGCACAAAAGGCTTTTTAAAGATATTAGGATGACGCTGTGCCATTTTTTTATACTTATCAACAGAAGGAGCTTTGCGCTGGTTATCTTCTGCATCTGCATAAGTTACTCCAAGCTTTTGAGTAAGAAAACGAGTTTCATCAATAGGGGAATGAGTTTTACCTTCATCATCTATAATACAAGCTAGACCATTATGAAGAGTCCATCCGAAATCTTCAGCATGCATAAGAAGACCCTGCGAAATTACTTTACACATTTTAAGAGTCTTAATCTTATAATTACGCTTTTCAAGAAATGCAAAACATTCACGATTAGAGGGGACTCTGCTATCAATTTCAAAATAGATAGCAGGATCGCCAATATTAAACTGGCCTTTCTGAACAATAACCTTCCATCCTCCAACTGTTGCCCATTCAACACGGTCATAATTAGGGATAGGTTCAATATTGTCAATATATACTACATAAGCCAGTTCGCGTTCTCCATTTTTATTTAACATAATATATCACTCACTTTCATTTTAAGCTTTTGTTAATTTATATCCACCAACATAAACTTCGGAAACATTTTCAAAATTATTTTTTAAAATGCTTTCAAAAGTCTTTTTTATTCTTTCTTTACACTGTTGCATAGTTCTATCATTCATCATAATGGTTTTTGCCATTTCAAGAGGAATAATAACATCATTGAGTTTAACCATCATAATTTTTTTAGTATCAGCAGTAGTAGATTCAATACAATGTTCTGTTTCATCCATCGCAGCACGAATCTGATTTTCATCTGCTGTAACCCATTCTAGATTACTTACTTTATTATTTCGGGTATTATGGTCAAGATGGTCTACTGTTAAAGACTCCCAACCAGGGACAGGAGCAAACATACTTAGAACAATACGATGCACTGGTTTTCCTTTAAATCTTAGATAACCATTACAAACGCCAGTATGCAAATTCATTCCATTTTTATTTTTAAAGTTTCCAAATGAAGAAACATAAACATCAAGCCCTTCATTATATTTCCAACGTTCAAGTTCAATATGCAGTTTAGGCAAAATAAGTTTAGTTTTCATATTATTAACTCCAAATAATTTATTTTCCAAATTTCTATAATAATTATATCATATTTTTTTAATATTTTCAATTATAGAAATTTAATTAATATAAATCGGTGTTATAAGTAACTTCACATTTTGCTTTAGTAACTTGATGTTCCATTGGGCCATATCCTTCTGTAGTGGTATATGGAATTAATTTTACATTACTAATATCAGTTTTAAAAAATTCAGCAATAATATGTTCTATTTCTTCTTTAGTTAAAGTTTTAGTTATATTCATATTTCATATCCTTTATAATAATGTTCTATTTCTAATTCAACTAAATCTTTTAATCCTGCGCTATTCTCTTGATTATATTTAGAGCAAGCCGCGAGTAATTCATTAGTATCAAAATATTGATAATAAGCATCATTGGTAATACTCGCGCAAACTAAATCATATAATACATGTCGCGGTAATTTATAATATGTTTCTGGTTTATATTCTTCTTCTGGTTTAAACCAATGAATTATTCCACCATGATATGATTCATTAAAATACCATTTATTTAAATTTGGATTATCAAACATCATCCATTCATTATAAAGAATAATACTACCATCTTTAAAAATAGTAGTATAAACTCCAGGTTTAGTCGGATTAATCATAAAAACACCCATATCCTACATTCTGAAATCCAGGACAAGTCCAATTATTAATTCGAGGAATATCTTCATTTTCTGGAAGAATAGTGATATTTGCACCATATCTATTCAAAAGCCAGATAAAAGCATGCTCTACAAATTCAATAGATACTAAAGGATAAGAATCAACGTGAAGAGCATGTATAATATTACCTTTATATTCCCAAAAATCAGACCAATCATTATAAGTATCATAGTGAGCTAAGAGAGATGCTGACATTCCTTCTGCAATAAAAGCGCCCCAAACTCTAGGAGAAAGTGAAGGATTATCTTGTGCAAATTCTTCAAAGAAAGTTTCTCCGTATTTAGCTTTTATATCTTTTTGCGCTTGTAAAAGATTTTCCATTGTATTGATTTCTACGAGGACATTTTCATATCTGCAATGCCCGTCTTCTGACCAGTCACCAAATTGTAAATATGCTTTCATTTTATTACATCCTTTTTAAAATTTATAGGAATAAGGTCATTTCCACTTAATACACCAGAATCAATAGGAATTTCTTTTACTATTATAATATTTTCTATTTTATAGAATATACCCATTGATTGATAATAATTTAAATAAATTTGTTTTGCCTCATCCTCATTATGAGCGAAAATTAATTTAATATACCAAGTGCTTTGATAAAGTACACGAGGGTTTATCCATCTGACTTCATAAAGTTTAATCATATTTTATAATTACCTCTGCAAAACTATCTTTATTAATAGGCGGTAGCCCATAAAGTTTATTAAATGGAATATAAATTTCTGTATCTTGTGTCCAATGTGGAGGATTATATTCGAGTCGTAGACTAGCATCTTTAATAGCTTTATCTAGATTACTATATTTAACGCCACTATAAAGTGCATCAAGATAACCAAGTGGAGAACAATCAGGATGCATTTTACAATATACGATTGCAGTTCGACAAGAGGTATAGTCGATGCCAGTGCATTCGCGCAAATCTTTTAGCAGTTTTAATTCATTCATAATTCATTGCTCTCCTGGCGTCAATTAAAAATCTTTCATAATCTTCATCTTCTGACCAAAGATTGTAAATTTTATTAAACCCATGGACTAAACACATATATATAGCATAATCTAATTTTTTACATTTCATTTGTGTATGCCAAGCTCCTTTATTTTCATAATGGTTTTTATGAGCAATAGTAAAATAATTAAATCTTTCTTTATCTTTTAGATAAATTTTAAAATCATCAAAAGGAGTATGGAGAAACATAATAGTTTTATCTGAAGAATATGTTAAATTAATTTTCATTTCATATAGAGAAGATGCATATTTAATAAGTTCTTCATATTCAAACATAATATATTTCTCCTATAAGATATTTTTCTAATAATATTATATAATAAATTTTATAAAAATTCAATAAAAGAAAAAAATACTATCAATATTTAATATTGATAGTATTTTTAATATTTATATTAAACAGGTCGCGCATTACGAATAACAACTATACCTGAACCTCCACTAAAAGTTTGGCCACTACCAAGACCACTACCTCCACCGCCACCAGTATTAGTAGCTCCAGGTTTTCCACCGCCGCCACCTCCACCAGTGCCACCAACTCCAGTAGCAGTCCCACCACCACCGGCATATAAATCACCACTTAATTCACCGAATTCACGAGTAGTAGTTCCTTGGCCTTGACCTCCATTAGTTCCACCGCCATTACCTCCATTTGTGCCGCCATTATTATTACTCCAAGTAGCTCCGCCAGAACCTCCATTTCCACCATAGTCATTATTAGCTTTATATCCACCATTTGCAGCACATAAATTAGCAAAAGAAGATGAACCACCATTACCCGTACTTCCAGCACCTATTGTAATAGTATATTGAACACCGGTTTGAAGAGGAACTCCACGGGTAGTAGTAGTATAACCACCACCACCGGCGCCTCCCCATATCCCGCCGCCACCCCCGCCGACACAGAATATATCAACGTATCTGGCAGAATTTAATTTAGTAAAAGTAAGAGTTCCAGAAGAAAGAAATTTAATTCTCCAATTTTCATTATTTACTCCATCTTTAATTAAAGAACAAGTCCCAGTATATGAGAATTCTGGAAGCTCATTAAATGGTTGAACTTCATATGTTCTAGCTTTTATAATAGAAACATCACTAAAAGCCTATTCTCCTTCATACTCGACTCCTACGGTCCAAGTACCGAAATCATTTGAAGCAATTACATAATACCATATATCATGCCCAGCATCATAGGCATCAGTATGCCCATCTTTTGGAGCAAAGGTTGCTTTAGTCTAATTATCTTTTAATAAAGTAATATAACTGCCAGTTGGAGCAATAATATGAAGGATTGCTTTATCTGTCATTGAAAAAATATTGCCCGAACCCTATCTAAGTAATAATAATTGTCCCATTCTATTACTCCTTTTTAATTAACTATATATAGTTATTATATCATTTTTTTTTTTTGCCAATAAATAGAATATATGGCAAAATATACAAAAAACATCATTTAATAAATTATCTATAAAATTTTATATCTTAAAAAAATAAGATTTAATATTTTATAATGCCGCACAAAATTCATATGACTAGCTCATTGCAGCCTTCACAACCGCCACACCCGCTACGTGAAAAAATTTTTCCATTTGGCATTTTTTGTGCATTTTGCCATATTGACGTTTTATACTATACAAAAAGTTATATAAAAAATGCCAATTCGTTAAAATAAACAAACCACATTTTTACTTGACTTTTAAAAAATTTTTTTATATAATGATGGCAGAAATCTAAAAAAAATTTTTTAAAAGGAGATTTGTAATGTTAAAAGTTATTACCATTTTAATTGACGCCAAAATGAAATTCGATATGTTTATGACTAAATATTGTAAACAAGATTTGAATAAGTTGAAAAAATTTATGGATATTGATTAAAAAAAACGAGCTGAATAATTCAGCTCGTTTTATTATTTGGTTGACTTTCATTAATTTTTATGATATAATTTTTATATATAATTAGAAATAAAGGAGATATAAAAAATGGAATTAAATTATGAACCTCATTGGGAATATCCATCAGGAGGTTGTTTAGCTATTACTGATAATTGTAATTTACAGTGTCATTATTGTTTTGTAGAATAGCACCCTAAAAATATGACATTAGATATGGCTAAATAGGCTGTTGATTTTTTATATAATAATTATCAAATTAAAAAATAGAATAATTTTTATATTAGCCCATTAGATCCTTTTATTAATTTCTTTGGTGGAGAACCTACTTTATTATGGGATGAAATTATTGTACCATTAACTTTATATATTGAAAAAAAATATGAAAATTTTCATATTGGTATAACCACAAATGGAACATTATTAAATGAAGAAAAAATAAAATTTTTAAATGAACATAAAATTAGTATATTATTATCTATTGATGGAGATAAAACTACATAGGATTTAACTAGACCATGTAAAGATAAAACTTCAAGTTTTGATAAAATTATAAAAAATATTCCTCTATTATTACAATATTAGCCAAATATTGTTTTTAGAGCAACAGTCAGTCAAGAAAATGTTGATCAACTATTTCATAATTTTTTATTTGCTAAATCATTAGGTTTTAAAGAATGGTTTTTTTCTCCAAATGAAAGAGAAAAATGGTCTGAAGATAATTTAATAACTTTAGAAGAACAAGTAAATAAAATTTTTTAGTATTATTTATTATTATTTCAAAATAATATAAATGTAGATTTTTATAGTAGTTTAATAGATAATAGTTTTAGACAAGCTATAAATATTTATGATTTTTTATTATTAAATAATAATTTAAAAATAAATAAAATTCCTATTTATTTTTCTAGATGTGGAATTGGGACTGGTACAATTTCTATAAATTGTGATGGAGATATATTTGGATGTCAAGAATAGAATAGTCGTAATAATAGTAATTTTATATTTAAAATAGGAAATTTAAAAGATGGAATTAATAAAGATAAACAATTAAAATTAATTTAGAGTTTTATTAATTCTGATATTAAATGTGAAAATCCTAAAGTTTGTGATAATTGTAAATTTTCTAATGAATGTCGTGTTCATATGTGCCCTTCAACTTGTTATGATTTATTTAATTCATTTAATTAGAAAACAGAAGTAGCCTGTCGTTATCGAAATGCTTTTACAAATAATGCTTTATTATTAATAAAATTATTAAATAATAATTAGATATTTTTAGATTATTTAAAAGATATAGAAAGGAGAACATTACATTATAATGGCGATAAATGATTCTTGTAATGTAAAACAAACATTTTGTAATTTAAATAAACAAACAATTAATGATATTGAAGAACTATAGTTTTCTTATAATACAACATTATCAAATAATCTAATTTCAGATGATATTTGGAATTAGATTATTGAAAAAATAATATAGATATATAACTATGGCACTCGTGGAACTAGAAATCCAATAAAACCATTAAATATTACAATTTTTTAGAATGTTACTGATACTCATAGTGGTAATGAAACTAAAGATAGCTCAATTATTTCTGATACAGAAAAAAATAAAAAAAAGAAATTAAAAAATGATTTGATTTCATTAAATGAATATAATGAAATTTTAAATTCAATAAATATTTCATCAATTTCTAATTTAAATACATTAATTTTAAAAGATGATTTTGAAAATATAAAAAATGCAATTAATAATTTACAATTAAATTCAACTCGTTGTAATAATTGTAATACTGATTGTAATACTACTTGTCAAGCTGTTAGCCAATGTTATTGTGATTGTTACTGTGATTGTTATTCAAGTGGGGGAGGAGATACCCATCAAGCGTGTGCCCCTTGTAGTATATGTTATTGTTATACTTGTCATATCTCATCGAATCCCTAGTGAAGGAGAATAAATAAATATGGAAATAATGATAAATGATATTTTTAAAATAACGAATATTTTTAGAATTAATGAAATTATATCTGCTGAAACTAGTAAAAAAATTTCTATTGTTATAGAATATTCAATTGAAAGATTTGAAAGTTTATAGGAATTTTTTATAAAAAATAATAATGATTATATTAATAATTTAAAAATTTATAGAAATAATCAATTAATAGCAAATTATAACAATTATGTTCATCTCTAGTTTTTATATCATAATTTTGGATTAATGAATGATACAATTGAATTAATTCTTGAAGAACTATCAATAAAAAAAGATGAAAATTAAATTTCATCTTCTTTTATTTTATTTTAAATAATAATTTGACAAACTAAAAAAAAATTTAGTATAATATTACCAAAAAGGAGGTAATATTATAGAACATCTATCACTTTATAATAAAACTCTTAAAAAGGATGAAGATTAATCTTCATCCTTTTTATTTTCTTTTATTTCCCACATCACATCAAATACACTCTATAAATGCCAGGATATTTTAAATATATTAATTATATCTTCTAATGTGCAGTTATGCGCCTTCGCACAATTCAACACTTCACTAACTGCAACTGCAATATCTAAATAAGGATTATCACGATATTCGCAATCTTCTAGTTTACATTCACCTGGGTCAAACTATTGTGGGCAATTTTTATTGTTACATAACATTTATATATACCTCCTTTCTTCTAATATTCTACCAAATTTTTTCCAAATCGTCAAGCTTATTATAAAAATTTGATAACAAATAAAAAAAATGTTATTATATCTTATAAAGGAGTGATTTTATTATGAGTGATGGATTTATTATTCAAGGTTTTAACAACTTTGCCCATTTAGCTACTATAACAGTAGATGTAAACAATTGGATTTATAATTCTTCAATTAATGCTTATACAAAAACAATTACTCCACCTTCTGGAGTAGTTATCACAGATAAATCAATAGTTTTCTTTGCCCCTCCATATAACATTAATAATTATGAAAAGCAAGAAGCTGATTATAGTTTATTATATTCTGCTGAAAATGTTAATGGAAATTTAAAATTATATGCTATTTTTGTGCCATAGGCTAGTTTTAATATAACTGTAGCATATTAAAAAGGAGTAATATAATGGGACAATTACTTTTATTAAGACAAACAGCTACTAATATTTTTTCTATGACTGATAAAGCTATATTAGAAATTATAGCACCAGTAGGTAGTGCAGTTACATTATTAAAAAATAATACTACTCAAGCAGTATTTTAATCTAGTGATGGGCATGTTGATGCTTCAGATGCTAGTAAAGCTATTTATTATTATACTGTAACTGCTAATAATTATGGTACTTGGACAGTCACTGTAGAAATTGATGGTGAATCTGCTACTAGTGACATTGCCATTACTACTAATAGAGTTTACACAGCTTAGCCATTTAATGAGCTTCCAGAATTTTCATATACTGGAAATTGTTCTTTAATTAAAGATGGAGTCAATAATGAAAATTGGAGAATTAAATTTCTTTCCTCTGGGACTTTAACTTTTACTAAATTAAACTCAGCACGTTATGTCGATATCTTCGCTGTTGGTGGAGGCGGCGGTGGTGTATGGGGAGGCGCCGGTGGTGGTGGTTATACTGTTACTACTCGTGGTGTTCCTTTACAGACTGGTGTTCAATATGCTATTACTATCGGAGCTGGAAGTACGGGTAATGGTGGTTCATCTTCTTTTGCTAATTTATGTGTTGCTAATGGAGGATAGGCAGCAAATGGTAATACTGGTGGTAATGGAGGATCAGGAGGAGGAGGTTGGTCAGGCTCTAATGGAGGCTCTAATGGAGGAAATGGAACTAATGGTGGAGGAACTGGAGGAAAAGGGCAAGGAACTACTACTCGTGAGTTCGGTGAATTAAGTGGTGATTTATATGCTGGTGGAGGCGGAGCAGTTGGTGGAACCGGTGGGGGTGGGTCTGTAAGTCAAGCTGGAGTAACTAATACTGGCGGTGGTGGTGGTTATGTGACTAGTAGTGGAAATAGATCTGGTGGTTCTGGTATAGTTATTATTCGTAATGCGCGACCTGTTTAATATAAATAAAATTAAAGGGCTTTTACTATATAATAGTAAAAGCCCTTTAAAGTGTTTCTGGATGGTCTTCAAAAAATTCAAAGAACAATAGTTCATCTTGTTTATCATCACAGAATAATTCTAATTCATCACCATGCTCACTGAGTAACTGCGCGATTGCAACATAACGAGCAAGAGTAGATTTTAGATTGTAACAATCTCCTTGGGTAGAATGAAGATAAATATTACTTTTTGTTCTTGCAATAGTATCAAGGAAATCACTAATCTATACATTATTTGTAAGTCTCATTTATTTTCTCCTTAAAAAATTTTTTGGGTGCTTTAGCACCCAAATGGAGCGCCTAGCGGTAGTCGAAACCGCATCCACAGATTGGAAGTCTGTTATTCTAGCCGTTGAACTACAGGCGCAAATTTAATTTTAACTAGACACACTATATCTAATCCATGATATAAAAAATAAATGGCGGATTTAAAATGTTGCTGGATATATCTATGGAGCGAGTAGCCGGACTTGAACCGGCCCTTAAACCTTGGCAAAGTCTCGTGCTAACCACTGACACCATACCCGCATGTGGAGCTTCTGGACGGATTCGAACCCCCGACCTGCTCATTACTAGTGAGCTGCTCTGGCCAACTGAGCTACAGAAGCAGGTGGTTACCTATAACCGGGGCCGTGCCTGACCCCTTTAAGGCACTAGTTATAGGACCTGGAGCCCCTACTCCGAGTCGAACGGAGATCTAAGCATTACAAGTGCCTTGTAATAACCTTTATACTATAGGGGCATATTAAGAATAATTTGCGAAGCAAATTATTCATCAATTTTAGCAAATTCTTCTGCTAAAATAAATTTATCTTCCATAAAATGACCGAAACCTATACAACGGTCACCCCAAGTTCCTTCACCTGTAAAAACAAGACGACAAGGAATATTTTTAATATTTTCAAGAGTGCGACCATCTTCTTTGCTTAAACCAAAAAATTCAATAAAAGCTTTAACAATATATCCAAGATTCTGTGTATTATTATAATTACTCATAGGAAATATATTTTTGCATTGAATTTCAAAACAACAACAATTGCCAAAATGAGCAATTATTTTAATAGATACTTTTTCAATTATATTATTAGAAATAGAATAACCCATTTTTTTAATTTGTTCTTCTGTTTTTATAATTTCATTTAATTTCATCAGTATAAAAAATCTCCATACATTCTTCACTGCAAAAAGCATTATCGCTAATTAAATCTACAAAGATAGTAGGTTCTTGGCATATAACACAAGGCACTGGATTTCGTCCACAAATCATACCTTCTTCAATATCAAGGTATTTAAGATGTGCTAATTTATTTTTAAATTTCATTGTTATTTAATCTATTAAGACATTCTTCAGAACAAACAGGTTCTTCAGTCATAATATCAACATAAACAGTAGGACGTCCACAAACACGACAAGCAAGAGTAGTATCTTTACGAAGAATACCATGCTTTCCAAAAGTAGGTGCATCCTTATATTTCAATTCAAAAGTCATAATTTTTATCTCTCTATTTTATTTTCAAATTGTTCAAGACATTCTTCCGAACAAAAGTAACCTTCATAATTAATTTCAATATAACAAGTAGGACGCCCACAAACAGAACATTTTCCAAATGAATAAGAACACATTATTCCATGTCTATCTGGATCACAAGGGCGCATATCTGAATAAAGATCAATATATTTCATTATGACTTTTTATTATAAAATTTTTCTACACATTCTTCAGAACAAAGATATTCTTCTGAATTAAGTTCAATAAAATGAGTAGGTTTACCACAACATACACATTTATTAAGAAATTCTGTTCTAACAAGACCATCCCAAAGGGGATTTTCATTATTTTTATATTTTAACTCAAATGTCATTTTTTTTATCCTTTCATTGGGCAATTATCAGGGACTGGAGGCATTTCACTAGGCCATTCAATATAATGAGCAATTTGCTCACCGTTCTTTTTACAATAATAGTCATAGGCATGCTCCCAGGAATCTGATGTATATATACGCCGTGGTTCACATTTAGGGCATTCTAAACAATTTTTAATTTCCATTACGATTTTAGCCATAATTACTTACACTCCAATCTTTATTATTTAAATGGCAACAGAGTGAGGTGCCGACCCCCCATACCATCCATGGTACCACTAGTTTTAAGATAAAAGCACGACTTTTTTACGGGTCTTAAAAAGTCCGGCAATGCGTTTTTCTTCGGGATGCTGCTGCCTTCCTCTCCCCGCCTTTCCTTTCGTGTGGCGACACGGCTCAGTTTTGTGTGACAGGTATGAGCAAGCTTACCTTTTGGCGACGCACCTCCGACTCGAACGGAGACACGGCTTTCACCGTTACTGGAGATTTTCAAGACCTCTGCCTTACCAATTAGGCTTAGTGCGCCATATATATAATATGTGGCGACCAACCTTCGCTCCACATATGAGGACATTTAACTTTTACAGTCCTAACCATCCAGATGTTATAAGAGCGTCTGGACGCCCCATGTCATATGACTTATGGCGTGAGGGGAGGGATTCGAACCCTCGGAGGACTGAAGCCCTCGGCAACTTAGCAGGCTGCTGGTTTAAACCACTCACCCACCCTCACAAATCATAATAAAAAAATGAGACAAGAAAAACACAACCAAACAAATTACTTTGGCTTGGGATGTAAAAGAAGTCTCATTCTAGTTCTTTTGTTTCCCATACATTTAAATATATGAGAAAAGGTAGTGTGCTTCAACTGATTATATCGTTAAAGCTTATCCCCGGCAGCCATATTCACCCCCGAAGCCGAGCCTTTCAGCTATCTCTTTCAGTTATATGGTTCCCTTTCACCAGGTCTTTTTTAAAACTGGTTTACTTCGCTTGTATGTTATTTTAGTGTCTATCTAAACCGCTTGTATAGCCACATATCTACTACAACTCCCAAAGGGTCGAATTACGTAGTCGGTGGTAGTTTAACCAGTAAATCCGTGCTTTCTTTGACACCTGCACTTTTGAGGTATGTGCCAACCTAATGGTAGCGGATACCAGATTTGAACTGGTGTCTTCTGGTTATGAGCCAGACAAGGAACCTCTCCTCTAATCCGCAATATCTTAGCCCTTTCGGGCTAAGGCAGTTTTAAGTCTTACCTAGGACTTGGATTAGCCAATTGGCGTATCCTCACTAGAAGGTTTCATATGTTTGTTTTTCATAATCTGTTATCCTCCTATTTTTATTT